>Ga0137410_10000547_pt1 | contig 26695 bp, 25 predicted proteins | sample CZODoug1_16funga_FD_108878 | JGI IMG/M metagenome (GOLD analysis project Ga0137410, IMG submission 108878) | Vadose zone soil fungal communities from Angelo Coast Range Reserve, California, USA - CZODoug1_16fungal (Illumina Assembly) | ecosystem: Environmental > Terrestrial > Soil > Vadose zone... | reverse complement strand
GAATGTTCCCTCCCCGGCAGCGATTGGTATCGGGATGTTGATCAATGCATCAGTGCTGATAACTTTTATTCTGGGTGGAGTGGCGCAGTTGTTCTGGGCCAAAACATCGCCCAAGTCTGAAGAGGACTTTCGTGTTCCACTCGCCTCGGGTCTGATTGTGGGGGAAGCGATTCTGGCGGTGGTGCTGGCGCTGCTCGCCGCGTTCGGGGTGAATTTCTAACCGCCAAGAACGCCAAGAGAAAATTAAGTTTAGAAAGATCCGAATGTACTCCACTACTTTTGCTTGAGTCTCTCTTCACTTGGCGCTCTTGGCGTCTTGGCGGTTGGCGCTTCATCTTCAGAAGCGTTCTCTATACTCACCCGACACGAGGAACGCTTTCACCATTTCCGCGCGTTCGAAGTTGCCGTCGAACTCGTTCAGCTTATTGAGCCAGAAATGGAAACCACTTTCATCCGGATCCCGGCGCAGATATCCAAAATATTGCATCCGCACAAACGTTTCGTTGAACTTTGCTTTGACGAAGCGTTGGTTCTGGGCGATGCGCTGCAAGGCTCCGGCGCGTGTGAGCGTGCCGTCGGTTAAGCCGGCGATGAGCGACGCGCGCTCGTCGTTAGTAAAGATCACGTTCGTGTGGCTGATGAGCGTGTCGACGTAGCTGTCATTCGAGAGATTGTCGAATGCAGCATGGAAAGCCGCGCGCTCTACCCAGGCGTCGAGAAACTCCTGCTTGTTTGTAGCCAACTGCTGCTGCCAGCCGCTGCGTCCGACAATCACATCATGCCCGACCTTCGCCGTGTCCGGCATAAACTCGGCGTAGAGTGGCGCCCGGCCGTAACTTGCGCGATAGAGACCGTCAACCAGGCCGCCTGTTTCCTGAAACTCTATCGAGAGGAAATAGGCCGCGCTGACATTGATGGTTCTCCGCTCCACGCAGTTGAAATCGTTGCCGCAACCGATTATCTGATCGCTCCAGAAGTTCAGGCCCGCTTCGTCAGGCTCGCGACCGAGGAAATCAAGATAGTGTTGCCGTACGAAGTACTCCGGCGTATCTATGGCGTTGCCGGTGATGACCGTGTCGCGCATGCCGGTAAAGACCGCGTCAGTCTTGTTGGCGAGCAACGAGAATGAACGGCTCGCCGGACTGAAGTGGTAGTTAGTGATGATTGGAGTTACCGAGTAGAAGTTATCGGTGTCGACATTATTGAAATGGTAGTTGCCGTTGCCGTCGGTGATAGTTCTCGCTGAACGCGCCCCGCTCAAATACATCGTCACACCCGGCAGCGGCGCTCCGCTCGCGTCAGTGACCTGGCCGCTGATCGTAGCCGGTGCCGCAGTTGGTCCCGTCACGGTGATGGTCACAGTCGAAGTGTTTGAATCAAGCGCGCCATCATTCGCTTTGAAAGTGAAGCTATCTGGGCCGGTGTAACTCGCAGCCGGAGAGTAGAGAAGGTTTGCTTCGCTACCTGATAGTGAGCCGTGCTGAGGCTGGCCCACCACCGTGTAAGTGAACACATTATTCACGTTGAAGTCGGTAGCATGCAGTGTCACCGGCAGATTGTGGTTGTTGCCGGTCGCCAACGTCTGGTTGGCAGTAACCGGCGCGGTGTCGTTAGCCACATCAAGCTTCGCCTCGAACGCGTTTTGAGTGGACGCAGCAACGTTCGAGAAAAAGTCGTAACCAGTCAGCGCCTCGACTTGGTCGACGGTCGCCAAATACTTCTGCCACTGATCGGGCCGGATCGAATCGATGTTCGGCATGATTACCGAGATCGTTCGCGTATTGTTGTCAACGCGCGAGACGTCGTTATCGCCGACGGGCAGGATAAGCGCGACCTTCCAGGTTTTTGCCGGAACCGTAACACCGGTGGAAAGGACGTTCGTGGTTCCGCCGCCGCTGCCGGTACCGCCCGTGCCAAACCCGCCGGAGACAATGTAGATTTCGGAGCCGGGAAGAAATGTGCGGAGATAGTTTTCGAGAGCGGCCCAGGGCCCCTGATTGTTACCGGGCGCTTGCGGCACCATGTTGGTCATCAAAAAGGTTGCTGAGTTGTCAGGAACGCTCGAAGTTCTGTCAGCCGAGGGACACATGTGCCCGCGATCGAAACCAGACCCGGAATAATCCGTGCCCTGCACTTGATTAAAACCGGGCGGCAGCGTGGTGTCATTGCGAAAATCATCTTGACGGGAGGTGCTGCCGCGCCAAGTGCTGTCGAGATGCCAGCTGGTCCAATTCGGAATACGACGACTGTTGTTGTAGGAGAGCGCATACTGCAACTTCATCATCAGGTAATTGTCGGGAAAACTCGTATCAGCAGTTGCGCTGTTTGGATTGCCCATGACCAGGTGTTCCGATGGGTCGTGCGGAGCAGGCGGCGTAGTTACAGTCAAAGAAATGGATCCCGAACCGGATCTCGCCTGCGCGTCTGTGACGGTGAGTGGAAGGCTCTTGGCGCCAGTGGTTGTTGGCCCAGGAACCACAGTTTGAAATGTAAAGACGTTATTACCTGCCACCGCATCGCCGTTGGTTCCATCATCGAAAAACTGCTGGACCGGCGAACCCCCAATGGAAGACAAGTCACCGCTGACAGTGATTCCAGTGCTGTTCGGAACCAGGCCCGGCGTGACGGTTCCGGTCAGAGTCACGGAAGCACCTTGAGCTACCGCTGACGGGTTTGCCGCGCCTGATACAGACGGGCTAGCTGGTGCCTGGACGGTTAGAGAAATGTTCGTAGACCCGGTTCGCAATTCAGCGTCTGCGATGCTGATTGGAATGGTCTTGACGCCACCGGTCGTGCCCGCGGCAACTGTGGCCAGAAAGGAAAAAATGTTGTCGCCGGCAGTCACGTCTCCGTTGGTGGAATTGTCGAAGAACTGCTGACTGGCGGCGCCGCCGATTGTCGACAGATCCCCGGTAACTGTAATTGCCGAGCTGGGAGGAGCAGTTCCGGGCGTGACATTGACTGTCAGCAGCGTTTGGTTGCCTGGCGGTACACTGTTCGGGTTGGCCACGCCGACTCCGGAAGGATTGGTTGGCCCTCCACAGATATGAAGGTCATCATTGGTATTGCGCGGAGAGGGAGGGCCGGTGGCGAAGTCTGCGGAATTGTTGTCTGTTTCATTGCAGCCCGCGTTTGCCCTGAGCGCAGCCGTGGTATTGGTCAAGGTGGGCGTTGGCATTCCACCTTCGGAGCAATTGGCGGCAGTCCCGTAACCAACGAAATCAACCACGCTGGCGCCAATGGGACAACCACTACCGCTCAATGCCGTAGTGTTGTTGGTCAACGCCACCTTGCCGGCACTCAAACTCATGGCGATGGCCCCGATTGCATCCGCCGCGGGCAGGTCGGTAGTGCCGCCGGCGCCGGCCGCTTCCTGAATCAGATAATACTGGCCGGGCTCAAGCGTAACGTTGGTAAGCGATGTAATCTGCCAGCTCGTTCCCGCAGACGAAGCATATTGCACCGCCCAGCCGTTCAAGCTAACAGCGGAGCTGCCACGGTTGAAGAGTTCTATGAAGTCGTTCTTGAATGTGGCCCCGGTGTTGCCGCCACCACCGTAGACTTGACTGATCACTACCGCAGTCGATACGGCCTGAACCGGACGCACAACTTGCTTCGACGATAGCGCGAGCAAAACCGTCGCGATTAGCGCTATTACAACTCCATAACGGAAACCATGATGGCCGGGTATTTGAATTCTCCTGGAACGCGGACTCATAATGCACACCTCAATACAGTTAACTTTGAAAAACTAGAGCAACAGACTGCAAGGTGGGAATTGGCGAGAAAGCCGGGGTTTACTTACAGTGCTGGACGCGATTGCGCGGGAATCTTAGCTTCCCGAGAGGATCTTATACAAGGGCTCTTGCATGAATACGGTGCGCAGGCGCCGCCAGTTTAGAGTTCAAGAGTTTGAGCTTTGTCTCGGCGGCGAATCTCCAAGCTCAAGGCCGGACGCTGAACTTCCGGCTTCAGGAACATTGAAGATCACATTTTTTAGAATTCCTTCTGATTTGCGTAAGAGGTAAGAAATGAGTGTTGAGAACAAGAAGTCGTTGATCGACTTTACCGACGACGAGCTGCTCGAGGCCTATCGCGGCAGCATAAAAAATGCTCAGTGGACACCGGCCAATTATCGCAAGGAGATGTTTTGGAGGAGCCAGGAAAGAAATACCACGGCCTACAATCGCTGGACAGCAATCATCGCGCTGGCGACGCTCATCAATAGCATTGCCATCGCCTTGCAGTTGTTAAAGTCAGTGGGCTGGCTGTAGGCGTGGGCGAGATTGATCAGTTTTAGAATCCCAGACGAGAAGAATATTCGCGGAGGACCAGACATGACCGAATACTTGGATCTACATCGCAACCTACATCGACTCACAATGCTTGCCCTCCTGCTGACCATAGCTGGAATCTCGTTAAGGGTTTCAGCGCAGGGGCGGCCAGACTCGGCGGCGCTGATCGCGGCGCAGCGCGAGGCAATGACGCCGCTGCGGATGATGGACGGAGTTTGGAGAGGAGCGGCGTGGACCATCTTGCAGTCCGGTGAAAAACACAATATCACGCAGACGGAGCGCATCGGACCTTTTTTGGGAGAATCGATCAAGGTGATCGAGGGCCGAGGTTACAACGCGGACGGCAGCGTTGGCTTCAACGCCTTCGGCACTATCTCCTACGATCCGGCCACGAAAGCTTACACGTTGCATTCGTACGCGCTGGGACAGGTTGGCGACTTCGCACTCAAACCCACGGCCGACGGCTACGTCTGGGAAATTCCAGCCGGGCCAATGACAATTCGCTACACCGCGGTTATCAAGGAGGGCACGTGGCGCGAGGTTGGCGACCGGATCATGCCGGGTAAGGACCCGGTCCGTTTCTTTGAGATGAACCTGAAGCGAGTGGGCGACAGCGACTGGCCCGCGTCCGGCGCGATTCCTCCGAAGTGAGATAACCGATGAAGGACCTGACGATCGCACTCGAAAATCGCCCGGCCGCGTTAGCTGAGATGGGCGACGCGCTGGGCCGCGCCGGCGTGAGCATCGAAGGTGGAGGAGCGTTTGTCGTCAACGGTCAGGGTGTGGCCCACTTTCTCTTCGCGGATGGAACGGCGGCTCGGAAAGCGCTCGAAGCAGCCGGTATCAAAGTTTTGGCAGAACGAGACGTGCTGGTCCAGCGATTGAACCAGTATCGACCAGGACAACTCGGCAAGCTCACGCGCCAGATGGCGGAAGCCGGTGTGAACATCGAAGTCCTTTATAGCGATCACGATCACCAGCTAATTCTCGTCGTTGACGATCTCGAAAAGGGACGCACCGTTTCCGAAAGCTGGACGAGCCAACAGTTGTGAGTAGTGAAAACATGTTTCCGTCAGTAATGAGCCCTGGACCGCCTCGCGAGGTTGCGCACGCGGTTGCAGGCGAGACGCCCGCGGTCCCAGTGAGCGAGCTGGATTCTGCGAGAGAACAGGAGTTTGCTGTGGTGATCCGCGTAGGCAGATGCCCGCTTACTTCGCGGTTGATTTGCTCCACCATCGCTGGCCTCGTCTTACGCCGAAGGCGGTGAGTAGATTTTTAGCCTCGCTTCTGAAAAAGGACGTTGATCTCATCGAATGCCGCGGCGTTGGCGAGTGTATCGAATGAGCCGGTCTCGGCAATGCTTCGCGCGGCGTTCATGAATGCACCCCATGCAACACACGACAACGCTGAGCCAACCGAAATGCGACGAACGCCAAGATCGGAGAGTTGGGAAACAGTAAGATCGGAATTGAATCTGGATACTAATACGTTGACCGGCTTCGGAGACACTGCCTTCACGATCGCTGCGATCTCATCGGCTTGGCGAACGCCCGGGGCGTAGAGACAATCGGCGCCGGCCTCGGCGAAAGCAACGAGACGTTCAAGCACGACGCGCGCGGGATCGGGTTGGCCGACGAGCCAGGCTTCACAGCGCGCCGTGAGGACCACCGGAATTTCCGAAGCATCGATTGCCGCGCGTGCGGCCTTGATGCGCTCGACTGCCAAACCAAAATCATAAAGCGGCGCCGCACTATTGCCCGTCGCGTCTTCAATTGATAAGCCGGCAACTCCCGTAGCAATGCACAGCGCCACGTTGCTAGCCACTCCTTCCGGTTCATCAGCGTACCCGTTTTGAAAATCTGCGTTCACCGGCAGCGACGTCGCCTCGACAATCTCGCTGACATGAGCGAGCACCATACCGCGCGGGACCGCGACGGGCGAGTCGGGCAATCCGCGTGAGAAGGCGAAACCGGCGGAGGTGGTGGCTAGCGCTTTGAAGCCAAGATGCTCGAGATACATTGCGCTTCCCACGTCCCACGGATTCGGCAAGACAAAACATCCGGACGCATGCAAAGCGCGAAACCCTTCAACCACGGACGATTGAGAAATGCTTGTGTCGTTCATAACGCGATCCTACTATTGCGCGCGCGGGCGCGCTAGCAAAAAGCTATTCAAAGTACAATTCAACTGAAAGGAAAAGTTCATGGCGTGGTTGATTACGATGTTGGTCATCGGCCTGGTGACCGGGTGGTTGATGGGCTCGCTAACGGAAGGCCGAGGTCCAGGGGCGACGGCAAAAGTCGTTGCCGGCGTCGGGGGAAGTTTTCTCGGAGGATTTCTATTTGGCGCTTTTGGTGAGAGACTGGTTGGCGAAGGACCTTTGTACCTTGTCTCATTACTTGTTGCCATGGTCACCGCTGTTGTCGTTATCCTGCTCGTTATCTTGATAAAAAAATAACCAGCGAATCTCCCTAGTTGTGTTGAAGACCAGCTGATAGTTCGCGGTTGAGGACGTGCCGTTAGAGAGTTCAGGCCCTTAATAGCGCGAAAGAAAAAGTCGCAGGTAAGGAAGAGTGATTGTACTCGGCACAGTGAAACATTTGACGATGGCAGAGCTTGAAGCTGGGCTGGACGAGATCCGTCGCTCGCCCAAAGATGAAGGTGTGTTGCGTTTGATCGTGCGCCGGCCGGCTATCGATCAGCGGGAAGTTTTGGAAACCGGTGAACTCGATCCCGCCCTTGGCCTGGTGGGCGACACATGGATTAGTCGCGGCAGTTCTCGTACCGCGGACGGCTCGGCGCATCCCGACATGCAACTCAATATCATGAACGCTCGCGTCGCGGCGCTGGTCGCGCAGGATAGGAATCGCTGGCAGTTGGCCGGCGATCAACTCTACCTCGATCTGGATTTGAGCGCCGAAAACTTGCCGGCCGGAACGTGCCTGGCGCTCGGCTCGGCGGTGATCGAAGTCACGCCTCTTCCTCATACGGGCTGCAAGAAATTCGTTTCACGCTTCGGGCTCGACGCGATGAAGTTTGTGAATTCCGCCGTGGGGAGAGAGCTTCATCTGCGCGGCATCAACGCCAGGGTCGTTCAAGGCGGACTCATTCGCGTGGGCCAAGTGGTGAGTAAACTCTGACATCTGAGTAGCGCGAATGAGCAAGACGAATGTAGCGGCGTTCCTAGAGTTAGTTTCCGGACGGCGTGGCCACTTCCGGCTCGAGTCGGGTCATCATAGCGCGCTTTGGTTGGACCTTGATCCGCTGTTTGCAGAACCACTCCGTATCGAGCCACTTGTTGCCACACTCACGAATGCTCTTCGTCCTCACGATGTTGCTGGTGTCTGCGGTCCACTCCTCGGCGGCGCTTTTCTCGCGCAACTCGTCGCGCACGCGCTCGGAGTGGACTTCTGCTTCACGGAGCGGATGATGCCGGCGGCGTCCGCCGGCATGTACGAAGCGCGTTATATTCTGCCGCCTGCCTTTCGCGATCGCGTGCGCGGGAAGCGACTCGCAATGCTCGACGATGTGATGAGCGCAGGCTCTGCGCTACGCGGCACTTACGTTGAACTCCAGGCACACGAGGCCGAACCTGTTGTTGCCGGAGCGCTGCTCGTGCTCGGCTCAACCGGCGCCGACTTCTTCGCGCAACGCGGGATCGCAGTTGAAGCGTTTGCTCGCGACGATTATGAACTGTGGTTGCCCGCTAACTGCCCGCTCTGCGGCGACGGCCAGCCACTTGAGGAAGTGGCAGCGCCATAAAGTGGGTTCCGCGAGGTCGGCGAAAGGAATATTTGTAGGGCTATCTGATGAGCGTCTGCTGTTCTGACTTCACCAGCCAGCGGCCACCCCTTTTCACGAAAGTGTCGGTAATGCGCGCGCTGGCGCTGCGGCCATTGCGGGCAGTTTGGGTTTGCACGTAACTCAAGACTGCCGAATCACCATCAAAACTAACCAACTGCGCATCTGTGATCTTCCAGGACTTGGTGATCCGGTCAGGCTTCGTCGCAGCCAGCAGCTGGTTCTTGTTTTGGACCTTGCCATCGAAGCCGGTGCCGGAATAGTCGTCGGCGACATAAGGAGCCAAAGTCGAAATGTCTCCGTTTAGACTGGCCGTCGTCATCGCATATTCGATCTTCATCAGCTCCACGATTAGCGCTTCGCGATCTGTGGCCGCGTTGCTTGCCTTGTCGGGACTGGAAGTCGCATCGGGCTTCGTCTTGTCGGTAAGGTTGCACAACGACAACATTGCGATCAGCGTGGCGACTGCTAGAATTGATTTCATCGGTATCACTTTTTCCTGCCGGAGATGGAAAGACCGCTTGGTTTGTATGCTAAACAGAGTGGCAAGTCAATAAACCCGGCGAATACGGAATTGAGAACTACAGTCCAGGGAGACTATGAGAGAACTCTTAGAGAACACTACTCAACTTGCCATTTCATATCTCGAGGGGCTGGCGGATCGCAACGTTGCTCCACGGCCGGAAGCGATCGCAAGACTGGCCATACTCGATGAAGCCCTAAATGAACAACCAACCGCGCCTGAAGAAGTGATCAACTTACTTCATGACGTCTGCTCGCCGGCAACGATGGCGATGGCCGGTCCACGCTTCTTCGGTTTTGTGATCGGCGGCTCGCTGCCTGCCGCCCTTGCCGCCAACTGGCTCGCCGGAGCCTGGGACCAAAACACCGGTCTCTACACGCCAACACCGGCAACCTCGCAACTCGAGCAAGTGGCGCTGACCTGGTTGCTTGATCTTTTCAAGTTGCCGCCTCAATGCGGCGGCGCTTTTGTTACCGGCGCGACGATGGCGAATTTTTCCGCGCTGGCCGCCGCACGCCATGCGCTGTTACAGCGTGAAGGTTGGAACGTCGAAGCCGACGGACTGTTTGGCGCCCCGCCCATTACTGTCGTCGTGGGCGAAGAAGCGCATCCGACGCTTTTCAAATCTTTGGGACTGCTGGGCCTCGGCCGCAACCGAGTGGTTAGAGTGCCCGTGGACTCGCAGGGGAGAATGCGCGCCGATGCTATTCCGCCTTTGTCCGGGCCAACGATCGTGTGTGCTCAGGCAGGCAATGTAAACACTGGCGCCTTCGATCCGCTTCCTGAAATTTGCGCCCGCGCGCGCGAGGCCGCTGCCTGGGTTCACGTGGACGGTGCCTTCGGCTTGTGGGCCATCACCGCTCCTTCAACAGCGCATCTCGCGACTGGTCTGGCGGAGGCGGATTCATAGGCCACAGACTTTCACAAGTGGCTAAACGTCCCTTATGACAGCGGCGTCGCTCTCGTGCGCGACGCGGATGCCTTGCGCGCGGCGATGGCTATCACGGCCGACTACTTACCCACTAGTGAATTTCGCAACCCGTCAGATTTTACGCCGGAGCTTTCGCGACGCGCGCGCGGTGTGGAGGTGTGGGCCGCGTTGCGTTCGCTTGGCCGGCAGGGTGTCGCGGAATTAGTCGAACGCAATTGCCATCAGGCCAGACGCTTTGCGGCGGGACTCGAGGCTGCGGGCTTCAAAGTGCTCAACGACGTGGTCCTGAATCAAGTGCTGATCGCATTTGGAGATGCGGAGACTACCAATCGCGTTATCTCGGAGATTCAAAGAGACGGGACCTGCTGGTGTGGTGGCACTGTCTGGCAGGGACAAACCGCGATGCGCATCAGCGTCTCATCCTGGGCCACGACGGATGCGGACGTTGAGCGCAGCCTGGAAGCGATGGTGCGCGTCGCTCGCGCGAATCGTCAGTAGGAAGTTTGAGAGGATCCGCTAACCAACAATTGACAGGTTCAAGGCTGCGGACGTATCGTGCCAACGCTGCGTTCCAACGTTAAAGCGGCAGACCAGAGACTCGCTCGTCGGCCCCTCAGGTAAAACGCACGCACTGGTTTGCTTCCACATTCCAATTCACCCTTGGAGGAGACTAAAAATGATCACAGACGATGAACTCAGACAGATCATGTCTAACTGCGCAGCCGCCAAGCGCGCCGATTACCTTCCTTTCATCCAGCAGGCGATGCAGGAGTTTGACATCACTTCCTACTTACGCGAAACAGCTTTCCTGGCCCAGTTGGCCCATGAATCCGGCGAGCTGCGCTACATGGAGGAGATTGCTTCCGGCGCGGCATACGAAGGCCGTAAAGATCTTGGCAACACGCAGCCCGGAGATGGAAAACGTTATAAAGGCCGTGGCCCGATTCAACTAACCGGACGAGCGAACTACGCGAAATATGGTCAGCTACTCGGCCTCGATTTGGTTAACGACCCGACTGTAGCGGCGACAAAAGAAGTGGGCTTTCGCATCGCCGGTCAGTTTTGGAAATTGAACGGCCTTAACGAGCTGGCGGATCAACAGGAATTCAAGGCCATCACCAAGCGCATCAACGGCGGCTACAACGGCCTCGACGACCGCATCAAATATTACGAACGGGCCAAGAAAGTCATCAGCAAAGACGACAGCGTGGCCGCCGCCGCTACTGCCGGAGGTTCCGACCAAACGGCTTCCGCAGGACAGGCGCCCGCCTATCCCGGAACGGCGCTGCGTCAGGGTAGCAGAGGCGGGGACGTGCAAACCGTGCAACAACGACTGAGCGATCTTGGGTATGCGCTTGGCGTGGACGGCAACTTTGGACCAGGCACCGCTCAGGCCGTGATTGCTTTTCAGCAAAAGAACAGTCTTGGCAGCGATGGTGTAGTTGGACCGGGGACCTGGGCGGCGTTGTGGGCCAGTTGATGTAATGCAGAAGCCCGACCATCAGGGAGGGCTTTTGTCCCTCAATGAGGAGCCCTCCCTAATGGTCGGGCTTCTGTCTCGCGTAGGACCTCTCCAAATTTATTCTCAACCGAAGGTGGCGGATGTATAATTGCCGCCCGTTACCCTGCGCTAACTGAGAGGATTGAGGACAAATCATGAGTGATAGCACCGTCGCTCATTCCGCTAATGCAATTGTTCCCGGCGGGCGCCCGCGCGCCTTCGACACTGTAGTCTATGGCGGACTAATCGTCGGCGTGTTGGACATCCTGGACGCGATTATTTTTTCCGCCATCAGAAGTCACGTGACGCCGGTGCGCGTGCTCCAGTCCGTCGCGGGTGGCTTACTCGGTCGTGAGGCTACTTTCAGCGGTGGACTAAAGACCGCCCTGCTTGGACTGGTGCTTCACTTTTTGATCGCCACAATTCTCGCGACAGTCTTTTACGTCGCCAGCTACATTCTTCCCGTGCTCCTTCAACATGCGGTGTTAGCGGGACTGGCTTACGGTGTGGCAGTTTATTTCGTAATGACCTACGTCGTGATCCCGCATTCGGCGTATGGGCCACGCAACACTCCGGTTCCCTGGACGGTTTTTCTGAATGGCATCATCGGCCACGCGCTGCTTGTCGGACTGCCGATTGCACTTGTCGCGCGACGATCGGCCAAAGCCAACCAGCAGTAAACTACCTCCCACGAAAGGAATTCCAACATGAAGAGAAACTTTCTCGGCGCTGCCATTTCTGTTTTGGCAATTCTCCTGCTCGCGCCTCCCTGCCACGCAACCAGGCCGTCATCGAATGCTCCCAAGCCGGAGGACTCCACAGTTTCTCTTGATCTAAAGTTTACGAAGAAGAGGCAAAACGCGATGCAGCGTCTCTTTTCGATTCTGGATTACGGGCCCAACGGCTTCGCTACTGGTTTTGTGGTCGGCGACGGATTGGTCATCACGGCCTATCACGCAGTTTCTGGCAACCTCTCCGACACCAAGAAAGTTCAACTCGGCTTCGCGGCCGGCGATGAATTGGCCGTCGACATTTCTATCAACGGCTGTCACGCTACCGTGATTAAGATAGACGAGGACGCCGACCTGGCGTTGCTGCGTATTTGTCAGTCACAAAAACAAGTCAAGGCTCCGGCGTTTCAAGCGGTGATTACCAAAGACGAGAAACTGCTGGTGGTCGCGCGACCTCACGGTAACAAGCTGGTCCGCCGCGGTGTCTTTTATGGTCCATACCTGGTGAAAGGTCAGGAATATCGCCTGGCTAGAATCGAAGGACACGACGGCTATTCGGGCAGCCCCGTGTATAACCAGAAGGCTGAAATTGTCGGGGTGTTTAGCGGTTACGATCGCTCACAGAAGCTGGCGATGATCAGCCCGGGCAGCCGGGCGCAAAAGCTGCTGGAAGATTACGTCGCGGGCGCCAAACCGTGAAAGCGGTAGAATAATGGCGCAGCCATCAGCAGAGGGAAATTCGCCGCTGGTAAAAATCCTCGGCAAGCACGGCTCAGCGCTGGGCTATGCGATTCGTGATTTTCTTTATCGCAGTGGCGTGCCTTTCGAATGGGTGCAACTCACTTCGGACGAGCAAGCTAGATCGCAGGCGGGCGTCGCGCATCTTCACGATTCGCGTCTGCCCGTTTGCATTTTCCCGGATGGCACGCGAATGGAGTGTCCCACCATTCGCCAGATAACCGAGAAGCTCGGTTGGTTTAAAGATCCTTCGCATTCGGAATACGACCTGGCGATCTACGGCGCGGGCCCGGCTGGCTTGAGTGCCGCCGTCTATGGCGCGTCGGAAGGTCTCCGAACTGTCTTGATCGAGCGATACGCGATCGGTGGCCAGGCCGGCAGTAGTTCAAAAATTGAAAACTATCTCGGCTTTCCCGAAGGCATCAGCGGCGCTGAACTCGCTGAACGAGCGCGGCAGCAAGCGACTCGTTTCGGCACTGAAATACTTTTGGCGCGTGAAGGCGTGCGCGCCGAGGGCAAACCCGGACAGATCGAGGGCTACCTCGCCGACGGCACGAAGATTGTCGCCCGCACGACGATTTGCGCGACCGGCGTTGAGTATCGACGGCTCGGTCTGCCTAACGAAAGCCAATTCCTCGGCGCGGGCCTTTATTACGGCGCGGGCGCCAGCGAAGCGGCACTCGCCCGAGGCGAACACGTCTACATCGTCGGCGGCGGAAACTCCGCGGGACAAGCGGCCATGCACTTCGCGCCTCTCGCCGACAAAGTCACCACGGTGATCCGCGGCGACTCTTTGAAGAGCACGCTCTCGCAGTATCTGGTCGATCGCATTCATGCTGCTCCAAACATTGAAGTGCTGACGCAAACTGAAGTGACGGCGCTCAGCGGCGATCAACTGTTGCAGGAGATCACACTCCGCAATCGCCAGACCGGCGAAGAGCGCAAGGTAAAGACTCACTGGTTGTTTGTCTGCATCGGCGGCGTGCCGCAAACGCAGTGGGCCGAGGAGGTGGGCCTCGTACGCGATGAGGCTGGTTATTTGGTTACCGGTCCTGATCTGATTCTCAAGAGACATGCGCCCGCAAACTGGCCGCTCGATCGCGATCCCTATTACCTGGAGACTAACATGCCCGGTTTATTCGCGGCCGGCGATGTTCGCCATAATTCGGTAAAGCGAGTTGCCTCGGCGGTCGGCGAGGGCGCGATGGCGGTTGCGTTTTCGCATCGCTACCTGACCGACGGCTGAAGTTTTATTGATGTAGGAAACGACCTGAACCGCGGATCGTATCTGTCAGCTCGTGCTGCTCTGCATCCCTCTTAAGTAAAGTTTTGACAAAAGAACCGTCCACGAACCAACACGAATTGTCCCTGGACTCGTTTCGTGTAGTTTAGTGGATCGTCTTCCTTTGGTTGCGGCAACTCATGAAGGATCACCGAATACACCGGCTCTTCTTCTTTTCGCTGTTGCTGCTGGCCTTCCTGTTTCGTTTATTCTTCGGGCTGTGTTCCCAGTTCCAGGATCCGGATACAAAACAGGTCTACCTGCTCGGCCTGAAGTTTTATACAACCGGAGCGTGGCCGTATTTTGGTCCAGACGTCACCAGCACAATACAAGTCCCCGGAGCATTGCAGGGACTCGTTGTCGGACTGCCTTTTTATTTTCTGCCGATACCTGAAGCGCCTTACGTCCTGCTAAACATTCTGTCGGTTGCCAGCCTTTGCTTCTTCGCCTGGTATTGCAGCAAGCGCTTGCCGGAGTTGCCAAAATGGTTTGTCTGGTCCTGGCTGCTCACCGCGCCCTGGACCCTCAATCTCTCCACGCACATTTACAATCCTTCATACGTTTTGCCTGGAGCGATCCTTTTCTCTGTGGGGGCAATTGAAACTTATCCTGTTCTCAGCCATGGTCTAATCCCACGTCGCTTGGCAAACTTCATAATGGGTCTGGCGCTCTTCTGGATAATGCAGTTTCACTTGTCATGGGTCGTGCTCATTCCCTACGTGGCTCTTTCATTTTATTTTCAGACCAGGGAATTGGGACGCAGAGTTTTTTCGGCGCTAATGTGGTTTGCCGGCGGCGCGATCATCACCGGCAGTTTTCTTGTTCCTACCTTCATCAAGTACGGATTTGCCGGCGGGATGGGAGGCACAAACGCGACCATGGAGTTTAACTCCGAGAACCTTTGGCGGCATTTGAATATTGTCGAGGGCGTCCTGGGACGGTTCTTGTCGTTCGCCAGTTTTGAGTTGCCACGGTTCATCGGCGCAAACACCGCAGCCCGCCTGGCCTTCTTGAAGGACAACCCGTGGCTGATTCCGTTCGTCGTCTTCCTCACTCTGGTGGGCATCCTGCAATGCGTGGCAATGCTCGTTTTGTGGTTCAGAAAAGCGCACCCGCATTCGGATTGGCGGGCGGTCAAATACTTCACGTTGGGAACAGTTGTTCTGCTGTATATCAGTTTTCTATTTTCCCTGAAGGCGCCGGTCTCCCACACTTTTTACGTCACACTTCCGGTAGCCATGCTTTACAGTTTTTATTGCTGGAGCGAGTTCCTCAAGAAGGGAGCGTGGCAAAAGTTTGCCGCGGTTTTCATCGTCTGTGGTCTCATTTTCGATGTCGGGCTGGCCGCCAGTAATCGTAGACACGTGTCCCTCTACCTCGAGCGCGATAAGATTGTGGAAGCAATTAGAGCGAAGGACTATCGACTTTTAGGCGAAAGACGGCCGGGGGCTCGGTATTAAACCCGGAGGCGCGAAGCGCCGGTATTCAATAGCCATGCCCGTGAGGGCGTTGGTCAAGTTAGTACTGACACCTCTTCAGGCCCCAAGGGCCGGCACTTCAAAACGCGCGCGAAATCGGTAATCGCGTTTGTGCCGCACCTTCGGCGCTCATTCATCCCGGAGTTCTTGATCCACGCCCTCACGGGCGTGGCTATTGAATACCGGCCCTTCGGGCCTACAGGGAAGTTGCAATGAACAATCCCTGAGCGCCCTTCTCAAGATCGTGATTGTTGACTAAAATCGGATGCCATCAGCCGGCGACAAAATAAATAGCTTGACCTCGGGACGACTCAAGTGAGCGGAGACGAAGATTTGTCCAACTCTGAACAGCGCCAGTTACGGCGCGGCTATCTGAATCCAAGCCTGGTCAGAAGCGTTTCCTTCTGGATAACCAGCGCCTGCATTCTGATCGCGGTGCTTGCCGCGCTCCTCGCCATTTGGAAATTTGCCGGCACCGATGTTCTCTGGCGCACGGTCGCAACGTGCTTAGTCATCGGCAGCGGTACGGTGGCGTTCTACTGGACGAATGTTCTCTTCGGCAAGACTTCGGATTAGAACTCCTAGCAGGGCCCTCGGCTTTGCGCGCCGCCATCGCAAAGCACTGGCTTGATAATGAACCAGGTGGCCACTGTACCCACCGTGGCCGCCCCAAGGATTATCCAACTCTTCGATGACAAGCCGCCGCCCGCCTTCTTAACCTCTAATACTTCTGCATAGCGGACCGTGCTGGTTGCGCCCGACTTGCTGTCGGCGATGGTGAACGAATCCGTTTCGGCAGCGCTGATGTAACCCTTCAGTTTCGTGTTGTCTCGGAGTTTCACTTCAGCGCGTGCGTTTCGCCCCACACCCAGGCTGGCTACTCTTGCACGTGCCTTCGCGGCGAGTTCGTCCACGGTCTGTGCCCAAACCGATTGCAGTCCGAGCGTTGCAACCAATAAGACGCCTGAGAGTATTCCTACGAAAATTCTCTTATACACAATTGATCTCCTACGGACGAATTCTTACCGCTCGCCTACTGGCAAGCGACATTCCAATTCGTAATGGCAGATGGGATCGTTAATAACCAAGGAGTTTCCGGCAATGCGATGAGGCTCGCGGGGGCTTAGTGCTGCGCTAAGGCAGGAGGAATACTTTCTTAGGAGGATTTTTACTGCACTGTGCTGCACCCGAGTCACTTCGCCTGATTTGCGAGTGGCGGTTGTCGGGCGGCGCGCATCTTCTTCATGAAGCTACCGCTTATCTTGCCTTCAACCGTCCCACCAATCGAGTTCACTCTACCGCTCGCTACTACTCGCTTATGTTTCGGATCAATAACGCTATAGATGAAGCTCGTGGTAAAGACCTTGCGACCAACTTCAATGATCAAGTCAGCATCGTTTTCATCTCGCGTAATAGCTATGCCCCATTGCTGGAACTCATCCTGCTGGAGTAGTGAATTCTCGAGGGTAGAGGCCTTGAAGTAAACGGAGTTGGAGCGGATGAAGATCGTTTGTGCCGATCGCAGTACCTCATTGGGACTGGCGTGAGTAGCCTCGGTCTGAGGGTCATTGCTTGCGCTCTGAGGATTACCCACAGAAGTCAAAGGTGAAAGAATCAGACAAACGGCGAGGAGTATCCACGCGCAACGATTTAAGGAAATCATGATTCTGTTCTCCAGAAGCAAACTGGCCGGATAATTATGGGACAAAACGAGCATGCGGCAGCTTAGCAATGTGACACTTTCAAGAGCATCATAGTCACTTTCCAGGCGAGTGGGCCCAGTAGGCCGAGTCGATCCGAGCGCCTAAGGCGTTGGTGATGGTGATGGTGCCGGCGGCTTGTTGAATTTCGTTTCGTCAACCGGCACGTTGAGTTTGATCTCGGTAAATTTCCGCGTCGAGCTCCAGAACGAATCGATGGAAGTAGTGCGAATTGTAAACGGCATCTTCAGGCCATCGACATCGCGATAGTCTTCGTAGTCGACCTGTTCAGGAATCAGCCCAACCACGGTCGTTGTGGATGTAATGCGACGCACGAGCAGACCAGTCTGCGCGTCGAAATAAAGCCGCTCACCCTTGCCGTCAACGCCAAAGCCCCGCAGGACGTAAACATCTTTGCCGTCGATCGTTTCTTTTCCTCCGTAGCTTATGCGCGTGAACTGTCCCTGTAGCTTAATATCTTTGAAAAGGTCGGGGTAGCGCTTGAGGTAGAAGAGTTCGGTGCCTTGTAGATCGCGCAGACCCCGAGTGCCTTTTTCCCAGGCGGTCTGGCCGTTGAATCCTCTTTCGACGACGCCTTGCTTGGGCGTGTTCAAAACTGTGTAGATGCGATCAGGCGCGATCTGAAGGACCTCGTAACCCAGAGTGATTCCGTCCCGAGTGAGCCAGGTGCCCTTCATCGATCGCGTCTTAAGTTTTTCAATCGCGGCGCTACCGCCGAGCGCTTCCGTGTACCTGGCTAAAATCTGATCGGCGGTAGGCGGCGTTTCTTTCGGCGCGGTTTCAGCAGTCCCGGCGAAAGGCGTCGGCACGGCAATCGGTAACTGCGGAACGCGAACCGGCGAGTTGCTGCCGCGATGACAGGTGAAACAACCGACCGCCGGGTTGCCCTTAAAGTTTCCTTTATTGATTCCCTGCACCATCTTGATCATTTCGCGCGCTGTGTTCTTTTCCGGTTTCTCGTCCGAAACAAAATCCCACTTGTCATCTTTCCTGACATGACAATAGGTACATTTGACGCCCAGCGATGAGCCCATGTAATTCATCACCGGAACCAGTTGCGAGGCCGGCAAGCCGGTCAGCACCTGAATGTTTTTCTGGACCTGTTCTACAGTCTTTTCCGCGGGCACAGTTTGTTGACCGGCCTGCGGCATGAGTCCGGCCTGCACCGACGCGACGATGCTCACACAGGCGGTTGCCAACAGCGAGACACAAGAGACAATCAGGCGGAGGCGTGTTATATGCGCGGTGATCTTATTTTTCATGAAGACCTTTCAACAGACGGAGATCTAGTAACGCAAACTGTTAGTTTGCGCGAGGTGGCTCATACTCGAGAGTGACTACGAACCGTTCGCAAACTATCAAGCACCCCAGCCGGGCTGCCCGGCCGGGGACCCCGCACAGTTTGCGTTACAAGTCTTCAAAGCTAGAACGGTTTCGAAGCCGCGCGTACCGGTTTTTGACTTGCCACGGGTGTTGTGGTGGCTGGTTGCGGCTTCTGCGGAACAATCGCGTCGAGCGTCTTATATATTTGCAGATAAACTTGCGTCTCGCGGGGAATCAACATGCGCCAGGCGGTGCCACCGCGACGGATATATTGCGGCAAGCGCGCCGCGTTTGAATTGTAACCGGCAGCGAGCAATTCCGTCTGAGTCGCCAGCTTTTCACTAAGCGCATACTGCACGTCTTCGTTTGCCGCCAGGTCGTTCCAGGTGTCCTGCATGTAGAGCAGCATTGCCTGGAGCGCGTTCGGGTGACTGCGCATCCCCACGACGAAGTCCGGCGTCAGACCCACACCCGGATGGCGTTGCCGCACGAGGTTGTAAGCCCACGGAATCATCTGCACCATTCCGCCGGCGCCTGCCGAGCTTACTGAGTAACGATAAGTGTCCGGCTCATTCAACGCGAACAGAGAATAAATTTCGTCAAACAAAGCGAGGCGGTTTTCCAGTCGAAAGCGATCGTGGTCCACATGTTCCACCAAACACAGACGCTCGGCCACCTGGACAATCTGCGGCGAGATCACAGTTCCCTTCTCGCGCAAACGGTTTGTTGCGAGATCGATCATTCGGTGCACATATGCCCGCCCGGATCGTGACAGGTCGGGCGAGAGCAAAGCGGGATGCGCAGACGTGTAATAAGCCATCTCGCGAAACACGCCGCGTCGCTCGATGGGAAACTCAACGACCAGGGGAACCAGCGAACGACCCTGACTATCAAAAATTGCCACCGCGGTGTTGACGCCATTGGCGCGCAGGACGCGAACGCTCAACGAACTTCCGAGCGAACTCGTCATTGTCAACTCCGAGCCTTTGGTAAGAAAAGTATCTTTGTAAAGAGTAAGCAAGTGAATGCGGGACGTGTTGCGATCCAGCGCGGCGAGCGTCACCAGATCGATTGACGGCGAAGTCATCGCAGTCTGCAAAGGGTGCGATTTCAGCAGACGCTCTGCTTCGGCGATTCGAGTTTGAATCTGAGACGGCGACATAAACGGCGACCCTGCCGCCGCCGGCTCAACGCGCCGCTCGGTAGCGCCGGGTCCTGCCGCCTGCGGGCGGGCGTCCGGCTTCCTCCCAACTACGACGCCCTGGAGCGAAGGTTGCTCAGCGCCTGGTGCAGCCGACGCCGGAGGCGGTTCAGAAACCGATGGCTGAGCAGGCGCACTAATTACCCGCGGTCGCGTTTCCGAATTTGGCGAAGTGTTTTGAGTCTGTGCTCGAACTCCGGCCGGTGCGATAGCCAGGACGAGCAATAAGGCTGCGGGGGGAATTTTTTTCATGGGCAAATACCGGCTTGTCTGTCAAAACCTGTCAGGGGGGACAGGTGCCGTTTAGATTCGCCGATGCTCCGCTCGGTTGTCAATAGCTTTCGTTATCCCTGGGACCGCGGGCGTCTCGCCCGCCTCAAGCAACGGGTTTGTTCAAATCGCCGTTGAGTTTGTCAACTCTGGCAAAGTGGCATTCCAGGTAGCGGGCGAGACGCCCGCGATCCCAGGTCTGAACTAACCCTCGAGCCAATCGCGCGTCATGTCACACCATAACGCCAGACCGCGCCAATGTTTGAAGCGTGAGTAGTAGCGCGCGATCTTCTTGTCGGTGGTCTTGCGTCCATTATTTCGTACGGAAAAGAACTTTGCGCGCGTCCACGAATCGAGCGCGAGTCCGTCGTAGCGGCCGAGAAGTTTGAGAACATTCTCAGCAGCATATGGCCCCACACCCTTCACGCCTCTCATCTCTTTCATAAGCTCCAAGGTGGGAAGTGGACTCTTCAGCCAGCTTTCAACGTCAAGTTCGCCGGAAGCGACGCGGTCGGCCAGCTCCTTCAGGTATTCGGCGCGATAGCCGGCGCGCACTTCGTTTACATAAAACTTGACGGGCATCAGGGCCATCGCTTCCGGTGTCGGAAAGGTGCGGTGTCCGTTGCTCGACTCGCGTCCCAGATTCTCCACCAGTCCAGTTACCATTTTTTCGGTGAGCGCCCAGGAGCAGTTGGTCGTGCAAATCATCTTGACCAAATCCTCAAAGACAGTCGGCGAGCGCAGCAGGCGTCCGGCTCCCTGGGTGGGGATCCAATTGAAATCTTCGTCCGCCGCCAGCAAGCGATAAAACTCGCCGATGTCGTCGTCGAGCCTGAGCATGTGGCGCACATCGCTGACCACCTTCTTCGTGGCAGCCTGGCTCAACCGGCGAGAAGTGTTAATGCGGAGCGTTCGCCTCGTCGCGCTAATGCTGAGTGTCACCGGCTTGCTTTCCTTCAGATCCAGCGTGCGGGTTAACACCCATTTCTCACGATCTATCTGAAACGGAAGCAGCTCACACCAACCGTGGCTGATCACAGTTCGCTGAAAACTGAAAATCCGTGGCGTTGAAATAGAGATTTCCATGAATTGGGTCTGACCGGATTGGAATATGGGAACTGAAACCTGTGCCTGACACTAAAAGAACACGATTCAGATTAGGTTGAATAGAAACTGTTCGCAACGTTAGGAGGGACATTCCTGTCTGTCCTGTGTAACTCCCTGTGTGTCCTGCAACTCGATGAGCGGAATGGCCAGGCGGAATGCCTGTCCTACAAACTGCTTGTACGCTTCGCCTACGGTCAAGCTGATTCTTGACAGCGCCCCTCTGCGAGCCTAGACTGAACCTCACTTGAAAACAGAATATGGAAGGCTGTCTCGCCGCCCTCTAACACTTGAGGTCAACGACGAGAGTAGGGTCCAAACACTGCGACTCTCTACAGTATCACGGTGAACGTAAGCACCGCTTCCGTCGATAATTTGAACCCGGAGCTTTCCGGTTTCTCGCCCCACAAGGCCCATACAATAAACCCTGTGGGGCGTTGTCGCGTCTGTAGGACAGGCATTCCGGCCTGTCCCCGATGCCTACCTCGCCGATCAGTATAACCAGAGATTTTCCATTTCTCATTTTCCATCTTTCATTTGTCATTGAGTTCGCCCAAGTGGTCTGAATACTGACTTCAGTGGTTCCCGTTATCCGAAGTCCATTACCGGCTGCTGAGTGCTTACCGCCGTGGTTCCAATGAAAAATGACAAATGGAAAATCTGATTTGTTTGACACGCTCTAATGCCTAGCCTTCAAAACGGACAGACAGGAATGTCTGTCCTACGCTACCGCACGTAGATCGGATTCGAAATAATCCACGGTTGCTCGCCCGCAGGCTTTGGAAGTTGCGGCAGGTAAACCTCGACGCGATAACTTCCCTTCTCAGTAACCATGTAGTCTCTCTGCTTGATTCCGGTTTCGTCATGAATGACCTTGCCATCCTTCAGCAAAACAATACGGCTGGCCACTGGAACATTGACAGTCAAACTCACCGAGTCTGCAAGCTTGATCTCGTCGCCCATTATCTTGTTTTCGTCTCCGTCGTGGGCCGTGAAACGAAACCCCGAAGTATCTCCAAAAAGATCGAACCCGATAAAACAGTGGCCCGCCGAGATGGCGTCGAGCAACATCTTGTCGTCCGGCGAAGAAAAGCTCACCCGCCCATTCAGTATGGAGTAGGCTAGAACATGCAGCCGAACCAACCGAAAACTTCTTTCATAGGGATCGAGTTTGAAGCCAAGCAAAGTCTTACCGGACGAGTCGATCAAGCTGAGCCCGACGTTTGCGTGCGCGTCGTTTCCAGCAGTGGCAACGAGTCGTTGATCTTTTTGTTGGATCAGTTCATCCCATTTTTTCAAATTCTCAGTAGGCCGGTGGTAGAAGTTAGCGAATAACAGATCGGGATAACTGCGGTAGGACCAAAGCGCGTCGAAAAACATAACCAGCGGATTGATCCGGCGCGCGTTCGTGTAAAGGTTGTAGACCTCGATGCCGTTGTAACCCGTCGCTTCCCAACTCTTGAACTCTTCCGGATAAGCAACCAACGTCAAGCTGGACGAGCGGCGCGACAAAACCTCCTGCGTGGACCGCTGACTGTCGGAGTCCGCATGTTCATCACCCGGGATAAGCAGCAACCGGTCTCCGGTCGCCGTCCTGACTTCGTTGCCTTTAATGAATAACACGCCGCCATGCTCGCCTTTCAGCGTCATCTCGGCGGTGTTGAAATCCTTTGCCGGATGTTCAGTCATTACTACAAAGTCCAAGTGATTAGACTGCGCCGCCGCGATGATGTCTTCGAAGTTGCCGCTGCTGTGGCCGCCGAGAAAGGAGTGAACATGAACGACGCCTTTAAACTCAGTGAGGCCGCTGTGGTCTTCGGTCTGAGTGCGCTCGGAATTCAACTGCTGAATCGCCGCATGCAGCCGGCCGAGTTTGTAACGACGATAGGCGAAGGGGAGCTGCGAGAGCAGCACGAGGACCAGCAAGACCAGTAAGAATTTTTTCCAGCGCTTCACTTTTCTTCGGTTCAACGTCTCGGCTTCACTTGCAGTAAATCTGGGGTTTAGAGGCGGGCATTGCCCGCCGGTTCACCTATCGCTCACAAACACATTCCACCCAACCTGAGACGGCGGGCAATGCCCGCCTCTAAACAAAGGTCACGTTAGAAAATCCACGGAAGCCACCTGCTCGCTGATGGTTTTGCCAAACGCGGCAACTTTTATGTGCTCGGGATGAATCGTGTAGGCCTCAAGCGCGGCGCGATCGCGGAATAGCGCGACGAGGCCGGTGTCGAAAGAGCGAGGCAGCTTCAATACATCAAAACCAACCGACAAACTCTCGATCTCTTTGATCGTTGAGGACAAGCTTCGCAGCATGCGCACGTGCTCGTCGCGAACTTCCTGCTCTATCTCCGGTCGATATTTCCAAACGACAATGTGTGTAAGCATGTCTGTTCAACCAGCGGGCGCGTTTGAAAATCTGCCGCGGATTAACGCGGAGACACGTGGATTAGAATTAGAACCAAAACGCACACTGTAACTTAGCGGAAATGCCAAAACGGAAATGACTTCTCAGTTCGTCTGATCCGCGTTCTTCCGCGTTTATCCGCGGCCAATAATTCGTTTGTTACTTCAGATACCGATCAAACCAGTCGAGCGTTCGCTCCAACGCATCGACGCGATGGTTCGGCTCGCGCAGGCCGTGTCCTTCGCGCGGATAACGGACCAATACAGTCTCAACTCCGCGCCGCTTCAGCGCAGTGTACATCTCCTCAGCCTGCGTGATGTGCACGTCGTTGTCCTGTTCGCCGTGAATGAATAGCGTCGGCGTCTGCGCCTGTTTGACATATTTGAGCGGCGACCATTGCCACAGCAGATCGTAGTTGTCCCAGGGAAAGCCGCCAAACTCAGCATGAATCAAGTCCTGGTAAAGCGAGGTCGAGTAGAAGCTGATCAGGTTGCTGACGCTGGCGGCGGAAACAGCAGCTTTGAAACGTGGCGTCTGCGTGATGATCCAGTTGGTCATGAAGCCGCCGTAAGAACCGCCCGTCACACCCATTCGCTCCCGGTCGATCCAGGGATATTTGCGCAGCGCTTCGTCAACGCCCAACATCAAATCTTTGTAATCGCCGCCGCCCCATTCATTCAACGTGCCATCGCTGAATTTTTGTCCATATCCGCTCGAGCCGCGCGGATTCAAATAAAGCACCGCATAACCGCGCGCCGCGTAAACCTGAAACGTCGGATTGAACGCGTAGCCATACATCCCATGCGGCCCGCCGTGAATGCCAAGGATCAGCGGATACCTTCGATCCGCGCGCCAGCCCGCGGGCTTGATTAACCAACCCTGGATTAGTGTCCCATCAAAGCTCTCGAACTTGATTTCCGCGGATGGAAGGAGATGCAGCGAGCGAACAGATTCGTTGTGCGCACTCGCACGAACAATTGCCACAGTTTTGCCGCTGGCGACATAGACCTCCTGAGGCATGATATTGTCGCTGAGCGCAAAGGCAATAGGCGCATAATCGTTTCTCTCGTTTGTTGCGCCCGTCGAAATGGGTCGCTGCGCATTGCTGAAACTTGAGATTTGGAACGCGCCAAACGGGCGGTCGGCTTCAGCGGACGACTGTTTATATTCCATGAAGACGCCGTGAATGTGTTCTGCCGCGTCCACTGGAAGCATGAATGCCTCAATGCGCCTGTTTGAAACGTCAACGCGATAGATCGTTGTGCTGCCGTGATCGCCGGTGAGATACAAAACGGAATTGCCATCACGTGACCAGCGCGGCCCGCGTGCGCGACGGTCCTGAGCGCCACTTAGTTCTCTACTGTTACTTCCCGAGGCTGAGATAACCCAAACGTGCGTGTCTTCCGCAACGCTGTCGATAGTTGTCACGTCGCGCTTTGTCGCCGTATAGGCGATCCACTTGCCGTCAGGCGACCAGGCCGGCTCATATTCGCAGCCCTTGGTCGAGGTAATCTGTCGCACCTCGCCATGCAAATCCACGGCAAAGATGTCGGAGTTATTGTTTGCATCCGGATCGGACTCGTGATTGGAGAGGAAAGCGATTTCATCTCCAGTCGGACTGAAAGTGATTGCGTGATCGTAGACGCCACCTTCGGTAAGTTGTCGTGGCTCCGGTCTATCGATGGCAGTGATCCAAACATGCGTGTGACGCCGATCCGAGAATGCCGTGCGCGACTTGTATTGAATGCGATCAATTACCCGTGGATCGTCGTGAGAGCTGAAGGTCGCGGGTGGCTCGGTCAACTCTTCAGTTGCGGAGATGTAAGCGAGTCGCTGTGAATCCGGCGCCCACGCGAGCGCTTCTCCGGCGTACGTTATGAAAAAGTTCGTGCTCTGAACTGCCGCGATGAAGCGCGGTTCGCGGTTCTCCAGGGTCACTACCCAAAGCTCGCGTTGTGCATTGTGATCCCTAAGGAAGGCGATCTTCGAACCGTCCGGCGACCAGCGAGGATTCGAGGCGTTCCAACCGGAAGCAAGTAGCGGCGTGGGTGCGGCCCGCTGGTCTGGCCAATTGGTCGTCGAACGACGTTGCGAGGTTGGCGCCGAAGCGTTAGTGGAGACATTTGCGCTGGGTAGGCTCACGCGAGCGAGCCACAAAGTATTAATGGTTTCGTCGCCTTCTACTATGGAGACTGTGTAAACGACCCATTGGCCGTTTGGCGAGATCTGAGCATCGCCGACACTCGCGATTCGCAGGATGTCACCCGGCGTCATCGAACTGGTCGCTTGTCGCGTTTGCGCATGAGCAGCGAGTGATGTCGCTGCAATCACCGCCGCTGCGATCAGCGAAAGAGTTTTCACGAAAGTCTCAGGCATAGAAAAAGCATCTGCTTTTTTTGCGCTTAGTACCGCGCGCGCGAACCCGGTCGCTACAGCTCCCGGTTCTGAATTTGTCGCGACCCATCGTGGCGTCTTCGGTTACCACTCATTGAGTGGGTTTGAGACTGGGCTTCGGTTCTGGCGTTGGCTCGACAATCTTGATTGTGTTGCGAATCGTGTCCCAGGCGGGAGTTGCTTTTGTCAGCGCTCTGTCCGGGCCAAAGAAGGTTAGGACCACGAGCCGCTCGGCTACCAATGCCCAGTAGATTTTAGCCGCGCCGGGTACGCCATCGAACGAAAGACGAATTATTACGCCGTCCGCCTTGATGTTGCTGATGTCGGTAGTCTCAGGGGAACTCTGAGGCTTTGCGCCCGCCTGTTCGAAACTCGCGGTCTGTGCCGATACATACTTATCAACGAGAATCCGCTTCGCTTCAGCCATCTGTTCTGGTGTTTTGATCGGGGTGCGAAATACAAAGACTGTAATCTGTGCGTCAACGTCAGCCCGTCCGAAGGTCAACTGCTGTTTATCTGCGTCGCTGGTGTCGTTGAAAGACCAGCCCGCCGGATAGTTAAAGCTCAGGCCGTCCTTGTTGAATTCTTTCGCATCGCTCGCCGCAGTTTGCGCTGACGCAGATAAACCGCAGAGCAGCAGAAAAGCAATTAGCTGAAGAAAGTTGCGTGATGATTTCATGGGTTCTCCGAAAAAGTTTCCGAGTGCGACAAAACTTAGTTTGTCATCGTTATAGAGTAAACCGCCAAGACGCCAAGAACGCCAAGTCAGTTTCATCCAATTACAAAATGTCAGATGCTACCCGTTTTCATTTTGTTTTCTTGGCGACCTTGGCGTCTTGGCGGTTCGAAATCAACTTAACGACAAACTGAATTTTGTCGGACATCCTAAGACTGACGAGCAAGCAACTTTAGTTGCTCATTCAATAATTCCCAAACCTGGCGCACGTGTTTCTCGGTAGTGCGAATGTTGCCGATCGAGAGCCGAAGCGTGAGCT
>Ga0137410_10000546_pt1 | contig 26697 bp, 20 predicted proteins | sample CZODoug1_16funga_FD_108878 | JGI IMG/M metagenome (GOLD analysis project Ga0137410, IMG submission 108878) | Vadose zone soil fungal communities from Angelo Coast Range Reserve, California, USA - CZODoug1_16fungal (Illumina Assembly) | ecosystem: Environmental > Terrestrial > Soil > Vadose zone... | reverse complement strand
CGTCGTCGGAGGGAGTGAGCAAATGAGACGTCACGCTTGGTCGGTCACGGCAGGAGTGCTCGCCGCGCTTGCCGCGCTCGTCGCGGCGCCAGCGGCGGTCGCGCAGAAGGCGACGGCGCCGAAAGCAGCCGCGCACAAGCGCACCGCTTGGGGCGAGCCCGACATCGCGGGGGTCTACGCCGAGTTTTCGATCGCGCCACTCGAGCGGCCCGCCGAATTCGGCGAGCGCGAGTACCTCACGCAGGAAGAGTTCGCGCAGTTCGAGAAGCAGCGCCTCGATGCCGTGAACGAAGACGACGAGACGATTCCGGGCACGGCCGCCGACGTGCACTACGACATGGGCACGTTCAAGCTGAGCCAGAACGAAGGCGTCACATCGCCGAACATGCGCACGTCGATCGTGACCACGCCGAAGAACGGCCGAATCCCGGCGCTAACGCCCGCCGCCGTTGCGCGCCGCGACGCGCGCGCCGCCGCGCGCAAGGGCCACGAGTTCGACGGCCCCGAGCAGCGCTCGCTCACCGAGCGCTGCATCGTGTGGCCGAGCACGCTGCCGCCGATCCTGCCGGGCGGTTACAACAGCAACCTGCAGATCTTCCAGGGGCCGGGCCACGTCGTGATCCAGGGCGAGATGGGCGACGCGCGGGTCGTGCGCACCGATGGCCGCAAGCCGACGGAGAGCCTGCCGCAGTGGAACGGCACGTCGGTGGGACATTGGGAGGGCGAGACGCTCGTCGTGGAGACGTCGGGCTTCAATCCCGAGACCGCGTGGCGCAACGCGAGCGAGAAGATGAAGGTGACCGAGCGCATCACGCGCATCGACGAGGACACGCTCGAGTACGCGTTCACAGTCGTCGACCCGGATTCGTGGGAGCAACCCTGGGGCGGCGTGTATCCCCTTACGCAGATGGACGGCTTGCTGTTCGAGTACGCCTGCACCGAGGGCAACTACGGCATGGCGAACATTCTTGCGGGGCAGCGCAAGGCGGACCGGGACGCGGCCGCGAAGAAGTAGCCGCACCGCGTTCGACGGCAGGCGCTCGCCGCGGACGCGCCGCCGGTTGCGGTTCGCTGCGATGAGGAGGAACGGCTATGAGGTTGATTCCGCCAAGTTTCGTTGCCCTCGTTGCCCTGATCGTCACGGCGCCCGCCGCGGCGCAGGACTGGAAGACGGTGAACGTCATCGACGACGGCTTCCGCGCGAACTATCCCGGCGACCCCGCCGTCGAGAAGATTTCCTACGAGTCCGAGTTCCACTTCAAACTGCCGGGCCGCGTTTACCGCGCGGCCGATGACTTCGGCCGCTACTCGACCACGGTCGTCGACTACCGCCACGCCGAGCGGCTGCACAGCGAGCGATCCGCCAAGTGCCTCGCAGCCAACGGAGCGAATCAGCAAGACGGCGACACGTGCCAAAACGACTTCATCATGGAAGTCGCCGGCGCGATGGACCATGCGGTCGGGCGCTTCCTCGTGCGCGATGGCGTGAAGGTCACGCACTACGGCGCGTACTACATCGATCTCGTGTCCGGACGCCAGCTGCAGCTCACGAATTCCGATCGGTCGCGCACCTACGTCGCCGTGCACCAACATGCCGGCCGGCTGTACATCCAGGAGGCTACGGTGCCCGCCGGGATGCCGGAGCCGATCCTGTTCATGCAGTCGCTCGCGTGGTTGAACGATCAAGGCCTCGTGATCCGCTATCGGACGCTTTACACCGAAGGCTACGCCGACTGGAAGTTCCCGCAGCCCGCGGCCCCGGCGCATTCGCTGCGCGACGTCGACGTTTCGCGCGAGCAGCCGCCCCGCCCTCCACCCCCGCGCTAGAGGAGTCGAACGATGCCCACGAGATTCCATGTCGCCGCGTTGCTGGCGATCCTCGTCCCGGCCGTTCCCGTGCTCGCGCATCATTCGCACGCGAGCTACGACACCTCGAAGTGGATCCTGCTCACGGGCACGGTCAGGCGCGTCGTCCTGATCTCGCCGCACTCGATCGTCTATCTCGACGTCAAGGACGATCGCGGCGAGACGGCGACCTGGGCTCTCGAAGCAACCGCGCCGGCGGGCATCTTCCACAACGGCGTCAAGCGCGAGGACGTGCAGGCCGGCGATACGATCATGGCGCGCTGCCACCAGCTCAGGGACGGCGCGAACGGCTGTCTGCTCGGGTTCGTCACGCCCATGCACGGCGACCCCGCGCGCGGCCACGGCGTAGAGCGCCAATGGGACTGAGCGCCTAGCCCCAGGTCGGCAGAAACGCGTAGCGTTCGGCGTACTCGAGCATCTGCTCGCCGAAGTCCTCGGGATACTCGATCCGCACGTCGACGATCTCGCCGTCGCGCTCGACGGGCACGAGCCGCGGTCCGATGAAGCCCCAGTAGGCTGGCACGTCGAGCTTCTCGTAGCGCATCAGCACCTCGGCGTGCATCGCCGGGTCGACCTTCACCGCGTAGCGCTCGACGAGATCGCGGATCGCGTCGTAGTCGCCTTCCGACTTGATCCGCTGGAGCTCGCAGAGCAGCCGGCCGAAGAGCCCCCGCAGCTTCGCGTAGTCGCGGATCACGAAGTAGGTCTTGCCGTCGCGCACGCGCCGCTCGATCACGTTGTCCGGCCGCCCTTGCTCGTACGCCCACGCGGCAACCAGCTGCCGGTTCCGCATGTGGTCTTCCTCGATGTCGTTGCCGGGCAGGATGCGGTACAGCTGCTGCTGCAAGCCGCCGCGGATGTAGCGCTCGTACTCCACCTGGCCCACCTCCACCGAAGGCATGAGGCCGAGCTCGACGAGCTTCGGGTCGATCGCGTAGTAGAGCGCGACCAAGTCGGCGCGCGCTTCCTCGAGCACGGAGCCGTAGTTCTTGAGCGTCTCGTGCAGCGGCCCGACGCCGGGATCGATTCGGCCCGACCCGTGACCGATGACCTCGTGCATGTCGGTGTGCAGCGCCGCCGCAAGCCGGCCTAAGCGCGCGCCGCGTTCGGCGTCCGCCTGTTCCCACGCGAACTCGCGGTCGGCGCCGTGGCGAATCTCGTCGGACGCCTCCACGATGTTCGCGAGGTACACCGATTTCGAGCCGTGCCGTTGGCGGATCCAATCGGCGTTGGGCAGATTGATGCCCACCGGCGTCGTGGGCGCCGCGTCGCCGGTCTCGATCACCACCGTGATCACGCGGCCGATGATGCCCGTGCAGTCGGGCTTCTTGTGCCGGTCGAGAATCGGCATGCGGTCCTCGAACCACTGGGCCTCCGCCGCGATCGCGTCGATGCGCTTGGTGGCCTCGGGATCGCGAAACGAGACCACGGACTCGAACGACCCGCGCATGCCGAGCGGATCGTTGTAGACCTCGATGAAGCCGTTGATCGCGTCGACGCTCGACTCCGTGTCGCGCACCCACGCGATGTTGTAGGCGTCCCAGTCGCGGAGATCGCCGCTGCGATAGAACGCGACGAGCTTCGCGAGGGCGTCGCGCTGCGCGTCGTTCTCGGCGACGCGCGCCGCGTTCTCGAGCCAACCGACGACGGGCTCGAGCGCCTCCGTGTAACGTCCGCCGACCTTCCACACCTGCTCCGCGAGACCGCCGTTGTCGCGCACGAGCCGGGAGTTCAGGCCGAACGAGACCGGAGCCGGGTCGTTGCGCACGCTTCTCGCGGCGTAGAAATCCGCGACCTCGCGCTGCGTGATGCCGTCGCCATAGAAGTTGACGGCCGAAGCGGCGAGCACATCCGCCCCGCCCTTGCTCACGAGCTTGGCGTCCACGGCGGGGTCGAACATCTTGGGCCCGAGCTCGGCGAGCAGCTCGTCCAACGTTTGGCCGTCGCGCAACGGGAACCGACCCGGCGTGGCCCTCACGAAGCGCTCGAAGGCGGCGGGCTCGAAGCCCGGGTCGAACTTGTCGTTCGAGTAGTGGTGGTGGATACCGTTCGAGAACCAGAGGCGCTTCAAGTACACGACGAGCGCGCGGAAGTCGGCCGTATCGCGATTGCCGGGATAGTGCCGAACGACCTCCTCGAGCGTGCGCTTGATCGCGAGGTTGTAGCGGTACTTCTGATCGAAGATGAGCTCGCGACCCGACAGCGCCGCTTCGTACAGGTAGTACAACAGCGTCTTCGTGCGCAGATCGACCGCCTCGAAACCGGGTACGCGATAGCGCAGTACCGAGACGTCGGCGAACCGTTCCGCCTCGAAGCGGAACGCGTCGGCCGCAGCCTCCACCGGTGCTGCGGCGGCCGGCGCCGGCGTCGCGGTAACGGTCGTGGGGGCGTCTTGTCCGCCGGTGCCGCCGGCAATCGTGGTCGTCAACATCGATCCGATCCTGAGTTACTGGTTAAGAGTGCGCCTCGTTCCGGGCACGGGAGGATCATGACACAAGGCCGCGGCCGGCCACGAGCCGCGCAGCTCACGATTGCGCGCGGGAACCAACGTGGCCGCGCGCCCGGCGCGAGCGTTGCCTGGGTGCGGCGACGCGGTAATATCAGTCACTGCTTCGGGGGAAAGACGATGCTACACCCAAGAAACCGCAAGCTCCGCGAGACCGTCCCGACCCGCCGCAGCGCGGCCGCGGTCGCCGCGGCGCTGGCCGTCACCGCAGCGACCGGCGCGTGGCCTGCGCGCGCAAGCGCGCAAGCGCCGAGCACCTCCTGCGCGCAAATCGAATCGAACGTCGACCGGCTCGCGTGCTACGACCGCGCGTTCCCTCCGGCGTCGGCCGCCGCGCCGAAGCCCGCCGCGGCGGCGGCACCGGCGGCGCCCGCGCGTTCCCTGCCGGAGGCGGAGCCCGCCGACGGCGCCTCGCACGTGGCCACCGAGCCGCGCGCGGAGCCTCGCGGCGCGCGCGGCAGCGCGGCGCAGCCCGCGCCGGAGCCGCCCGCCCCGGCCGTCCCGGCCGCCACCGCCACCGCGCGGGCCGCACCGGCGCCCGCACAAGCGGCGCAGGTCGATGCCGACGTCGTCCCCATCATCATCGTGAACGTGCGCGATACGCCGGGCCGCAACGCGAAGGTCTTCACGGCCGACAACGGCACGATCTGGGTACAAACCGACAGCGCCGCGCTCAACGTGCCCGAAACGCCGTTCAACGCGCAGATCAAGAAGGGAATGGTCGGCAGCTTCTTCCTCGTGCCGACGAACAAGGGACGCGCCGTGCGCGTCCGCCGCGGCGAGAACTAGCGTTCGTCGAGGTGCTTGTCGAGCCTGCCGAGCTCGCGTAGGTCCCGATAATAGCTGTCCGGATCGCAGGCCGACTGCTCGCTCACGTCCACGTTGTCGTCGCGCGCCGAGCCGCGCTTGCGCACGAGCGGCTGCGCGTAATACGGGTCGTAGATCGTGATCGTGCGCTCCATCGACAGCTTGTCGGCGGCGAAGTCGTAGCGCTCGACGACGCGCGTACCCTCGCCCTTCATCGGCAATCCCGAGCCGTCGAGCCACGCGGGCATGAGATGCGTGGTCTCGATGGTGAGCGAGCTCCCTTCCCAGCGGCCGACCGAGAAGCCGAGCGACGTGTCCGGCGTGTCGTCCGTCGGCTTGCGGCCGTCCATCCACACGCGGCGCGGCGTGTTGTGCTCGACGTAGATGAACAAGTAGTGGTCGCCGGAGTCGACCACCTCCATGTTGTACGGCGAGCCGATCAGGCGCGGCAGGCCGAGCGGCAGGCAGCGTAACGCCGTGTCCTGCCAGTGATCCTTCGACTCGAACACGCGCTTACCCTCGGCCGTGAACGGCGTGGGCTTCGGCTCGAGGTCGTCGACGGTGACGTGCCAGTGATAGTTGTTGCGCCACGCGCCCGAGATGTCGATCGGATAGTTGTTGCGGCCGTTGCCGTATCCGTAGCTCGTGCGCGTCGTGTGCACTTGATTCGGATCGGCCGCCTTGGTGTCGGCGCCGCGGCCCGTGAGGAGCTTCGTGCCGTCGGCGCGCACGGCGCTGCGTAGATAAAGCTTCTTGGCGCCGTCGCGCCCCACCTGACCCGACACGGTGACCTGGTCGCCGATCTTGAGCGTCTTCTGCGTCCACCCGACCTGCGCGAGCGCCGTCACGCTCGAGACCTGCAGCTCCCAGTCCTCGCTCGAGCCGTCCGCACCTTTCGTCTGCAAGCGATACCGCACGTGCGGATTGTTGAACCAAACCTGCGTGATCTCGCCCTTGAGCTCCGCCATCTTGTCCGCGTCGAACTCCGCCGCAAACGAGTGGTGCGCAAGCGCAGGCGCCGCAGCGGCCGCCACCAGCAAACCCGCCACCGCGATCGAACCCAGGCGCCAGAACATAGAGACTCCCCTTCGAAGCGCGCTGACCTACGCGCCAAGGATACGCGCGACCCGGGGCGCGGTGAACCCGCCGCCGCCCGTGTCTTCCTTTGGCCGTTGGCGTCGGGGTGGCTGCGCCCGCACCTCGAGCGGCCTTCCCGAGACACGCCGGAAGACCATCCCTGGGGGTCCGCGCCGCACATCCGGGTTCACCGCGCACTTGGCGTATTGCAATCTCGCGGCCGACCTGCATAGTGACTTTCGGCTGCGCAAGACGGCCGAACAACCACCCGGGGGGACCAGGACATGCCAACGCCACGACCGCTACACAGAGTCGCCGCGGCCGTCGCCGCGTCGCTGACCGCGTCGTTCATAGGCTCCGCGTTCGCACAGGCGCCCGCGATCGACGCCGACGACATCGGCGGCACCGTCACCAGCGCGAGCGGCCCCGAAGCCGGCGTCTGGGTGATCGCCGAGACCAACGCGCTCCCGACCCGCTTCGCGAAAATCGTCGTGACCGACGACCGCGGCCGCTACGTGGTCCCCGACTTGCCGCCCGCCGACTATCAGCTCTGGGTCCGCGGCTACGGACTCGCGGACTCCGCGAAGGTCGCCGCGTCGCCCGGCAAGGTCGTCGACTTGAAGGCTACCGTCGCGCCCGACCCCGCAACCGCGGCGAAGGTCTATCCCGCGATCTATTGGTATTCCATGCAGAAAGTGCCGAGCGCGAGCGAGGTCGCAAGCCTGCCGGGCGGCGTGAACCAGTATCTCGCGTCGGTGAAGAACCAGTCGTGCATCGGCTGCCACCAGATCGGGCAGCTCGCCACGCGCACGATCCCACAGGAGTTCGGTCACGGCATGGAAGGCTGGGTGCGGCGCATCCAATCCGGTCAAGCCGGCGGGCAGATGCTCGCGTCGGCGATGAACCAGCTCGGCGGCGTGCCGCCGAAGTATCTCGGCGACTGGACCGACCGCGTCGCTGCCGGCGAGCTGCCGCACGCGCAACCGCCGCGGCCGAAAGGCGTCGAGCGCAACATCGTTGCCACGGTCCGCGACTGGGCGACGCCGCAGGCCTACATGCACGACTTGAGCGGCACGGACAAGCGCAAGCCCACGGTGAATGGCTACGGCAAGCTGTACGGCTCGCCCGAGCTCAGCACCGACGACTTCCCGATCCTCGACCCGAAAACCAACACCGCGACGTCGCATCACGCGCCGGTCCGCGACGCGGACACGCCGACCACCAAGAACACGCCGCCGAACATGCCGTCGCACTACTGGGCCGGCGAAGCGATCTGGGACAGCAAGGCGAACGCGCACAACCCGATGCTCGACGAGACGGGCCGCGTTTGGTACACGGCCGTCGTGCGCGCGCCGCAGACCGAGCCGGCGTTCTGCAAGGCCGGCTCGGATCATCCGTCCGCGAAGCTGTTCCCGCTGAACAACTCCGGCCGCCAGCTGTCGGTCTACGACCCGAAGACGGGCAAGTACACCTTCATCGACACCTGCTACTCCACCCACCACCTGCAGTTCGCCGAAGACGTGAACAACACGCTCTGGACGAGCGGCGGCGGCCCCGTCGTCGGCTGGCTCAACCGCAAGGTGTTCGACGAGACCGGCGACGCCGCGAAGGCGCAGGGCTGGACCGCGCTGATTCTCGACACGAACGGCAACGGCAAGCGCGACGAGGGCTACACCGAGCCGGGCCAGCCCCTCGACCCGGCCAAGGACGCGCGGATCAACGCCCCGTTCTACGCCCTGATGCCGAGCCCCGCCGACGGCTCGATCTGGGGCTCGACGCTCGGCTATCCGGGCTCCGTCGTGCGCATTGCGCCCGGCAGCAACCCGCCGGCCACGGCCATCGCCGAGGTCTACAACGTGCCGATGCCGGGCTACGGGTCGCGCGGTGCGGACATCGACCGCAACGGCGTCGTCTGGGTGTCGCTCGGCAGCGGCCATTTGGGCTCGTTCGACCGCCGCAAGTGCAAGGGCCCGTTGAACGGCCCGAAGGCGACCGGCAATCAGTGCCCCGAGGGGTGGAGCTTCTTCCGCTACCCGGGCCCGGGCTTCGCCGGCCGTCCCGAGGAGAGCGCCGAGGCGAGCTACTACAGCTGGGTCGACCAGCACGACACGGCGGGCCTCGGCGCGAACACGCCGATGTCGACGGCGAATCTCAACGACGGCGTCAACGCACTCGTCAACGGCGAGTTCGTGACGTTGCGGATCCCCTACCCGCTCGGCTTCTACTCGAAGGGCTTCGAGGGCCGCATCGACGACGCGAACGCGGGGTGGAAAGGCCGCGGCCTCTGGGTACCGAGCGGCGACCGCACGCCGTGGCTCAAGGAGGGCGGCAAGGGCACGAAGCCGCTGGTCGTGCACTTCCAGGTGCGCCCCGACCCGTTGGCAAAGTAAGCCGCGCCGGACCGCGAGAGTAGCCGACGCGCAGGCGCGCGTCACTGCGCCGTTCGGCCCACAGACGCGGCGCGCGCGTCGGTCTGAAATGGCGCCGACGGTCCCCCCGTGCGCTGGATCTCGGGGACCGCCCGAGCGAGCGCCACCATGCTGTTTGCCATCGCGAACCTGCTGATCGTCGCGACACTGTTCGTCGCGATGTCCGTTTTCTATGAATGGGGACGCCGTATCGGCGAGCGCGACACGCGGTCCGTACCGGAAGAGAGCAAAGGCGGCACCGGACCGACCGAAGCCGTGGTGTTCGGCTTGCTCGGCCTGTTCATCGCGTTCACGTTCTCCGGAGCGGCGCTGCGCTTCGAGCATCGACGCGACCAGATCGTCGAGGAGGCGAATGCGATCGGCACCGCGTGGCAGCGCATCGACGTCCTGCCCGCGGCCGCGCAAGCGCCCGTGCGGGATCTATTCCGCCGCTACGTCGACTCGCGGCTCGAGCGGTATCGGCTGCCCCCGCTGTCTCCCGACGTGCAGCGGGCAATCGAAGCGTCGGTCGCCCTGCAAGGCGAGATCTGGTCGACGGTCGTCGCGTCGGCCAAGGAGTCGCGCGAGATCCCGCCCTCCGCGGTGCTGTTGCCCGCGTTGAACGCGATGTTCGATATCGCGACGACGCGCGAGGCCGCGCGGCTCGTGCATCCGCCGATCCCCGTGTACGCGACGATCGGCGTGCTCGCGCTCGTGAGCTCGCTGTTCGCGGGCTACGGAACGGCCGGCAAAAGCCACAGCCAGATTCACCGCTGGGGCCTCGCCGCGGTGCTGAGCCTCGCGCTCTACGTGATCATCGACCTCGAGTTCCCGCGGGTGGGCTTCATCCGCCTCGACGCGGCGGACTCGGTGATGCGCGACGTCCGCGCGTCGATGGACTGACGCGGCCGCGCGCTCACGGCGCGACGCGCCGCGACTCAGCCGGCGATATAGCGCTGGAGCTCCGTGATCGTGGACTGCTGATCGTCGATGGTGGCCTTGACGAGGTCGCCGATCGAAACGATCCCGACGACTCGCTTGTGGTCGACGATCGGCGGATGCCGCACACGCTTGTGCGTCATCAGCGCCATGCACGTGTCGATCGACTGGGCGGGCGAAACGCAGACGACGTGCGCGGTCATGACCTCCTTGACTCGCGACTCCTTCGACGATCGTCCGGCAAGCACGACCTTGCGCGCGTAGTCGCGTTCGGTCAGCACGCCCACGAGCTTGCCCTCATCCAGGACCAGCACGGCGCCGATGTCGTGCTCGGCCATTACGGCGAGCGCCTCGAGCACCGTGTCGGTCGGCCGCACCGACCAGACGGCGTGGCCCTTGTACTTCAGGATTTCGTCCGCGGTATGCATCGCTGTTCTCCTCGAATGGGGGTACTAGCCGATCGGCAATACGGAAACTCCTAAAGTCTACGCCAAAAGGCGCGCGCCGCTCAGCGGGTTCCCTCGTGCGCTACTCCGCAACGCGCCAGGCCGACACGCTCGGCCACTTGGCGAGGTCGGCCTTCGCCCAGGCCGCGTCCTTATCCTTGTGGCAGGAGGTGCACGGGTTCGGCACGCCGTACTTCTCGGTGTCGGCGGGCGATACGAACTTGAACGTGTGGCTGCGCACCGCTACGTCCGCGATCGTGGTCGCGATCTTCGGCATGTGGCAGTCGACGCATTGCGCGTTCTCGGCGTTGTGCTGACTGTGCTGCACCGCCGTGCCGTGCGGGCCGTTCGGCGACTGCGGGCCGTGGCAGCTCACGCAGAGCTCGCTCGCGGGCCGCACGAGCTCGGCGCCGTGATCGGTGCCGTGCACGTCGTGGCAGGTGAAGCACGTGACGCCGTGCGTGTACATCGCGCTGCCGACGAAGTCGTTGCCCTGCATACGGTTCTTGTGCGCCGAGCCCTCGGGCCAGTGCGTGAACGTGTTCTCGCCGAGCTTGTGCTCCTCCAGCTGCCAATAGTCGCCGAGCCGCGCGCCGGCGCGGTAGCCCACGGGCCAGTCGTAGTAGACGCCGTTCAGCGGCGTGGCACGCGGCCGGCCTTGCGAGTGGCACTGGATGCAGACGTCGTTCGCGCGCACGAAGTCGAGCCGCGCGGGATTCACGACGTTCGCCGCGCGTGGATCGCGAACGTGCGCCGCTCCGGGACCGTGGCACTGCTCGCAGCCGACGTTCCACTCGGTGACCTGCTTGGTCGCGACGTCGTAGTTCGTCGAATGACAGCCGTCGCAGAGCGGCCCCGTGGGCCGCTGCATTTGCGCGGCGGGATAATGCTCGACCCACCAGTCGGTACCCGGCGCGACGTAGTAGCGGCGCCAGACCTTGTGCGTCACGTCCCACTGTGCCGGAAACACGAAGTAGTCGTTGCCGATCTTCGTGAAGTAGCGCTGCTTCCAGAGGCTGCCGTAGGTGAATGCGATGTCGCTCTTCTTGAACGTGACGAGCTCGTTCGGTTTCGAGAAGTCGCCGAGAATCGCCTCGGGATGCGCCTTGACGTCGACGAGGATGTTCGCCATCGGCGTCTTCTTCCAGCGGTCGTAGGTCGACTGGTGGCAGGAGCGGCAGGCCTGCGAGCCCGCATAGTTTGCCGTCGAAGGGGCCGTCGGCGGCGGCGCCGCCGGGCGTTGCACTTGCGCGTGCGCCAGTTGCGCGGCGCAGAGCGCGAGCGCGGTTAGCCAAGGCGCGCTTCGAAGAGTCCCCTTCATCGGTGCGTAGCCTCCGCCCGCAAGCCGTCGTTCTTCGGATTCTCCGCTCCCGTCACGCGCTCTGCGAGCGCGAGCAGCACGAGCAGGTTCAACAACGTGGAGGTTATCAGACCGCCGAGCACCGCGATCGCCATCGGCGCTTCGATCTCGTAGCCCGCGCGGCCGAGGCCGAGCGCGAGCGGCGCCAAGCCGAGCGCGGTGACGAGCGCGGTCATCAGGATCGGCACGAGCCGCTCGCTCGCGCCGCGCAGCGCCGTCGCGCGGTTCCACGGCTGACCCTCGACGTCGACGAGGTGCTCGTAGTGCGCGAGTAGCAGGATCGAGTTGCGGGCGCTCACGCCGAACACCGTCACCAGGCCCACGAGCGCGCCGAGCGTCAGGCCGATGCCGGTGACGCCGATCGCCGCGATGCCGCCGATCAGGCTGAACGGCAGATTCGCGAGCACGAGCCAGGGATAGGCTCGCCGCTTGAAGCACAGAAACAGGATCACGACCACGCCGATCAGCGCGAAGGCCGCGAACAGGACGATCTCGATGCGCGCCTGGCGTTCGGCCTCGGCCTCGCCGGCGAAGCGGACGAACACGTTCGGCGGCAGCGCGCCGAGCCCGGCGATCCGCGCGCGCGCGTCCGCGACCGCGCCCTGCAGGTCGCGTCCCTGAACGTTGAACGTGACCGAGACCCGGCGCTGGCCGTCGAGATGGCGCACCTGCGAACGGCCGACCGCGGGCTTGACGTCCGCGAGCTGCGCCACGCGCACCGGACCGAACGGCGTCTGCACCGCGAGCGCGCCGATCGCGTCGATGCGGTTACGCTCCGCATCGCCAATGATCACGACCACGTCGACCGTGCTGCCGCCGGCGAACGTCTGCCCCACGCGCAAGCCCGCGAACGCGGTTTGCAGCACGTCGAGCAAGTCGCGGCGGCTCACGCCGAACGCCGCGAGGTCGGCGGGCCGCGGCCGTACGGCGATCTCGGGGGTCGCGCCCTGGCGCTCGTATTGCAGGTCGACGACGCCCGGCACGCCGCCGAGGGCCGCCGCGATGCGCGCGCCGAGCCGGTCGAGAACGTCGAGGTCGTCGCCGAACACGTTGACAACGACGGCCGCCGTCTCGCCGGTGAGGCTCTCGCTGAACCGGTCGCCGAGAAACGTGACGACCTCGGTGCGCAAGCCCGGATAGCTGTCCACGATTTCGCGGATCGCTTCTTGGGCGGCGCTCTGGTCGATGCCGGGCTCCGCCTTGAGCTCGACGTGGAGCTCGCTGCGATTCGGCCCCCAGGTATCCTCGCCGAGCTCGGCGCGCCCGACCTGCTGCTCGACGGTCGCGATATACGGCAGCGCGAGGATGTCGGCACTCACTCGCCGCCCGATCCCGAGCATCTCGTCGAACGACGTGCCGGGCAGCGAGCTGCTCGCCTGCACCACGAAGTGCCCCTCCTCGAACTCGGGCATGAACTCCCCGCCGAGCGACGGGAGCCACAGGAGCGCCGCCGCGAACGCGGCGACGAGCACGGCCGCGACGATCGCGAGCCGGTCGCTGATCCAGCCGGCAGCCCTGCCCTGCGCGCGCTTGAGCGCGCCGATCCAACGCGGTTCTACGACGTGCCGTGCCGGCAGGAGCAGCGCGCACAGCGCCGGCGTCACGGTGAGCGCGGTCACGAGCGACGCGACCACGGCGGTGATGAACGCCACCGCGAGCGGTCCGACGAACTTGCCCTGCACGCCCGACACGAAGCACACCGGCACGAACAGCGCAACGACCGCGAGCGTCGCGTACAGCACGGGCGAGCGGATCTCGAGCGAGGCGTCGCGCACGACGGCGAGCCGCGGCCGCGGCCTCACCGCGACCTCGTTCTCGCGGAGCCGCCGCATGACGTTCTCGATGTCGATGATCGCGTCGTCGACGAGCACGCCGACCGCGACGGCGAGCCCCCCGAGCGTCATCGCGTTGAGCGTGTAGCCTGCATACTTCAACGCGAGCGTCGCGGCCACGAGCGACACCGGGATCGTGACGAACGAGATCAGCGCCGCGCGCACGTTGCGCAAGAACGCGAACAGCACGACGAGCACGAGCAGGGCCGCGATCGCGATGCCGTCGCGGAGATTCGTCAACGCTCGCTCGATGAACGTGGCGGGGCGGTGCAACGCCGGGTAGGTCGTGATGCCGTCGGCGTCGAGCCGCGGCACGATGTCCGCGAGCGCGTCCTCGAGCGCGCGCGTCACGTCCATCGTGTTCGCGCCGAACTGGCTCGAGATCGTGAGCAGCACGCCGTCGCGGCCCTGCACCGTGGCGTCGCCCGCGCGCAAGGCGGCCGCGGCCTGCACCGTCGCCACGTCGCGGAGCACGAGTGGCACGCCGTTGCGCACGGCGACGACGGCGGCCGCAATCGCGGCCGGATCCGGCGCCGGCACCGGCGACTCGATGAGCACCCGCTGCGCGCGCAGATCGACGAAGCCCGCGCCGCGCAGCGCGAGCGCCGCCCGCGCGGCGTCCGCGAGGTCGGTCATCGTGAGGCCGTAGGCCTCGAGCTTGGCGGCATCGGGCACGATCTGGATCTGCCGCACGGCGCCGCCGAACACGTTGACGCGTGCGACGCCCGGCACCGCGAGCAGCTGCGGCTTGAGGCTCCAGTCGGCGAGGTTGCGGAGCGCGAACGCATCGAGTCGATCGGACACGAGCCCGATCTTGAGCACGTCCATCGTGCTCGACGTGAGCGGCGAGAGTTTCGGCGCGTCGGTGCCCTCGGGCAGCGACGCCGCGATGCTCGCGAGACGCTCCGCGACGTCTTGGTGCGCGCGGTGCGGGTCCGCGTCGTCGCCGAAATCGAGCGAGACGACCGAGAGACCCGGGATGGACTCGGAGCGCAGCGCCGCCAGCCCCTGCGCGCCGTTGACCGCGGCCTCGATCGGCCGCGTGACGAGCGTCTCGACCTGGTCAGGAGTGAACCCCGGCGCCTCGGTCTGGATCGAGACCTGCGCCGGAACGAACTCGGGGAACACGTCGAGCGGGATCTCGCGCGACTGCCAGACGCCCAGCACGAGAAACGCAGCCGCGAGGATCGCGACCACCCCGCGACGCTCGACGCACCACGTGACGAGCTGCAGCATCGCGCTCTAGTCTGCTGCTTCGGCGCCGCCGCCGAGCTCGCGCGCGAGCAGCAGCCCCGCGCCCGCGACGACGACGCGCTCGCCGGCGGCGAAGCCTTCGGTGTGGAAGTAGCCGTCCGCCAGCGGCCGGTCGAGCGCGACGCGCCGGCGCACGAACACGTCGTCGTCCGTCAGCACGAAGCACCACGGCTCACCGCCCGCGAGCACCACGGCCGGCGCCGGCACGACAACCCCCGGGACCGGCTCCCCGGCGGCGACGCCCGCGGTCAAGCGCTCGCCGTAGCTCAGCCCGCGCGGCGCGGGCAGCAGCGCGAGCATCGTCGGGCCCGGCACCGCAGGATCGGCGGGGCCGAGCCACAGCTCCGTCGCCGTCCAGTCTTCGCCCGACTCGCCGCCGAGGCGCCGCAGCGTGAGGCTCGCGGGCGCGGCGCCGCCGAAGCCCGAAGGGAAACTCGCGCTCACGAGCAGCACCGAGCCGTCGGTGAGCGCCGCGAGCAGCCGCTCGCGACGGCCCGAATCGAGCCATGGAGCGGTGGGTCCGAACGCGAGCGCGGCGTGCGCCCGCGCCGATCTGAGCTCCGAATCGTCCTGCGCGGACTGCCGCTCGGCGCCCTCGAGCTTCTCCGCAGACACCGCCGTGTCGAGCTTGAAGAGGTCGCGCGCCCGGTCGAGCGCCGCACGGCTGGTGCGAGCGTTCGCCTCGGCGCGCGCGAGCGCGGCCATCGCGTCCACGACCGTCTGCGCGTCCTCGACCTTCGCACGTCCGATGACGCTCGGCTGGTAGGTCGCGGCATGCACTTCAGCCACCTCGACGCCGAGCCGTACTTGCTCGTCGGCAGAGAGGGCAACGCCCTCCTCCGGCGCCTCGTGCTCCGCGGCGTCGCCGGCACCGTCCGGCGCTGCCGCGCCCCGGCAGCCTCCGAGCAAGGCGACGGTGATCGCGAGCGACGCGGCGATGCCGAGCTTCGCGATCATTGCGCCTGCCCCACGAGCAGCCCGCCGATCTCGGCGGAGGTCTCGATCGACGACTCGGGGAACAACGGGCGCTCGATGCCGTTCTCGAGCGCGGTCGCGGCGTCGAGCGCGGCGCGCCGCGCGTCGAGAGCGCTACGCTTCAGGCCCACGACGGCGATCCGGCCCGCGAGCAGCTCGCCGCGATCCGCGGCCCCGGCCGCAAGCCGCCTCTGAAGCGACGCGGCCGCTTCGGCGGCGGCGGCCTCGGCCTGCTCCGCCGCGGCGAGCGCGCCGCGCGACGCCTCGTACTGCGCGAAGCCGAGGTCGATTGCGGCGAGCGCCGCGGCCTGCACCTCGTCGAACTTGGCCGCCGCGACCGCGCGGTCGGCGACCGCCCGCCGGATCGACGCCTTGGCGCCGTGATTGAGCGGCACCGGCAAGTCGAGCGCGAGCGTGATCTTGTGCTGGTCTTGGTCGAGGAGATAGCCGGGCGCCAGCGTGAGGTCGGGATACTGCGATGCGACCGCCTCGCGCAGGTCCTGCTCGGCGACCTCGTAGTCGGCGAGCGCGTGCCGCACGTCGAGGCGATTGACGAGCGCGAGATCGCGCGCGCGCGCGACGTCCGCGGCCCTGAGCTCGGGCAAGCCGGCGAGCGGCGGCGGCGCCGGGCGGACGCCCGCGAGCTCGGCGGACGACACCCCGACGGCCGCCGCGAGCGTCGCCCGCGCCGACGCGAGCACGGCCGTGTCGAGCGCCTGCCGGCTCGCGCTCTCGTTCGCGGCCTGCAGCGCGGCGAGCCGCTCCGGCGTGGTCGCCCCGCCGCGCGCGAGCCGCGCTTCGACCCACGCGAGGAAGTCGCGCGTCAGCGTCGTTTCCTCGGCATCGAGCGCCGTGAGCTGCTCCGCGAGCGCCACGTCCAGCAGCGCGGCACGCACCTCCGAGCGCGCGTTCCAGAGCGCCTCGCCGAAGCCCCACTCGAGCCCCGCCGTCTGCGCCGCGGCCCGCTGCTCGCGGATGTCGCGCTTGCCGCCGAGCTCGAGGTTGAACGCGAGCGCCGCGCCCACGACCCAAGGGTGGTCGGCGCCGGCGTCGGTGACCTTCTCGGTGCTCGTCGACAAGGTCGGGTTCGGCCGCTGCCCCGCGACGTCCTGCGCGGCGCGCGCGGCCGCAACCTCGGCGCGCGCGACGGCGAGATCCGTGCGCAGCGCCCAAGCGGCCAGCGTGAAGTGATCGAGCGACCAAGAACCGTCCGCGCCGACCGGCAGGTCGTGACGCGCGAGCGCCTCGCGGACGGCCGGGCCGCCGAGCGACCGCGACGCGAGCCGTTCGGCATTCGCCGCGGCGTCGATCGGCGCGCGCTCCACGTGCTGACACGCGGCGCACACGAGCAGCAGACTGCCTGCTGCCGCGAAAGGGACGCCCCGGAACAACCGCCGCTCGCGCAACTACGTGGACTCTCGGCTCTTATGCACTCGGCGCATGATATACACGGGGCGCCGTATCGAGCTCAAGATTTTCGAACGCAACCGGTTTTTCGCGGCCAGCCTGTCTAACTACTCTAGGCCGACCGTAAGCCGTCCCGCCGCGCGATCCCCGCTCGGTGCTGCGAAGGATCATCGGCCAGCAGAGATGAAGCTACGCCACGAGCTTTCGAGCCTGTTCTCGGTCCTACGTCCCCTCCTGATCTTTGCCGGCGCCCTGCTCGCGGTCTTGAGCGCGGCCCGGTTGGGCCTCGTGCTCTGGCAATTCGACCGCGTCTCGGCGGCGCACATGCTCTCCGCGGTCTTCCTTCAGGGCGTGCGCTTCGATTGCGTGCTGCTCGGGGCTCTGCTGGCGCCGGTCGTGCTGGCCATGCCGCTGTTCTGCACGACCGCCGCGCTGACGCGCGTGGGCCGGCCGCTGCTGCTCGCGTACCTCGTCGCGTGCTTTGCAGCCGCCGTGTTCATGGAGGCAGCGACGCCGCCGTTCCTCACGCAGTTCGACGCGCGGCCGAATCGGCTGTTCGTCGAATACCTGGTCTACCCGAAGGAGGTCGGCAGCACACTGCTCACCGGCTACGCCCCGCAGGTGCTCGGCGGCCTGCTCGCGGTGGCCGCCACGGTCTGGCTGCTGCAGCGCACGTTGCGCAGGGCGCTGCGCGCGACCCGCACGGTTCACTGGGCTGTCGCAATCGCGGCGGCACCGCTGCTGGTCCTGGCCTGCGCTTTCGCGGCCCGGTCGACGCTCGACCATCGTGCCGTCAACCCGAGCACGGTCGCGATCTCGACGGACCCGATGGTCAACGACCTCGCCCTGAACTCCTCGTATACCGTGCTCTATGCGATCAACCAGGAGCATTCCGAGCTCCCCGGCGGGTTTCGCTACGCGGCGATGCCGGACGACGAGGTGCTACGCCGCGTGAAGGACGCGATGCAGGTGGAGCCGGCCGCGTTCGTTGCCGGCCCGATCCCGACGCTGCACCGCCAGACCGCGACTACGACTCACGCCCGGCCCAAGAATCTCGTGATCGTGCTCGAGGAAAGCCTCGGCGCGGAGTTCGTGGGCGCGCTCGGCGGCAAGCCGCTCACGCCGCGCCTCGACGAGCTCGCCAAGCAGGGTATGTGGCTCGAGAATCTGTACGCCACCGGAACGCGTTCGGTCCGCGGTCTCGAGGCGCTGATCACGGGGTTCACGCCGACGCCCGCGGAGAGCGTGATCAAGCTCGGCCGCTCGCAACGCAACTTCTTCTCGATCGCACAGCTGCTGCGAAACTTAGGCTACGACACGAGCTTCATCTACGGCGGCGAAGGCCAGTTCGACAACATGCGCCGCTTCTTCATGAACAACGGCTTCGACTTCGTCGTCGACGAGGACGACTACGTCAATCCGGTGTTCTACGGATCCTGGGGCGTCGCCGACGAAGATCTGTTCACACGCGCGGACGAGGAATTCGCCAAGCCGCGCGACAAGCCCTTCTTCTCGCTCGTGTTCACGACGTCGAACCATTCGCCGTATGAGTATCCCGACGGCCGGATCGAGCCGTACGACAAGGACGACCCGCACACCGTCAACAACGCGGTCAAGTACGCCGACTACGCGCTCGGCCAGTTCTTCGACCGCGCGCGGACCAAGCCGTACTGGAACGACACGGTGTTCCTCGTCGTGGCGGATCACAATTCGCGCGTCTACGGCGCGAAGCTCGTGCCGGTGGAGCACTTTCACATCCCGGGCCTGATCTTGGGCGGCGGCATCGAGCCCGGCGTCTACGCGCCGGTCGCGAGCCAGATCGACTTGCCGCCGACGCTGCTGTCGCTGATCGGCGTGTCGGAGGAGCATCCGATGATCGGCCACGATCTCACGCGGCCCGAGTTCGCCTCTTGGCCCGGACGCGCGATTCTCCAATACGACAACACGCAGGCCTACATGCAGGGCCATACGCTCGCGATCCTGCGCAAGGACCTTCCGCCCACGGTCTTCGAGTACGACGGCCGCACGACGTTGACGCCCGCGCCCGTGGACGCGGAGCTCGTCGCCACCGCGATCGCGCACGCGAATTGGTCGTCGTCGACGTACGAGCAGGCGGTGTACCGGCTGCCGTCGGCGCAAGTGGCCAACACGGCCGACACTGGATGGTGAGCGCGCTCTAGCGTGAGCCCCGCGCGTACAGGTCCGGCAGCTCCGGCGGCCGTCCCTTGAACTTCTTGTGAATCCACTGGTATTGCTCGGGTGCGGCGCGGATGAAACCCTCGAGCACCTTCACGAGGCGTGCGGTATCGCCGACCGGATCGTCCGTGGGGAAATCCTCGAGCGGCGGATGGAACTCGAGCTCGTAGCGCGCTTCGGCGTCGACGCGCCGGTACGAGAACGGCACCACCACCGCGCCGCTGAGGCGCGCGAGCTTGCTCGTGGCGACGTTCGTCATCGCGAGCTCGTGGAAGAACGGCACGAGCTTGCCGAACGAGTAGCTCTGGTCCGGCGCGTACCAAACCACGGCATTATTCTTGAGGCTGCGCAGCATCACGCGCACGTTGTCGCTCGGGATGGTCTCGTGCGCCAGGCCCGCGCGGCCGCGCGCTTGCACGGCCTCGAGCAGCGCGTTGCTGCGGTGGCTGAACATTGCGGCGAAGTACGGAACGAGCCTCTTGAAGGGCCGTCCGCAGATTTCGAGCGTGGTGAAGTGACCCGTGTAGAGGATCACGCCCTTGCCCTTCGCGAGCGCACTGTGCAAGTGCTCGGCGCCGGTGATCCGGAACAGCGCGTCCACGCGGCTCGGGGACGCGAACCAGGCCATCGAGCACTCCGCGAACCACAGGCCGATCGAGGCGAAGTGTTTCTTCGCCAGGGCCTCGACCTCGCGCGGCGCGAGCTCGGGGAAGCAAAGCTCGAGGTTGCGAAGCGCCGTACGCCGCTGACGTTTCGCCACGCGGTAGAGCACCGGGCCCACCGCGCGATGTATGAACAGCGACCACGACAGGGGCAGAGCGGCGATGAAGCGCATCCAAAAAACGAGCAGCCACATCGGCCAGAATCGCGGCGCGGCAAAGCGCGCGAACGTTGCCGGCTCGGGGGCGGCCTGCTTGGCGACAGGGCCGCGCGGAATATCCTCCGAGTTGGCCGCGGCGGCGCCGACCGGCGCGCCCTTAGGCTTATCGGCGCCTGTGGGAATCGGTGCAACCACGAAGGCAGTCTAGCAATACGCCCGCGGCGCCGCCGCTGTCGGGCTGGGTATGCCGGGCGGGTCGGCCGCCGCGATCGGCACTCCGCGCCGGCGGCTCAACGGCCGGCGGCGAGCACCGGCGAGCGGGTCTTCTTGAGAATGCCGGTGACGAGCCAGAACGCGACCACGACGCCGAGCACGCCGAGCAGCGTCCACATTCGGCCGGGCTGCTCGTCCAGGTCCGCGACCTGGGCCATGTTGTAGAGGCCGATGCCCACGATCGGCAGCGTCCAGCCGAGCGGCGCGCTGTACTCCTTCACGAGCACTCGCTGCCACTGGAACGCGGCGCCCGACAAGGTTGCGCCGATGCCGCGCAGATTCGGCAGCCAACGCGGCACGCGACGGCAATACTCGTCGAACGGCGCGCCGAACTTCCGCCGCAGGTAATCCTCCTCGGCCAAGGTCACGCACTGATACATGAACAGGTACGCGCCACTGATCGCGAGCATCGAGGGCCAGCGGTTCGACGCGATGCCGGCGCCGAGAATCATGAAGAACTTGCCGACGTACATCGGATTGCGCGAGTGCCGAAACAAACCCTCGGTGACGAGCGTGTCGGCGTAAACGCGGTGGTCGCGGCCGCCGCGCACGATGTAGTCGTAGCCGATCGTGGTGGCACGGACGAGTTGGCCCAAAAACGCCGCGACGAGGCCCGCGAGCGCCGCGATGAACGGATCGGCGAAGATCGTGGGCCCGGGGATCAGCAAGAGCAGCAGCAGCAACGGCGACAGCCTCGTTCGCCAGTGGAAGAAGAAGTTGCCGAGCGCGACCATCACTTCACCGCCACGAAGCCGGCAAAGTTGTACCACTTGAAGAACACTTCGACCTCGCGAAAGCCGGCCTTCAGCAAGAGGTCGCGGTTCTCCTGCAGCCGGTACGGAATCAGCACGTTCTCGAGCGCCTCGCGCTTTTGCGCGATCTCGAGCTCGCTGTAGCCCATGCGGCGCTTGAACGCGTAGTAGCGCTCGATGAAGAGACGGTTGAACAGCGAGCCGTCGCCGAGCACCTTCTCGACGATCAGCAAGCAGCCGTTGTCATTCATGCCGCGATAGATCTCCGCCATCAACCGCTCGCGATTCAAGGGCCGCACGAACATCAGCGTGAGCACCAGCATCACGACCGACGCGTTCTCGATCGAGATGCCGCGGTCGAGGTCTGCGCATCTGAGCTCGATCGCGTCGCCGAGGCCCACCTGGTCGAGCTTGTCGCGGCACTTCTGCAGCATCTCGGCTGAAGAATCGATGCCAATCAGGTTGCTGCGCACCGGCAGAGCCTGCTGCAGCAGCGCGAGGGTCGTGCCGGTCGAGCAGCCGAGATCGTAGACGTTCGACCCCTCGGTCGCGAAGTACGCGCCGAGCTCGACGAGCATCCGCTGGATGTCGCCATAGGACGGCACGCTTCGGGAAACCATGTCGTCGAAAACGGCGGCTACCGTCTCGTTGAACTTGAAGTCCGCTATCCGATCCAGCGGCTCCTGAAAGACCTTATCCTCGGGAACGGCGCGTGCAATCATCGCTATCCATCGGGTATGGGTGTGTTCGACGCTGCCACGGCGGAAACCGGTCGCGGCGGCCAGGAGTTTAGCACGCAGATCACGGGCGACAATCCGGCCCGAAGGTCCGATCGTCAGGCCGATTGAGCCCCGGTCGGCCCGCGACGCAGAGGGTCGGAGCGGGACTCGGCGCCGTTGGCGTTTCAGCAGCGCCGGCCAAACGGCCGTGTCGATCCGGGCGGTCCGCCGCGTCAATGCGGTCAGAACTCCCAGAGCAACCCGACGTTGACGATCAACGGCAAACTATCGAGCTCGCTGCGCTCGAGCCCGAGCGAGCCATCCGCGGCAGTCACGGGGTCGAAGGCGAGACAGCACGGATTGTCGCGGTCGGTCGCGTTCGTGAGCTCCGCGAACAGCCGCACGGAGCCGAGCTTCGGGTCGAACCGTCTCGTTGCGCGCAGGTCGAGGCGCCGCATCGGATCGAGCCGCTCGGCGTTGCGCTCGCCGGCGACCGCGATCGTCTGCGCGTTGCCGGCGGCGTCGCTGACCGTGGCCACATGCAAATCCGTCGCAGGCCACCCCGAGTGCAGCGTCGCGACCGCGGTGAGGCCCCATGGGCCGACGTCCCATGTAACGCCGGCACTCGCCGCGTGGCGCTGATCCCAGCTACGGGGCACCCGCTCGCCGGCGATCACGTCGTCGACGCGCGAGAACGAATAGTTCGCCCACCACGAGACCGGATGCTCGCCGCTGACGAAGATCTCGACGCCGCGCGCGTCGGCGCGATCGGGAGACACGCGCACGCGGCCCGGCCTGAGCTCGGGCAATAACTGGAGAGGATCGAACAGGTTCTCGTATCGCGGCCGCGCGCGCTTCGTCCACTTGCGGAATGCCTCGACCCGCAGCGCGAGGTCGTGATCGAGGCGGCGTTCGATGCCTACGATCGAATGCGTTGCGTCCTGCGCCGGTGCGTAGTTGAGCACGCCGTCCTCCACTTGCAGATCGAGCAGCCCTTCCGCCTGAAAGAACCGGCCGTAGCTCGCGCGCAGGTCGGTGCGCGCGTCGAGCCGGTAGAGCAGGCTCGCGCGCGGGCTGAGTTGATCGTCCGCCGACGCCGGCAGATACGTCTGCTTGTCCCAGCGCAGACCCAGATCTCCGATCAGCCGATCCGTCACGCGCACGCGATCGGATACGTAGGCGCTGTAGCTCTCGCCCTCCGGTTGCAGCGAGTAGCGGCGCACGGGCTCGAGCGAGCCGAGAGTCGCTAGTAGGCCGCGCTGCCGGCCGACGCTCGTATATCCATACTTGCCGTCGAGCTGCGCGGCCTCGAAGCCCCAGTCGAGGAGCTGCCTGTCGCGCGCGTCCCAATGCCAATCCTGCTTGAGGCCGGTCGCGTACAGGTCCCGATTGTCGTCGACGGTGCCGACGAGCTCGTCGGCATCGTCGACCGTACCGACACGCTGCGCGCTGAAGCGCGTGGTGTAGAACAACGTGCGGCTCCGGAGCACCGCGCTCCAATCGCTGTCGAGCTTGAGCCACACCTGGCTGCTGTCGGTCTCGCTGCGGCCCTCCTCCGTATCGCCCGGCGAGCGCTCCGGCGTCAGCAGGATGTCGTCGTCGAAACCGATGCTGTTCAGCGTGAGCCTGTGCTTGTCGCCGACCGCGACGGCCACGTGGACGAACGCGTCGCGGTAGGCCGGATCGCCGAGCCGGTCGCTCAACAAGCGGTCGACGTTGCCGCGCCGCGCCGACACGAGCCACTGCGCGCGCCCGTCGTTGAACGTACCGCTCGTGAGCAGCGACGTGTACAGGAAGCTCAAACCGATCTCCTGTCGCAGCTCGGTCGGCTCGCGCTGGTCGATCACGGTGAGTCCGCTCAGCGCGTCGCCGTAGGCGGCGGGAAAACCGCCCGAGTAGACCTGGATGCCGGAGACGATCCGCTGGTCCACCGCGCTGAAGATGCTCTCGTAATCGCGCAGATGGAACGGCTCGACGAGCTTCAGCCCGTCGAAGATCACCGTGGTCTCGTCGACGGCGCCGCCGCGTACGTGCGAGCGCGCCGAAAACTCGTCGCTCGCGACACCCGGCAAGCGGTGCGCAACCCGCAATGCGTCGTCGCCGAGCTCCGACAGGCTCTCGACTTCCTCGCGCGAGAAGAATGCGCTCGACGGCTGAATCTCTTTGACGAGATCGTAGCGGCTCGCGCTGACCGTCAGCTCGTCGAGCTTCGGTGCGGCCGGGAGGAGCTCGATCGTCGCCGCACCCGCCTCACCGGCGGCGAGATTCACGACGACGCGCTCGGGCAGGAAGCCGGGCGCGTGCACCGCAACCGTATGTCGGCCGGCGGTGAGATTCGTCAGAGTCGCGCGGCCGTCCACGACGGCCGCGCTCGGCCCGTTGGGGGCGTCGGCCTGGGCGATCGCGCCCGCCACCGTTGCGCCGGCCGGGACCACCACGGTGACGGTGACGACGACGGCGGCAGGCGCAGGCGACGGGGGCGCTTCGCCGCGCACGACCAGCCAGACGCCAGCCTGGTCACGCAGCGCAAGCCCGTGCGGGCGCAGGATCTCGCGCGCGAGCTCGATCGGGTCCGCGGCGGCAGGCTCGGCCTCGACCCGCAGCGTGCCGGACAACAGATTGCTGCTGTAAACGACGTTGAGCCCCGCGGCGCGGAGCTCGTCGATGACGTCCTGAACGGCGCGGCCGTGATAGGGGCCCGCGGGTTGTGCGTGCGCCGCAAGCGCGAAGGCGCCGATCGAGAGCAGCAGCGGAAAACGAAGCATCGACCGCATCGAGCACATCGCGGCCGGAAGGTGGTCGCGCGGTCATTGTACACACGCGGCCCCGCTGGGCGAACGACGCGGCGGCGGGGACTAGTTCTTCGTGATGAGGAGGCGGTCGCGCTCGATCGAGTACTCGAGATCGGGGTCGGTGACCGCCAACACGGCCACCAACTTCGGCAGCGGCTCGAGGTCGATCGAGCCGGACAATACCGTCTCGCGGGCGGTTCGTTCCAACGTGGCGTCCGCGAACTCGAGCGTGCGGCCCGTCTGGGCGGCCACCCATTCGAGCACCTCGATCAGCCGGCGCCCATCGGTGTCGAACGGCGGCGCGAGCCGCTCGGCCCAGGCCCAGTCCGCGCCGAAGGTCGACAGCGGCTCGCGGCGGATCGCGGCGCCGTTGACGGTGACCTTCTCGCCGGTCGCGACGGCCGTGCTATCGGTGCGCCGTGTGAGCGCGACCCGACCCTCGCGGACCCCGACCTCGAGGCGCGCCGTGTCGACGATGACCGCGAACTGGGTGCCCACGTCGCGCAACGTCCCGAACGCCGTCACGACCGCGAAGGGCTCGCGGCGCGCCGCCGCGTGCTCCGAGTCGAAATACACCGCGCCGGCGTCGAGCTCGGCTTCGTTGGCGGCCGTCAGCGTCACCCGCGCTTGCGCAGCGACGCGCAGCGACCCGCCGGAGATGAGCCGCAGCCCGACTTGGCCTGAGCCCGTCGTCACGGTCGCGCCGCGAGCAACGTCGTCGCCCGCCTGCAGCGGCAAGGTGCGACCACCGGCGATCACGTGCACCGTGCCGACCAGACGTTCGACATGGGCGACGGCTTCGACCGGTGCGTTCGGCTGCCGGCCGACCGTGAGCAGCACTGCCGCAGCTACGACGGCGGCCGCCGCCGCGAGCGCACCGAGGCGCCGGACCCGCTTGCGCCCCCGCGCGAGCGCGTCCCACTCCCCGTAGACGACGCGGCGTATCTCCTCGGCATCGGCCGCCGGCGGGTGCACGCGGGGCGCGGCGTGGACGAACAAGTCGCGAAACACGTTCTCCGGGTCCGTTCCTTGATCCTGCGAACGTCGGCGCTCGCTCATGACCATTCCGTAGCGCCGGAGTCGCCCGTGCCACCGCCGACGATGTCGCGCGTCAGCGCGCCATAGACGTCGTGGAAGGCGCGCTTCGCGCGCGCGAGCAACGACTGCGCGGCCTCCACGCCCACTCCGAGGTTGGCAGCGATCTCCTCGACGCTGAAGCCGTAGACGTACTTCCACTCGAGCGCGTCGCCGTAGTGCGCAGGCAATTTGTCGAGCGCGACCTGGATCAGGCGCGTGGTCTCGAGGCGCCGGAACCGGTCCTCGGGCTCGTCGGTAGCCGGCGCCGCCAGCGCATCGACCGCCGCGCGCACGTCCGGCAGGTCCTCGGTGAGCACGACGTGCTGCCGATCGCGCGTCACGCGATCGAGGTGGTCGCTGATCTCATTACGGCAAATCGTGCAGAGCCACGTGAACAACGAGGCCTCGCCGCGATACGAAGCGAGCTTGCGGATGGCCTTCGTCAACGTCACGTGCACGATCTCTTTGGTGATTTCGGGGTCGTCGGCGAGCCGCGTGCGTGCGAATCGGTAGAGGCGCGAGAAGTAACCGTCGAAGAACGCATTGAACGCCTGCGCATCGTGCGCAAGCATGCGTTTGACGAGTCGTCGCTCTTCCAAGTCTTCCGTTACCAACTGTCCGTACTCTGCAACGTTAGACGCATGACCCGGCGAATCCGGTCGGGTCGCTTGCGGGGGGGGCGAATCGGCTGGGGCGTGAATGCGACCGGGCACGGCTGCCGCCGCCGCTCGGGAAACCCGCTCTAAATCATGCTCCACCGGGCGAGCCGGGGGAATGCGCGCGGATCACGAGCCGGCAACCAAGCAGCCGACCGGTATCGCGACCTGCGTCTCAGGCCGATCGCGGAACCGGCGTCAGAGCCCGGCGGGGCCCCGGATCTGCTCGACGTCCTGGTTGTTCTCGTTGCAGATGTACTCCATGAGATCCCAACCCGGCCGCAACGTCGCCGTGAACTTGATCGTGAACGGCTTGTCGTACGCGCCCGGATCGTAGACCGTCGTGACGTTCTCGAGCGTGCCCTCGTCCTTGCGGGTATAGCGCTCGACCGTCCGCAGCTGGGTCGTGTGCGGATGCCCGACGAAGTCGAACCAGAACAGGTCGTTGAATCCCACCGTCTCGATCACGAGCGTATCGCCTTCCCAGTGACCGACGGAGTGCCCGTACCAGGTCGGCTCCAGATCGTCGGGATGG
>Ga0137410_10000544_pt1 | contig 26740 bp, 24 predicted proteins | sample CZODoug1_16funga_FD_108878 | JGI IMG/M metagenome (GOLD analysis project Ga0137410, IMG submission 108878) | Vadose zone soil fungal communities from Angelo Coast Range Reserve, California, USA - CZODoug1_16fungal (Illumina Assembly) | ecosystem: Environmental > Terrestrial > Soil > Vadose zone... | reverse complement strand
GCTTTCCTTGTGCACATCCATACCGATATACTTTTTGCTATCCATTGAGGGCGTTCCTTTCCGTAGGGATTGAGGCAAGCACCCAAACCCTACTCCAAAGGGGGCGCCCTTTTATATTGCGTTGTAAAACCTAACCACGCTACGCTGATAAGGGCGAGGTCGGTGGTTCAAGTCCACCCAGGCCCACCATTTTCCTGGTCAGCATTCACGCATCACGGCGCTGTTACAAAAATATAATTGACTTTTCTCGAATTAGACGCTGATTTCGCCGCGCTTTGCGAGCGCCGTGATGCGGTCCGCGGCGCGGAAGGCCAGCGCTTCGATCGTCATGGTGGGCTGGCCGCGTCCGGAAGTCACCAGGCTGCTGCCATCGCAAAGGAAAAGATTCTTGACGTCATGCGTGCGGTGGTCCGCATTGATCACCGACGTCTTTGCATCATTTCCCATGCGGCAGGTGCCGAGAAGGTGCACGCCAAACTGCTGTTCTCCCGCCGGGAAACTCCACTTTTTCGTCGCGCCGGCAGCGTCAAAAAGCTCGTTCGCGCGCGCAAACAGCCAATTCCCAAGCTTCAAATCATCCGGATGATCCTTGTACGTAAGGCGCAGCGCGGGCAGGCCCCATGCGTCTTTCAAATCCGGATCCAGTGAGAAGCTGTTGTTTTCAACCGGCAGCGATGTCCCGTGGCAGAAAATCTCCATCGTGCGGTTGAAATCCTGCGCCAGGGCCGCCTTGAAATCCTTTCCCCAGCGCGGCGTTCCGGGCGGGAGTCCGCCGAAGGCAAAGCTGATTGGCGTGAAATCGAAACGAGCATCAAGCCCGCCCCCGCCGCAGAACCCCACTTTTTGCGGATCAAGCTCGTAGAAATCGTGCAGCACTCGGCTGACCGCGTAGCCCTTGTAGTCGTTGAGCGGATGCTCGAACTGGCCGGTGACAACGCCACCGCTGTTGAACATCAGATTTTTGCCAACGATCCCGCTGGAATTCGCGAGCCCGTTGGGAAATTGCTTGTTGGCGGAGAGCAATAGCAGTCGAGGCGTCTCCGCCCCGTTAGCACAAACGACCACCGCTTTCGCCTTCTGCAAATGCGTGTTGCGCTTCTCATCGAAGTACACCGCGCCGGTCGCCCGCCCATTGGCATCCGTCTCGATGCGATGCACATAAGAATTGGGCCGGATTTCGCAGCGCCCAGTCCGTTCCGCCACGCGGATGGCAGCCACGAGTGAGCTGGATTTGGCGCCCACCTCGCAGCCGAAGCCCAGACAGAACCCGCAATTGACGCAAGCGCTTCTTCCCGCGCGCGCTTGAGAAAGAATCGCCATCGGCGCCGGGTAAGGATGCCAGCCCAGCTTCCGCGCGGCGCGCTCGAAAATCACGCCCGAAGATTTCACCGGTAGCGGCGGCATCGGATAAGGCTTCGATCGTGGCGGATCAAACGGGCTGGCGCCGGCAAGCCCGGAAACACCTATCTCCCATTCCACTTTCGTGTAGTACGGTTCGAGGTCCGCGTAGGTGATCGGCCAATCCACGAAGTTGGCGCCCGTAACCGGCCCCACCTTGCTGCGCTCGATGAAATCAATTTCATGAAACCGCCAGAAGTTCGCCGTGAAGTGTACGCTCGTCCCGCCGACGCACCGCCCGTAAACCAGCGCCCGCTGCGGCTTCGCCTTTTCGTCCGGGGTCTTGCGAACCGTAGTCGGCTGCAGCTTCGGATGGTTCGTGAGCTTGTCCAACGCCAGGATTTCGATTTCGTTGTGGGTAAAATCAGCTTCCGTCAGGTACGGCCCCTGCTCCAGCACAACCACGCGAAAGCCGTTGGTCGAAAGCTCCTTGGCGAGGATACCCCCGGCCGCCCCCGATCCCACGATCACAAAGTCGACTTCGTCCGATGTCTTGTATTTGGGCTGGTCCACCGTCATGTCTTGTCCGCTTCTTTCGCCGCCGATTGCCAGCCCGGATAGTCTTTGTCGTAGTACCCGAACGGAGACTGAAACACATGTTCGCGCTCGCGGCCAATTAACTTCCATCCGACCCCGTCGCGATTGCCGCCGTAGTCGGGATCGATTAGGAATCCCACGATTGTGTGCTGGCGGACTGTCTCGAAAAAGTTCTGCGCCCCGGGCCGTCGCCGGACTGACCGCTGGGCCGGCTTAATTGCCTTTTGCGGGGTCTCAGCATGCTCCTCGAAAGAATCTAAAATCTCGTCTTGCTGTTCCGGCGTGGCCGCAGAGAATTTTGCGACGCTCGGGAACATCTCCTTCACCCTCGCCTGTAATTCGGGCAGACCCTCTCGGTACGCCTTTTGGTCGTCCACCCCAAACGTGACCAGCCCATGATCGATGAAATAAACCACTCCTGCTTCACGGGCCCCGGGAGTTTCGTCCGTCGGAATGATTCGCGCCGTGATGGCCTCGACCTCCACAGCTTCTTCCGGCGCAAAGAATTCAAATTTTGGCGGGGTCGCCGCTTTGGCAGCGTCGTGCCCGTGCGTTGCGGCGGACAGCAGCGCAGGCCAGTTCGCCGCAATCCACGCGGCGCTGAAACCTGTTCCTGTTCGCAGTAGAAAACTGCGGCGGTTGAGTTCGTTCATGTGTTGGTCGAAGTTTCCCGGACTTTCCGACTCTAGGATGAAGCTGATTCTCCGTCAAGGACATTTGACGCATGCACGCGATTCAAGTTTTCCATCCAAATTGGCAGGCGAAAAGTGGTCGTTGGCAGCCAGCGCCAGTTGTTATACGATGCTGGCCGTTCGTCTTCCTCTTTCGATTTCACAAATCCGCCGGCGTTCTGAGACACTATTAGGCGCTTATGGCTACGTTATCCGGGGGAATTGGAACCGGCAGCAAATGGCTGCTCGATAAAATTGTTGGCGTGATCGCCGCTACGGGGATCAATCCCAACCTCCTCACATTTCTTGGCCTCGTCGTGAATTTTGGCGCCGCCGCTTTCTTCGCCGTGGGCCAATTCTTCGCCGGCGCGCTGATTATTTTCTTCGCCGGCTTCCTGGACATCTTGGACGGCCAAGTGGCTCGTCGCCAGAATCGCGTCACGGCCTTTGGCGCCTTCTACGATTCCACCCTCGACCGCTATGCGGACATGGCACTCTACATGGGGCTCCTGGTCTACTATTCCGTCAGCGGCCGCACTCCCTACGTCGTCCTGGCAGCGGTCGCCACTGCCGGCTCCGTCATGGTCAGTTACGCGCGCGCCCGCGCCGAGTCTCTCATCCCGTTGTGCAAGGTCGGCTTTATGGAGCGCCCAGAGCGCCTTGTCCTGCTCATCATCGGTGGGCTCGTCAATCGCATGGGGCCGGTGCTCTGGGTCATCGCCGTTGTTTCCACCCTCACCGTCATCCACCGCATCTATTTCACCTGGCAAGAAACCCGCGCCGGCCGCGTCCTCCCCGGCATCAGGCTCTCGCTTTAGCTCACGCCGCGTCCCAATCCCCCTCAGCAAGGAAGACCCAACAGAAGGTTCGCCTTGACTTTTCCCTATCCTTATGTACACTGACTCTCGTAGATAACTCTGTTCGGAAAAGGGGGAGCTTGCTCCCGCTTTTCTTTTCCAAGCCAGCCACTTCGGCCCCTGCCAGTCCAAGACAAGCCAGAATCGCACCCTTTAGAATCAACGACTTACAAAATGCAAATTCTGTAAGTCCTTTGTTTTTAAATTCATACAAAATGGCGGGGGGGTAGGGGCCGACGTGCCGCGTGGGAACCTCTTGTTGACTAGCTCCGATTTCGCTCAGTGTCTCCGTGCCTCTGTGGCAAGTCTTCTTCCACGGGCGCTGCAATGATCTTGCGCACGCGTTCGCGCAGCGTCGGCACGTCTTCCTTGGCCAGCCCCTTGGTTTCGATGGTGTCATGCAGATGAACCGTAACTATCGCCGGCCGCAGCATCCACTGGCCCGTTCGGTGATGCTGAAAGGACCCCACTAGGCTTACGGGCACGATAGGAATGCCGAGCTGCTGCGCCACGCGGAACCCGCCGTCCTGGAATTGATCCACTCTCCCGTCGCGCGTCCGTTTCGCCTCCGGAAAAATAATCAGGCTCGTGCCTCCATCGACGGCATCCTGCGTCAGCCGCCACATGCGCTTCAGGTCCGACGGACGCCGCACATCCGGTACAGGCACGTTACCGAAGCGCTTCATCAGCCAGCCGTAGGCGGGAATCTTGAAGTGAGATTCCAGCTCCCATCCCCGCACAAACTGCGGGATCGCGCAGTACAGCATGAAAGGATCGAAAAGGTTGACGTGGTTGCTCATAAAGAAACACGTCCGGCTGGCATCGAAACCACCGGAACGCACTATTTCCACGCTAGCGCCCGACAGAAATGCGATTCGTCTGCAGAAAGTCCGCTGCAGCCAATCGTGTTTGCGGGCATCGAGAAAAATTCCCAGGAATACCAGCGTCGGCGCAACGATAAAAAAATGCAGGATGCTGAGACTCCAAAGTATGGCGCTGCGGACCGCCAGCCAGGCCTTCCTCATATAAAGACGTCCACCGCGGCAGGCAGAACGTCGATTGCCCGGCACTCCACGTTCACCACTTCTCCATCAATCATGACGTCCACGGGCGCCGCCTCTTTGAATTCGACGTGGCGCACCGCGCGGCGCGAAGCCAGCGGATGTTTGATATGAGAGCCGTCGTAAAGTCGCGGCAACGTGCGAAGCAACCCCAGCCGGCCGATCGGGCCCCAGCGCACAAATTCAATAAGCCCGTCGGTAGGATCGGCGTCCGGCGCAATGAGCATCGTTCCGCCCGTGTACTTGCTGTTGTTGAACGTCAGGAAAAGAGAGGGGCCTTCGTCCCACTCCGCGTCGTCATCGCAGCGCAAGGCCACGGAGCGTCGGCGCAACTGCACCACGCGCACGAACACACCGAACAAATAGCCGAGATCGCCGAACGGCTTGAACATGCGATTAGTCAACGCGGCAACATCCGCTGTAAATCCCATGCTCAAAAGATTGAAGGAGTAGATTTCGCCGCTGGCGTGTGTCAGCCGCAACAAATCCACCGTTCGCGTGCGGCCTTCGAGCAGCGCCTGCATCGAAGCCGCAGCCCCGTCCTTTGTAAAGTCACGCAGGAAGGAATTGCCGGTTCCCAGTGGCAGGAATCCCAGCGCGACACGCTGAATCGCCGTGTGTCTCGCAAGAACTCCGTTAAGGATTTCGTGAGCCGTGCCGTCGCCGCCGACCGCAAGAAAGCGCCGGTAGCCCTGCTCGTACGCTTCGCGGGCAAGTTGCACGGCGTGCCCCCGGCCGGTCGAAGCGATGACGTCAATCTTCAGTCCTTTCTCGCGCAGACGCGCGAGCGCGGGTCCCGCGAGTTTCGCGGAGCGGCCGCCACCGGCGGCGGGGTTGACGATGGCGAAGAATCGATCCATTGGGAGCGCGCATGAATCCGAAATTCTAATTTCCGATCGAAGCAATCATTTGCAAACTGTCTTCACAGCGGCAGAATCGTGGTGCTGCTGTCGAGCTTCGCGAGGCGTTCTGCCAGAACGTTGCGTTTGATCTTGAGAGAAGCCGTCCGGGGAAAGTCCTCATTCAGGAGAACGACCCCGTGGATACGCTTGTAGTTTATCAGGCGATTGTTGCGCGCGTTGATGTCCTGGCTAATTTCTTCGCTGTACTCTTGCCCGGGCTCGAGGTGCAGCGCCAGCACAAGTTTTTCGCCAACCATTGAACGTTTCGGCCAGATGTAATTGGCCGCTAACACGCAAAATTCTTTAACTGGGAGGCTCTCAAAAACAGTTTCAACGTCCTCGGGATAAATATTCTTCCCTTCCTCGGTGACAATCATGTTTTTCTTGCGGCCTGCAAGTTGTAAATGTCCCGCGTCGTCGAAGCGCCCGAGGTCGCCGGTCATCAGCCAGCCGTCAACGATAGCCTCCGCCGTGAGTTCCGGCTCATTCAGGTAGCCCGCCATGACGGTTTTGCTTCGAACAGCGACTTCGCCAACACCGTCAGCGGCGGGATTCACGATGCGCACTTCCATCCCGGGCAGCGGCTTGCCGACGGTGTCCGCACGAAATGGTCTCAAATCGTTGACCGTGATTGCCGTGCCTGCTTCCGTCAGCCCTTATCCGTTAGCAACAGGAATTCCGAGATCGTAGAAAAATTGCAGCGTCTGCGGTTCGCTGAAAGCGCCGCCAACAATAATCGCGCGAAGCTCCCCGCCAAACGCTTCGTGGACTTGCTTGAGCAAACGCCGGCTGATCCCGAGACGCGGTCGGCTTTTCGTCAGCGCCTTGTTGATGCCGACGAGGAACTCGAAAACTCTGCGTTTTCCCGGCGGCAGCGCATCGAAACGCGCTTGCAACCCTTTCTGCAAGTTTTTCAAAACCAGCGGAACGAGACTCACATAGGTGATTTTGTATTTCGGAAAAGCTTCGCGCACGTATTCGGGACGCAAAGTTCGCAAATGCACGACCGCCGCACCGCACGTGAATGGTCCGAAAAAACCAACCATGAAATCGATGGCATGATTCGTCGGCAAAATACTGAGGTAACGCACGCCAGGCCAAAACGGATAAAGCGATGTGAGCGCGACGCACTGCTCCAAATAATCTTCGTGCGTCATCATGCAACCTTTGGGGCGGCCGCCCGTCCCGGAGGAGTAGACAATGCACGCCGTGTCCTGACGTTTGCGCGCGATGAAGACAGGCTCGCCTGCTCCGCGAAATTCTTCCCAGCGCTTTGCGCCGGCGAGATCGGCGTTTGCAGGCGCCTCGGTGACCAGAACGGTTTGCACGTTAGTCGCAGCGGTTCTGCCTGCGGAGGCGCTGAGTTGCCGCCAGATCGGATACTCCGTGATGAGCACGGTAGCGCCCGAATGTTTGAGCAGTTGCCATTGCTCGTCCGGCGTAAGTTTGTAATCGAGAGGAACGAGAACGCCGCCGGTAAAAAAAATGGCGTAAGCCGAAATCAGCCACTTCGACTGATTCGTCATGATGATGCTGGCGCGAGAGCCGGCGGAGAAACCGCCGTCCTGCAAAGCCTTGGCCAACGGATGTGCGCGTTCCTTGAAGGTACGGTAGGTCAGGCGCTCTTTTTCGCGCGCTCGGTCCGCTTCGATCAAACACACTTCGTTCGAAAACTGATCCAGCGCGTCTCGCAGCGCTTCGCCGATGGATTGATATTTCGAAAGGTCCAGCATTACAGGCGGGATTGAATCCGCTCGGCAAGAGTCTTGAAGTCGCTGACGCCCTGAACCTCGTAGTCGGGCAATTCAATTCCGAAATGATTTTCGAGACGAGAAAGCATTTCCAATGTTTGCAAGCTGTCGATGGCGAGTTTCTTGAAAAAATCATCACCCGGCGCAAGCGAACCTGTTGGCAACTGAAAGTGCTTCGCTGCCAGGTCAAGGACTTCCTGTGTGGTCTGCTCTAGCGTGCGCATAGAAAGGTAAATCTATCATCCCTGCGCTAGGAAAGAAAATTCGAGCGGCAGCAATTTCGCCACGTCATGGGAGAATCGTCCGCGCAGATTCAGAGCAGCACGAGACCGTGACGAATTCCTATGGAAACAGCTTCCGTGCGGCTGGAAGCCCCGAGTTTTCCCAGGATGGAGGCCACGTGGAATTTCACGGTGTGCTCGGAGATCGACAAGCGCCCCGCAATTTCCTTATTGCCGAGGCCTGCGGAAATCATCTGAAGCACTTCGCGCTCACGCGGCGTTAACGCCTCCGCCAGTTCGCGGATAGGCGAGGACAACGCAGCTGGCGCAGGAAGAACGGCGTTCACCTCGGAAGGGTGAACGACAACCAGTCCCGCCGCAGCGGCTTCGAGAGCAGCCCGGAGTTGCTCCGGAGTGACATCACGGGGCAGGACAGCACGCACTCCCGCACGAAGGGCCTTCGAAAACCAATCCGCCCTAGGCTGCTCCGACAACACGATGACTGTATATTCCCGTGCAACTTCTGCGTCCTCAAGCGCGTTCAGCAACTCTTCGTGAGCGTCTGCAGCGATTTCGACCAAAACAACATCGGGTTCAACGTCGACGAGCTGACCGGAGATGGTTTCAAAATCCGTGGCGCTTCCCACGACGTCCACGCGGCTGTCCGCCAGCATGCTCTGTAGGCCCGCGCGAATCAACGGCGAAGCTGCGACGATAAAAACGCGAATCACGCGGCGACAGAATCCTTCCCGCCAACCGGAATCCCCAGCCTCACCGTCACGCGGCGCACCCGGGAATAGCTGCCCCGCAGAAATTGCAGGCGGAGCAGGCGAAAGCCCACGCCATGGATAGCGCGGGCGAGATCTTCGATCGACCTGAACGGTTCTTGTTCGGTGCCCAGCAAAATATCTCCGGCCATCAGCGAAGCTTGCGCGGCTGGACTGTCCGGTTCGACTTCCAGCAAAACCAGTCCGAACGTGTGGCCGTTCGCGCGAGGCAGGCGCACCGGATGGAGGGTGACACCTAGCCACGCGCTGCGTGGTCCACCCGCAAGAAAATCGAGAACCGCGTTGCTTGGAATAGCGAGTGCCAGGCGCCCAGCAACCATGGAATTGATGCCAATCACATGGCCACGAGCGTCAGCCAGCGGGCCGCCGGAATTGCCGGGAGCGAGCCGCACACTGGCCTGCACCCAGGTTTGGGGACCAAGCCCGCGCAACGGGCCGATGGCGTGAATCACGCCCGTGGTAAGCGCGCCAACAAAACCCATCGGGTTGCCGATGGCAATGGCGAGCTCACCGGGACGCAGTTGCGATGAATCCGCCGGATACACCGCGGGCAATGAGTTCGCACCGATTCGAAGCACCGCCAAGTCGCGCCGTGGATCGCGCACGGTCACCGTTGCATCGAACTCGCGCCCGTCCCAGAGCTGCACGCGGACGTTCGAACCGTGGGCCACGTGCGCGTTCGTTACGATCGTGCCCTCGCTGGACCAGATCACGCCGGAGCCGCTCCCGCGGCCTCCGGCATGAATCAAGACGGTCGAGCGGCGAAGTTGTTCGGCAATTTCACCAAATCCGGCGATGGCCATGTCACTCACCTCCGCTGGCGCGATCGCCGACAGAAATGCTCACATCACGGGCGGCGCCTCCGCGAACAATCTTGGCGCTTAGAGACTTGCCGATGTTTTCGGATTGCAGATGAGGCTGGACATTTTCAGGGCGCGAAATGGGGTGCCCCGCCAAAGACACCAGGATGTCGCCAATGAGGATTCCGGCTTTGTGGGCTGGTCCATCTGGCTCGACTTCGAGAACAATTACGGCGGTCTTCTCTTTGTGCTGCAACGACTGCCGCAAATGTTCAGGGAGACGCACCGGCTGCAGTGCCACGCCGAGATACCCGCGCGGGATGCGGCCTTTTTGCAATAGGGTTTCGGCAACGCGATCGACGGTGGCGGTGGGAATAGCAATGGCGCCGAATCGCGCAAAGCGAGGCGATGCGATTCCCAGGACTTTGCCGCGTGCGTCAACGACGGCGCCGCCGACGGCCGTGGGTTGCAGGCCGACGTCAAGACGGATGTACGGAGCCAGCGAGGAGCCACTCCAAGTCTGGCGTTCAGAAACAACCAGGCTCACAACTCCCAATGCAGCCACGGGACCGCTGGCGCGCGTCCGCCCCACGACCAGAGTGATGCTGCCAGGTTTGATCGCTGCGGCATCGCCCCGGTCAGCGGATGAACCGCCGGTGTCCGGACACTTCAGAATCGCAAGATCCGTGGAAAGATCGCGGCCCGCAAGAGTCGCAGGCACAACCCGGCCATTCGGCAGCGTGACTTGGATTTCTTCGTCGCGGCGAAGGGCGTGCTCCGCTGTAACAATGACTCCTTCGCGCCAAATGACGCCGCTGGACGAACCGCGAGCTTCGGTGTGAACAGCCACCACGGACGCTGCGGCGTGATCGGTGGCCTGGGCCAACGCGTTCGAAAGTTCAATGAGTTCTGCTGACATTTCCCTACCTCCTTGAACAAGATGCGACAGAAGCAGGGGCGTATACATCCGCCAGATGGCTAGGTTGGACCTGGAATTTCGGCTAGGTAAGAAGCGGTTCGGTTCGAATCTAGGGCAAATAGGGCATGGGGCCGGAGTCTTCGACGAATTTCTTTAGTGCGTCCATGACGGCGGGACGGGTAAACAGTTCGCAGAAAAGGTCGATCTCGCGGCGAAGTTCCTCGTGCGGGATGGGCTTGATGAACTTCTTGGCGGCGGCCCGCGTCACGGCGTCGTACTTGGTGATTTGCGCGGCGGTCGAGCGAGCGATGCGAAGGGCTTCGCCTTCACCGGCGAGTTGCACAACCAAGCCCACAGCCTGTGCGCGGGTTGCGTTCACCGTTCGCCCCGTGAAAAGCAAATCGCGCACGAAGGCATTGCCAAGATCGCGTTTCAATCTCGGGATACCGCCGAAGCCGGGGATAAATCCCAGGCGCAGTTCGGGGAAGGCGAAGCGCGCCATTTTGTCGGCGATGATCATGTCGCAAGCCAGGGCGAGTTCCAGTCCGCCGCCGAGACACGCGCCATGAACGGCAGCGATGGTGACGAAAGGCGCGGCATCAATCGCGTTCAGAACGGCGTGGATACGTTCCAGAAAAGCGCGCACGCCGGCGGGGCGTTCTTTCGCGGGAACCGCCGCCGCAGTGGCATACAGCTCGCGCAAATCACCGCCAGCGGAAAAAACAGACTTGCGCGCGCTGGCAATGATGCAAACGGAAGTCTCCGGCGCAAGCACGTCGAATGCGGCAACGAATTTTTCCAATTCCGCGAGCATGGCCGTGCCAATTTCGTTGGCAGGAGCATGATCGAGAGTCAGCTCAATTACGCTTTCGCGCCATTCCCAACGCACCGTTTTGCCGGTGAATAATTTCATGCGTGCTGCTTGCTGGCGGTCTCGCGCCCCACTTTTGAATCGTACATGGCCTTGATTTCCGAAGCATATCGCGCATTGATGGCGTCCCGCCGAAGTTTGCCGTTGGCAGTGAGCAGACCGTTCTCGGGCGAAAAAACATCGGGAATGAGCGTGAAATTTCGAATCTGCCGGTAATGCGGGAGTTCCGGATTCACTGTATCAAGCGCCGCCTGAACGGCTGCCGATTCGATCCCGTCGGAAATCAGCGCACACAAATAGCCCCTCCCATTCCCGACAACCACGACTTGCTGCGTTGCAGGAAGAAGGCGCGCGATTTTCTCTTCAATCGGTTCAGGCGCGATGTTATACCCGGAATTCAAGATAATCAGGTTCTTGATGCGTCCGCTGATGCGCCAGTTCCCGCGAACGTTTACTTCGCCTTGATCGCCGGTGTGAAACCAGCCGTCCTGCAGCACGCGGGCAGTTTCTTTCGGGCGGTTCCAGTAGCCCGGGAAAATGTGCGGACCGCGCACGACGATCTCCTCATTTTCGCCGAGCTTCATTTCGATTCCGGTAATCACCGTGCCGACGTAACCCGGCTCGACCGGCACGCGCGGGTCATCCAGCGTGCAAATACCGGTAGTTTCCGTAAGCCCATAGGCTTGCAGCACCGGGATGCCAAGCATCAGAAAAAACTGCTGCGTCTCCGGAGCGAGCGGCGCTGAGCCGCAGATCAGCGCGCGCAGATGCGGGCCAAAGCGCTCGCGAATCTTTCGAAAGATGAGCGCGCGGCCAAGGGCCAGCCAGAAGGCATCAAGCGCACGGCCGCGCCCGACGTGCTGCCGCTGCCAGGCGGTACGGGCTCTTGCAAACAGGGAACGGATCGCCGCGGGCCGCTTGCCAATGGCCTCTTCGACGCCGCGGCGGACACGTTCCAGCAGAGTGGGAACATTCAGAAAGTAATTTGGCGAGGCCAGGCGGATTTCGTCCGCGAGCTTATTGAGATCCGTAGAAAGCGTGAGGACGCTTTCGCGCGTGAGGCAAGACAGCAGCAAGATGGTGGAGGCAGCAAAATTGAACGGCAGATAGTGGAAGACGCGGTCGGGTTCGTGGGCCGCACCCATCAGTTGATCGAGGCGTTCGGTGGTGCAGGAAAGCATGTGCGTGAGATTCCCGACGTTGATGCAAACGCCCTTAGGCTCTCCCGAAGTTCCGGAAGTGTAGATGATGGTGACGATGTCGCTGTCCAGTCGAGGATTGGGCGCGTCGGCAACTGGGGGTCGCGGCGGCGACTGCCGCAGGACGTCATCGAAATGCACCCGGCGCGGAGCTTCGGGCCAGGCTTGGGCGACGGCATCGCCAAGTGCGGATTCGCCCACAAAAATCAGACGGGGCTGGCAATCCTTCATCATGGCGGCTAGTTCGGCGGGAGATTGCCGCGAATAAAGCGGCACGACCATCGCGCCTTCAGCCATGAGCGCCAAATGGAAAGCGGCCCAGCGAATGGAATTGGGCGCGAGAAGCGCGCAACGGTCCGCAGGCTGGACTCCGGAGCTGCGAAGGAACAAACGGACAAGCTGAATCTGCTCCAGCAATTCCCTGCCGGTGACACTCACAAAGTGGTCGCCGCGAATTTCACGAAGAACGACGCGGCCGTCCGCGCGTTTCAGTTGGGCAAAAATCGTTTCAAGAAAATTGGGCATGAAATAATCAGCGAACCGCCGCAAGCGCGGCCGGCGAAGAATCGTAACGCTCGGCGAGCTGAATTAAATTATTGCTCAGCGGCGGCAGATACTCTTCCCAGGAAAAAACGCCGGAGCGCAGCGGAAATTCCGGATATGCACGCTGCACCGCCTCTTCGAGGAACTTACTCATGCGCGCCATCACTTTGAGATTGCGAACAGCGGTCCTTGCGACGCCGTCACGGACGGAATCCGCTTCGACTACAAGCTTTTCCATCATGCCCAGGAGCTTGGGCTCAAGGCCGGGATCATCGACGGTGAGAAAAAGATGCTGATGCCCGCGTTCGTTCATGAGGTTGCGAATGCGCTCGTCCATCGTGACGCCAGCGGAAGCGACCCTCGCGGGCATGGTGGTCACAATAGCGTGGTACCGGGAAGAAACCATCAAAGAACTCTGACGGAGGATGCTGACGAGCTGAAAAATGTCGTAGTCCTCTGAAGTAAAGATAGGCGCGGACGCGTGCCCAAGGTGGGCGGCAAATTCAAGGCAAGCGCGCGCGTCCAGCCTCTCCATGGCCACAAGAATGGGAAAAACTTTGTGGCGTTGGAGGAACGCCGACATGGCTTTGGCAAATGCGGAAAGATAGCGCGAGTTTTCCGCATCAACAGAGGGGCCGGACTTATGAAAATAGACAGTCCGATACTGGCTGTCCTTGTAAGCGCCGGTAGTCGCGAGCGCGAGGTATTTCGCGAGAGAAGCCTTGACCGGCCACACGAACGGAAGAATCGGACACAGCGCGAGAATCGGCGTCTTCTCGTCCCAGCCAGCGTTGCGAAGGACTTTCCGGCCATATTCGGGCGGGTGCGGCTCGAAGGTCCAGGCGGTGTCGGTGCCAAGCTCCGTAGGAATACTCAGTTTGCTCAGCAGGGCCTGGGACTCCGCGCTGCGTGGAATAATCAGGGAATCCTTCACGTAACGCGCGCACATGCCCTCGATCAGCGGATCCATGTGCCCGGCCTCGCCGCCATATCCAACGGAGAGCTTGTTCTCCGCCGAAGCGATTCCGAGAGAGCCAATCATCATGGTTGTGAGGGCGTTGGCGAATTTGCTTTTGAACATCGAGCCTTCGCAAGCGATCACGCCGTGATTGGCGCGAACTTCGCGGAAGAGAAAAGGCGGGAACACATCGGGCAGATGAACCTGGCGCGTGCTCTCAAAATAACCGCGGGTGAGATCGAAATTCTGGGTCATGACGCTGAAATCCACGTTTTCCGCGCCAAGAACGTGGCGAATCTGGCGGAGCGTTTCCTGCACACGCAGGTCAGACCCGGTATTGCGGTTGCCGTTGTAACCGGCGAAGAGCAGCCTCAGTTTTTCGCCGGGCGTCCAGCGCTTGCCGAGGCCGAGCATCCAGCCAAAGCGCGTGATCTCAATCAACGCGCTGACCCACGCAACGAGTAGAAAGTCCGTCATGCGCGAGCTCTCCCTGCCGCGGCATTCTTTTCCGCGCCCGGAGCGGAAGGCCAGGGCTTGGCGGGAAACTGGAATTTATTTTCGCGGCTATATTTCAGAAGAGGCACAGCATAGGTCGAGAATTTCGCGGGTGTTTCACCGAGCTCGGCGACGACGCGCGAATTATCGAAAACGGTGTTCCAATCGAGATACGGCCAGAAAACTTTGAGCAGCGAAGCGCCGTACCCCGTCGCGCCGCTGCGATTCGCGATCCAATTGACAGTACTGGAAAACGGTCCGCCCAGAGACGGCAAGAACATGGGCCGAAGCATGCCGCCGGCCTGAGCGAGGGCATCGGTCAGCTCGTGGTAAGTCTGGGAACCCGTGCCGGACGACAAGTGGTAGATGCCGTGGGCGGGCGCTTCTTTTTGATGAATCGTCACGATGGCTTTAGCAACGTAGTTCGCCGGCACGATGTCGATTTTATCGTGAGGACGCAGCGGAAGAACAGGCATCTGCGCCAAAACATGAAAGGCTTGAACCATGTCAAATTGCGAAGTCTCGGGTCGGCGGCTGTCGCCCATAACGATGGCGGGACGGAAAATCGTCCTAGGAACGTCAGGCAGAAGCTGATTGGCCATGTGCTCGCAGAATTTCTTGGTGCGCGCGTAGGGGTCGTAATCGGAGCGCGACCAGTCGATGGCCGCGTCTTCGGTGACGACTTCGTTTTTTCTTTTCCCGGCGACGGCAACGGTGGAAACGTGCGAATAGCGGCGCAGGCCATTGCGATTCTGCGCGCGCCGCGCGAGTTGAATCACTTCGAGAGTGCCTCGCAGGTTGACGTTCAGGCACTGCTTCTCCGACTTGCGGTTCAGCGAAGCAGCACAGTGAATCAGCGAGTCCGCAGTGTCCACGAGCACGTGGTATTCGTCATCGGAAAGGCCAAAACGGTCAGCGGTCAGGTCGCCACGAAAAATGCGGACCCGCGTGTTTAGATATTCGGAAAATTCAGGAAACTCGAAATGCAATTGAAGGGAAGTCCATAGCCGTTCGCGCGCTTCCTGTTCGGTCTTGGCGCGAATCAGGAGATTCAGCTTGTCACGGTGCTCGTTGAGGAGCCCCGCAGCAAGATAACTGCCCAGATACCCGGTCGACCCGGTTACGAAGATCGCCATAAAGTGTCTGACGGCGTAGCGGCTTTGGAGAGCGGTGCGCCAGGCGCGGGTTCGCCGGACCAATCCAGCGCTCGCGGCTCGCGCGATTCGAGCGGGCGGCCTTCCATCAGCGGATAGCACCAGCGGCGCAGCGCCGGGATGTGCACATTGATCCAGTAGTCCCACCAGTCGATGGATTCGGGCGCGAAGTCAAAGAGCGAGCGTTCCTCGGGCGGCAGCGTCGCGGAGAGCAAGCGCGCATTTTCGCATTCGAAGACGTGCTCGTTGTGAAGAATAAAGGGCTCGTAAAGCTCGATCAGCTTCTCGGCGCGGATCAGGTCGCGCTCCGCCCGGGCCAGCGGCGGCTTCTTCATACGGAGAGAAATGGCCACGCGATTGATGCTGGAGATCACAGCTTTCTGCATCGGAATGGAGAGACGCTCATAGCGTTGCTTGGAGACCGGGATGGTTTCGAACTTTACCTTCAGCCAACTGTCGATGCTTTGCGTGGTCCGGTAATGCTTGCGGTGAGCGAGGCCCGTGAGCTCGATGCTGCGCCCCATATTGACCGGATTGATGGCGGAAGTCGCGAGTTGATACAAGCGGGCGTGGCGCCGCGCGACAACCGCGGAAGCGATGAGCGTCATTCCCCGGGAAACCATGTCGACGGGAATCACGTCGAGACATTTTCGCTCATTCGAAGGGAGCTGGCGGAAATTCGTGCCGAGAAGATAGGAGAGCGGGCCAGACGTATTGATTCCTTCGTTCCAACCGTTGAAGGGCGAGCGCTCCGAACTCTCCACGATGGACGGGCGCACGATGGCGATGGGTAGATCGTGGCCTCGCCGCGTGAGGATGGATTCGCCAAGACTCTTGGTGAAAGTGTAGGTGTTCGGCCAGCCGAGATGTTGCGCCCTGCGCAGACCGACGCGCGCGAGCCGGTTGCGCGCCCAGCGCGCTCGATTGCGCTTCAGAACACCGTCGAGCTCTCCCGGTGGCGCGGAAGCTTCGTTGCCGCCACGTCCCAGGGCCTGGCGTCGAAGCGCCTTGTCGAGTTCCGGACTCTCCGCGCGTTCCTCGACGCGGCGAATGGTCTCGCGCAGCGACTCGACTTCGCGCTCGGCATCAAACTTGGGATCGCCCGCGGGATTGTAATTGTCCTGGAGCTCTTCGGTGACGCGACCGTCGCGCATGCCGACCACGTAGCAGGTGGAAAGATGCATCAGCCCGGCGTGATTGCACTTTCGCAGAAAATCGAGCAGGTTAATGGCGGAATCGACGTTGGAAGAGACCGCTTCGCGCAAATCGGGATTGAAATCCGTCAAGCCGGCGCTGTTCACGATGAGATCGAGGGATTTTGCGATTCGCGCCTGGGTGGCTTCGTTGAGCCCCAGACCAGGAAGGCTGACGTCGCCTTCAACCACTTCCACTTTTTCTTCCAGATAGGCGCCGAGCCTCCGCCCATGCCGGTCGTGAAGCGTGTCGAACGTCGGAGATTCTTCGACGATCTTTTCGAAACGTCGTTGCGCGGAGGTTGTGCGGTTGCGGCGAATCAACAGCGTGATCTTGCCAATATTAGGAACATTTTCGAGTAAATCGACCAGCCAGACTTTGCCGATAAATCCGGTTACGCCGATCAACAAAATATGCCGGTTCGCCAGGTTCTCGCGCACGGAGAGCCGCTTGACGCGCGGAGTTTCCCCGAATAGGGCGACCGATTTCCCTCGCGGAATCGCTGGACGAGCTGTTGTCCGCACGGCAGTCTCAAGCTGTTCGGGCTTCTTCGTCCAGCCAAGCTGGCTCAGCAGTTTTTCGCGCGAGATCCGGCCGTTCGTGTCGCCGCTGGCGATCCATGCCAGAGGTCCGCGCGGGCGCACGATAGGATCAAGCAGGCGTCCCGTGGCCTTGCCATCGCGAAATTCCAGGCGATTCGAGATGAACGACTCGACTCCCAAATGATGCGCCAAGGGCCGAAGTATGCTTTCCAGGAGTTGTCCAACCAGGACGACGCGCTCACCGTTGCGAACGGCTTCGACCAACTGTTCAGTGGCCTCGCGGCGCAATTGCGGTTTCAGGACGTACTGAAAATACTCTTCGCCGAGGAGATCCAGGCGATCGCGGCTGACTCCGCGGAGCAACGTGTGCAGGAAGCGCGTTGCAAACGTGCGGCTGGCGAAGTAGGCGAAGGGCCTTGTCAGCGCCATGCCTGCCATGCCCGCGCGACGCGCCCAGCGTTCGGCAAAGCTTTGCGAGTTCCAAGTGAAAAATCCGACGGGGCGCAGAGCGCCAAGTTCGAGCAGGGAGCCTTCCACGCGCCAATAGGAAACGTTGCCGGTCCCAGTGGGAGGCAAGACAGCGTTCGAATTGGATCCGGGCTGTGGCATTACAGGCCTACGGCAAATGGCGGCGAATCCGCCGCGAGGATAGCTCAAGAAAATGGCGATGAGTAATGATGTTTCTCACCTTTTGGTCAAGCTGCTCTGTAACGGATTCGCAGCCGGCGTCTTGTCCACACCGCAGTGTGGCCCCGACTTTGGCTTGCCGCCAGCTGCATCGGAAAATGTAAAAGTAGCATTCTCAGCGGCTTCTCGCAAGGCAGTCGGGCTGACGGCAGTAGCGCGGTCGGATTGGTGGTCCGATGGCGACAAATTGTACAAAGTCCAGAGATAGGGGGGGGCTAGACGCCCCAGCCGTAGCGCTCGGCGTGTTCGAAGGTGCGCTGCATCTCTTCCCGCAGAATTTCGGTGAAGACGGAGCCGCCCACGGCGCGCGCGCCTGGCTCTGTAATGTCCGGCGTCCGGTAACCGCCCGCCAGCACCCGTTGAAGCGACTGCTCGACCCAGTCTGCTTCCAGCGAAAGGCCGAAGGCGTCGCGCAACATCATCGTGGCGCTTAGAATTGAACCAATCGGATTGGCGGAGTCCATCCCGGCCAGCGACGGTGCCGAGCCATGAATGGGCTCAAAAAGCGGCGCGGACGAACCAAAACTGGCCGATGGGATCAGGCCGATCGAGCCGACGAGCGCCGCTGCCGCATCGCTCAAAATATCGCCGAACATGTTGCTGCTCAGCATCACGTCGAATTGCGCCGGACGCAGCGTCAATTGCATCGCCGCGTTGTCCACGTACATATGCTCGAGTTTCACGGAAGGATAGACCGCGCTCATGGCCGTCACCGTGCGGCGCCAGAGCTGCGAGCTGGTCAGCACGTTGGCTTTGTCCACGGAGCACAGCCGCCGCGAGCGGTTCTCCGCGCGCGTGTAAGCAAATGTCGCGATGCGTTCGATCTCCGGCGTCGAGTACGATTCGGTATCCCAGGCGCGCTCGACGCCTTTTTCCGTGGTGTTCCCGCGCTCGCCAAAATACATTCCTCCGGCGAGCTCGCGCACAATCTCAAGATCCAAGTCCCCGAGCCGGTCGGCCTTCAAGGGCGAAATGCCCTTCAACGGCTCGATCAGCTTCACGGGACGAACATTGACGTAGAGCCCCAACCCTTTTCGCAGATCGAGCAGCCCGCTCTCCGGGCGCTTCCCGACGGGCAGTCCATCCCACTTCGGTCCGCCGACGGCTCCCAGAAAAATGGCGTCAGCTTTGCGGCAGGCGTCCAGCGTCTCGTTAGGAAGTGGCGTGCCTGTGGCGTCGATGGCCGCGCCGCCAAGCGGAAATTCCGCGAACTCAAACTGGTGATTAAATTCTTGCGCGGATTCACGCAGGACGGCCCCGGCAGCCCGCGTCACTTCCGGGCCGATACCGTCTCCCGGCAGAAGGACAATGGTCTTCTTCATGGTGGTCCCCACAAATTATCAGAGATCGGGCAAGCCACGCGCGCTTTTCAGGAAGGCGCAGACGGCGCGATGCAGGCGTTGCGAAATTTTTTTGGCCGCAGCCCCGATTAAGCGGCGGAAGACGATTCCGCAGCCATGGCCGCGGGACGCCGCCGAATCACTTCATGCGCGATAGCCACAATGTCTCGCGGGCGCACTTGCTTGGACTGATCGGCCAGCGCCGTCACCCGGCCATAAACTTCCGCAAGCTCGGTATCGCTCGCGTCGTAACCCAAGTCCCGCAGAGTCATGCGCAGCGCATTGCGGCCGGAATGCTTTCCGAGGACCAGCGAGCGCGCCGGCACTCCAACCGTCTGCGGCGAAATGATTTCATAAGTGAGCGGGTTCTTGATGATCCCATCCTGGTGAATTCCCGCTTCGTGTGCGAAGGCGTTCGCGCCCACAATCGCTTTGTTCGGCGCCACCTGCGCTCCGGTGATTTCCGTGAGCATGCGGCTCGTGGGGAAAAGCTCCTCCATACGAATGCCCGTCGTAACGCCAAAGCTGTCCTTCCGCACTGCCAGCGCTACGACGACTTCTTCGAGCGAAGCATTTCCGGCGCGTTCGCCGATACCGTTGATGGTGCATTCGATCTGCCGCACTCCGGCGCGAATCGCCGCTAGCGAGTTCGCCACCGCCATGCCCAGGTCGTCGTGGCAATGCGCGCTCAGCGTGATCCCCTGCGCATCGCCCAGAGACTCGCGCACCTTGGTGAACATCGCGCCGTATTCTTCCGGCACCGCGTACCCCACCGTGTCCGGCAGATTCAGGACCGTCGCACCAGCGTCCACAGCCACGCGGCACACCTGGCACAGAAAATCGATGTCGGTTCGCCCGGCATCCTCGGCGGAAAACTCCACTTCGCCGACATGCTGCCGGCCGTAGCGAATCATAGAGCCGATAGCTTCCAGCGCCTGCTCGCGAGTCATCTTCAATTTCACGCGAAGGTGCAGATCGGACGTTGCGAGGAAAATATGCAGACGTGGTGCCGCGGCCGGCTTCAGCGCCTCAATCGCGGCGCTGACATCTTCTTTCCTTGCGCGGGCAAGCGCCGCAATCGGCACGGTGCGAACTTCTTGCGATACCCTCTTGACCGCTTCCAGGTCGCCTCGCGACGCAATCGGGAAACCCGCCTCAATCACGTCAACCTTCAAGGCCGCAAGCTGGCGTGCCAGGCGAATCTTCTCCTCGGTGTTCATTGAGAAGCCCGGCGATTGCTCACCGTCACGGAGCGTAGTGTCAAAGATGCGTACGACGTCCATAGGGTCCCCCATGCTCTAGTAACGCACAGGAGGCACCCTGCGGTCCAATTTATCTTTATTCTACTTTTGATAATAATGTCTTATACTGCCGCCAGGAGGGTTCCTTGGACCTCGGCGAATTGCAGGTATTTCTGATGGTGGCCAAAGAGGGCAGCTTTTCCCGCGCCGGTGAGCGCCTTTATCGCACCCAGCCCGCCATCAGCCTGGCTATCCGCAAGCTGGAAGACTCCCTCGGCCAGCCTCTTTTTGTCCGAGGCGCCCGGCCGGTTCGCCTCACCGATGCGGGCACGCTTCTGAAGGACTACGCGGAGCGCCTGATCAATCTCCGGGACGAAGTCAAGAAAGGGCTCTCCGAATTGGAGGGTTTGAAACGCGGCGAGCTCTCTCTTGGCGTGAACGAGAGTTCCATTCACGCCCTCCTCCCTGCCCTGGCCACATTTCGGGAAAAGCATCCCGGCGTCCAGGTGCGCGTGCACCGCATGTTTTCGCGGGACATCCCTCATGAAGTCCTGAACTATCGCCTCGATCTCGGCGCCATCTCTTTCGTGCCCCGCGATGCCCAGCTTCTGGCCACGGAAATCCGTAAGGATGAGCTGACTCTTGTCGTGCACCCGAAGCATGTTCTCGCGAAGAAACGCGAAGTCGATGTCGCCGAGCTTGCCGACGAAAACTTCATCGCCCACAGCGTCGAATCTCCCTTTCGCCGCCGCGTCATTGAACTCTTCGCCAGAAACCGCACCGCGCTCAACATGCCCATCGAAATGCCCACCATCGAAAGCATCAAGCGCTTCGTGCAAATGGGCATGGGCGTGGCCATCGTGCCGCGCATGTGCGTCGAATGGGAAATCGAACACGGCTGGATGAAGGAGGTAAAAGTGAGGCAATTGAACATGCCGCGTCACGTTTATCTCGTTTCGCGGCGCGGAGCGCGCCTCCCGCATACCGCCACTGAGCTCATGCGCATTCTTCGCGAGGAGTGAATCCCGCCGCGTCCGTGTTTTCCGAGAAAATTTCTCTCATGTCAGATATGCTTCGGTGTGCAGGGTTTTGAAATTCCGAAAAACGGGGATGCAGGCTTGACGAGCGGAATCGCCATTCTGACGATTGGATTTTTCCTGGGGATGCGGCATGCCACCGATCCGGACCACGTGATCGCCGTGTCGACGATCGTCAGCCGCGAGCGCTCGATAGCTAAGGCGGGTCTCATCGGCATCCTTTGGGGCTGCGGCCACACGCTTACGATCGTCGCCGTCGGGGCGGCCATTATTTTATTTGGCTTGGCAATTCCCGCGCGCCTAGGCCTAACGATGGAATTTTCCGTGGGCCTGATGCTGATTCTTCTCGGCTTGCTCAACCTTACCGGCACAATGAAATGGATCAGCGAAAAATTTTCCCCCGCCCATCCGCATGTCACGGGAGAACATGCCCACCTCCACGAACACGGCTCCCGCGTGCATTTTCACTGGCACTCTCACGCCCCGGCCGCCGAACATCACGCCAATAGCCTCAGCGCGCCGATTTGGCTGCGCGGGCCTCTTGACCGGCTGGGCCTTTTTCACGCCCTGCGCCCTCTGCTCGTTGGAATTGTTCACGGCCTGGCAGGTTCCGCCGCAGTCGCTCTGCTGGTATTGAGCACGATTCACGATCCGAAATGGGCGGTCTTCTATTTATTGATTTTCGGCGCCGGCACGATCGCAGGGATGATGCTTATCACCGCGGCGCTCGCCCTGCCGTTTTCCTTTGCTGGTTCCAGATTCGCCTGGTTGAATCATGGCTTCGTGACAGCATCCGGCCTGCTCAGTCTGTGCTTTGGACTCTTCGTTTGCTATCAGACCGGGTTCACCAATGGCCTCTTCTCCAGCCACCCCAGCTGGACTCCCAGTTGATCCTCCCTTGACATGCCATCGGGAGTTCTTTTCCCTTGACAGACTGCTACTTCTCCGGTACTCTAATTGTTAGGTACATCTGTCGACAATTTCGTAACCTCAGTCTAGCGTCCACGCCATAAAGGCAACAGAGACAACACTTGCACAGTTTCGGTGCAATCTAATTCCCTTTAGAATGAATAGGTACAGAGCGGTGCTTCGTTATGGCCCTTGTATTCTTTGTTGTCGGCGCCAGTTTGACGCTTCTTCTTTTTTCTCAAATGAGTCATAGCTGGGGTGTGCCTTAAACCTTGGCTGTTGACTGGTTGTATTCTGCGTTCGGAGAAAGAATCAGCTTGAGGAGTGTATCGCGGAAAAGAGATTGATTCTTGCGGTTGTTAAAGCGAATCCAAGTAAGCCGGAAGATGTTTTGCAGAGACTTTATGCCACATCCCTAGAATGCCCGCCCCTAGAGCGAGACACGCCCATTTTGCACAATTTTGGTGCAATGTAAGTCCGTTTAGAATCAACACCTGCAAAAGTGTGTCAAAACAAAAGACTTCAACTACTTTTAGAATCAACACTTGATGAAAAAATGCCGGGTGGGGGAAGGGGGGCCAGTTTTCTAGGTTCAGACAGGGGACACCTCTGACAGATTGGACCGGGAGCACTTCTGGCATGACAGTGTTAGCCGCTGTTCAAGCGCGCTATTTCGCTGCGGAGACGCGATAAATCACGGCCGCCCCATCGTCCGACACAAGCAGTGCTCCGTCAGGCGCAACCGCCACGCCTACAGGCCGTCCGAGCACATCCGGTCCGCCCGGATCCGGAACCAGGCCCGTCATAAACGGCACCGGATCGGCTGAAGGCTTGCCACCTTTAAACGCCACAAAGGCAATCTGGTATCCCGCGCGCATGGCCCGGTTCCACGAGCCATGTTCCGCGACAAACGCTCCGCCCCAGTAGCTCTCTGGAAATTGTTTCGCGGTATAAAACGCAAACTGCAACGGTGCCACGTGGGCACCCAGCAGCACATCCGGAATAATCGAGCGGGCAACCAGGTCGGGCTTCTGCGGCTTGACGCGCGGATCGACGTTGTCCCCGATGTAGCTGTACGGCCAGCCGTAGAATCCGCCGTCCTTGAGCGAAGTGAAATAGTCCGGGGGAAGATCGTCCCCCAGTTCGTCGCGCTCGTTGACCGTCGTCCAGACTTCGCCCGTTACTGGTTCGAGCCCGAGCCCGACGGGATTCCGGAGCCCCGTCGCGAAGCGCCGGGCGTTCTTTCCATCGGGATCGCACACCGTTACGGCGGCGCGGCGTGGATCTTCTCCCGTGTCTATATTCGATTCCGAGCCGACGCCGATGAACAGATGCTTCCCGTCCGCCGAAAAGGCCAGCGACCGCGTATCGTGCCCGCCCGTCGGCAAATCCAGCAGGTGTTCCGCTTCACCAAGCCGCTTGGAGGTCTTGGGATCGTATGCAAAGCGCACCACTTCGTTCGTGTTCCCCACGTAAACGTAGTTTTCGTGGAACGCGATGCCGAACGGCCGCCTCTGCCCATCCACAAAGACTTCGCGCACTTGTGCTCCGCCGGTTTGCCCCGGATCGCGCATCACGATGATTTCCCCCGACCCCATATCAGCCAGAAAAATATCCCCGTTCGGCGCCACCGTCAGCCATCTTGGCCGCTTGAAGTTCGTCGCGAATACATTCACGCGAAATCCCTGGGGCACAGTCGGCAGGAATCCGGCGGGAGGTGTCCGTTTTTCTGGTCCATTGCCGGCTGATTTCGAGGCGAACGGCGCGGGCAGCTTGGGCTTCTGGCCGTGCGTGACTTGCGCCGGCGCCTGATAGGACAGAAAAATTGTGAAAGATAAAACAAGAAGATTGCGCGCGCGCATGGTAGTAACCTTTCGGAAGACAGAATAATAGTTCGCACCCTATGATGCCTTAGACGGATACTCAGTTCCATATGCTGATGCTGCTCAAAAAAAAGGGCCATCGTCGAATCTGCGGGAAGCCAGCGAGTGCAGCGAAATTGCCACCATCCGACGCCATCGAGCCGCATCTAATGGGGCTCGGGTAGAGTGGACTAGAATCAAGTGTTTAGGGAGATGAGCCATGCAGAGCCCGTATATTGGCCGTGGCATCGCGTTTGTGGTGATTGTTGGCCTGGTTGCGTGGACCGCTTTCCGTGCTTTGGGCGCACGGCCTCCCGAAACGCTGAAAGTACCCTTCCCCGCGCCGGCCATCGATGTTCCGTTGGCCGCTGCCAAGAGCCGGCAAACCGCGGTTCTCGCCGGAGGCTGCTTTTGGGGCGTGCAGGCCGTTTTCCAGCATCTCAAGGGAGTTTCCTCTGTGACCTCCGGCTACTCGGGCGGCCATGTTAAGTCGCCCTCTTACGAAAGTGTGAGTGTGGGCGTTACCGGCCACGCGGAAACCGTCAGCATCATTTATGATCCGTCCCAAATCACCTACGGTCAGCTCTTGATGGTTTTTTTCTCGGTCGCGCATGATCCCACGCAGTGGAATCGCCAGGGCCCGGACACCGGCTCCCAATACCGCTCCGCGATCTTCTACACGAACGAAGATCAGAAGCGCATCGCACAGGCTTACATAGCGCAGTTGGACGCCGCGAAAGTTTACTCGCGTAAGATCGTCACAAAAGTTGAGCCGTTCCAGGCATTTTACGCGGCCGAGAACTACCACCAGGACTATCTGAAGAACAATCCCGATAATCCATACATCGTCTACAACGACCTGCCCAAACTGGAAAACCTGAAAAAGGATTTTCCAAACCTCTGTCGCCCTTAGTGCTAAAACGCCTTTTTCGGATGACCGATTGCTTCGTTCTCTGGTCGTCTGAACTTGCACGAGATTGCTCTTTGCGCCGCCGCGAATTCCTCCCGCATCGGGGCTATCTATTTGTGGACAAGTTGTTACTTCTCCTTTAGCCTTGCGCTAGATTGAATGGGCTGTTTCTGAGAGAGTCCGCATTCTAGATTACAATTTGCCGGGAGGAGAACCAATCACATGAGAGCACTCGCTTGTGCAGCGCTGTTGTTGTCGGCAGCCAGCTTGGTTTTTGCGCAGAGCAGCCAGGCCCGCGCCGCCGCCAAGCCCGTTACCGTGGACATCAAGAACGCGCAAGGCCAGAGCATCGGCACTGCCACGCTGACGCCTGCGGCCAAGGGCGTCACCATCAAGATCGATATCAAGAATCTTCCGCCGGGTGAGCACTCCATTCACATTCATCAGGTCGCGAAGTGCGAGCCTCCCGACTTCAAATCCGCGGGTCCTCATTTTGGCGGCGGGGGCCACGGCCATGAAGGAATGCCTGCGGGCGATATACCGGACTTTGCGCTGATCGTTGCGGCGGATGGAACCGCCCATGCAACCACCGTTGCGCCGAATGTAACTCTCGGCACCGACGAAAACTCCGTTTTCAGTAATGGCGGAACCGCGATTGTTATTCACGCCGTCGCAGGCGGTACCGGCACCGGCGCCCCGCCGCGTATCGCCTGCGGCGTCATCACCAAGCCGGAATAACTCCCGGCCAACTCCATTTCGCAAATCTATTTCTTGTCCGGGCGCTCGGTCACGGCTTTGCCGCCGGCGCCTGGGAGCGGTGTCTTCTTGCTGCCGACCGCTTCGCCGTCGAATAACGCGTTCAGGCTGGGATAACCATAGATTGTTGGCGCATGATTCTGCATGAGCCCGCCGGTATCCGCCGTTGGGCCATAATTGCTGTGCAAGTCCCTCCCTAGCATCCGCAGCATCGCCATCTGCTGGCCTCGATGGTGCGCCGTGTGCGCAATCCTCCGAACCACAACCCATGCCCGGGATCGCGGTACATCAAAAAATTTCGTTTCAGACTCCCACCAGGCGTTGTCTTTCGCCCGCAGCGCCGCGAGCCGCTTTCCGCTGTCTTCCGCATAGCGCTTCATGAATTCCAATCGAGTCTCCGCCGCCGGCAACGGCGGCGCGTCGACGTCAATTCCCAGCATGCCGACAAACCACAGATTTTCACTCACGCACTGATGCACCATCTGCTCGTGCACGTTGCGCCCCCGCGGGTCCCCCCCGCGCGGCCGCACCGGAAGATCCTCATCGCGGAATTCACTCCACACGCCGACAACTTTGATGCGCTCGGTCTCGTACGTTTCAACAAGAAATTCGTATCCCATAACGCCCATCCCTGCGCGCGGTTTCCGCGGACATTCTCTCTCCCGAAAACAATCGCGTCAATTTGATGCCCTCGATAAGGGCGCAGATACCCTTGAGAGAAACAAGCCCAACGGATACTATGCCCGTCTAAACAGGGAATCTTACTCTCGGAGCATCCTATGACACTGCGAATCGCCGGGTATTCCTCACTCAGGCAGCGGCATTGAGTTGTGGCGCCTTATGGAATGATTCAACGGTGGCGAAGACTCTCGCAGCGGCATCCGCAGTGCCAGCCTCGAAGAATCAGCTTTCCGGCAAATCTGTTCTCGCCAAAATGAAATGGTTCAACGAGCCGGGCTCCGCGAAACAATCAGGTGAGCAACTCGTCGTCACCACAAAACCCAAAACCGATTTCTGGCGATAAACCTTTTATGACTACGTCACCGATAATGGCCACTTCTTTTTTCTGCCGGTCACGGGCGATTTCACGTTCGAAAGCCGCGTCGCCGGAAAATACGCGGCGCTCTACGATCAAGC
>Ga0137410_10000540_pt1 | contig 26797 bp, 21 predicted proteins | sample CZODoug1_16funga_FD_108878 | JGI IMG/M metagenome (GOLD analysis project Ga0137410, IMG submission 108878) | Vadose zone soil fungal communities from Angelo Coast Range Reserve, California, USA - CZODoug1_16fungal (Illumina Assembly) | ecosystem: Environmental > Terrestrial > Soil > Vadose zone... | reverse complement strand
CTCGGGGTGCGGGTAGTTTGTCAGGACGATGACCTTGGGGGTGGGGTCGAGCTTCTTGATGTCGCGCACCACGTCGGCGCCGCTCCCCTTTGGCATCCTCACATCAAGGATCGCCACATCCGGTCTTAGCTCCGCAGCCAGACTCCTCGCCTCCATTGCATCCTTCGCTTGACCTACCACTTCGATGCCGTGGACCTCGGTCAACAAGGTAACCAGCCGGTCACGCACGACTAAGGAATCGTCGGCAATCAGAATTTTCATCATCCAGGTGCCTGCCCGGTAGGGCAAAAAAACACTCGCCAATGATAGGGCGCGGAAATTCAAGGGACTATCAGGGGAAACTTGATTTTCTCGTAGAGATCCCGCGAGCGCATGTAGCGGCCTGGCTACAAGCAACTCCATCCCGCGGGCATCGCAAGCTACTGGGGCGGGATGGTTCCTACCGCTTTGGCCCGTCACCTGACATGGTCCGAACGGACTATCTTGCGAACTAGCAGATTAATCGGCGATGTAGCAAATTATCTACCTGACGTAGCGCATCGGCTACTTCCAAACAGATCGAGATGGCCAGCCCGCTGTTACGAGCCTAGCCGGCCAAACAAAGTGTAGTCATCCGTCTGTTCACTGGTTGATCGGTCCGCGGGGTGCGGTCGCAAGGCCGCACCCTTGTTTTTTCCTGCCGTGGGACCGCTACGCAATCACGTAAAGGATCCTCGACAAAGTAAGCCAAAGGGACCACAGATAAGCCCCGGGTAGCGCTGATTTAACGCTGATTATGGCTCATACCATCAGAGCCAAGGATCAGACCCCGAGCATGCGCCGCGCTATCCAGCTTCTCTGCCGCAGCCTCAGTGCAGCCGTCATGGCGCGCGCGCCATCGCAGGAGCGGCGCGCCACGAGCAGCGCGCCGGTCTGCCTGGCGCCCGATCCAGCGGCGACCCCCGAAGCGGTCGTCCAGGTGTACGGCGCTCGCTGCTCGGGCTGGCTGGGCTATTTCGGCGTCCATACCTGGATCGCAGTAAAGCCGGCCGGCGCGCGGGCTTACACGATCTACGAGGTGATCGACTGGCGCTTGCGCGGGAGCGGTTCGGCAGTGGCAATCCGCAGACGCGCGCCCGATGCGCGCTGGGGCGGCAATGTGCCCACAGTCCTGGCGAGTAAGCGCGGCGACGGCGCAGATGCGCTGATCGAGCGAATCGACAGGGCCGCGCGCGAGTATCCCTACGCCGGGGAATATGCCGCCTGGCCAGGACCCAATTCCAATACCTTTACCGCGTACGTCGCCCGCGCGGTGCCCGAGCTCGGGCTGGACCTGCCGCCGACTGCGATCGGCAAGGACTATCTTGGCGACAGGCTGTACGCGACGGCGCCGAGCGGCGGCGGCTTTCAACTGTCGCTGTTCGGCCTGCTCGGCGTGCTGGCAAGCGGCGTCGAGGGCTTTGAAGTCAACGTGCTTGGCTTGGCGATCGGCATCGATCCGTTCTCTCCGGCGCTCAGGCTCCCGCTAGTCGGCCGCTTCGGCGCGGCTCGCGCGAACGGCTCCGGTACCCTGGCGAGCATCATTGCAGGCCGCTCGTAGATGGCCCCCTCGAGCTTTGGCGGGCAGGCGATGATGCAGGTGATCTACAACAGCGACAATTACTACGTGGTCGAGTATTCCGACCAGCACGCGTACGAGCTGGTAGACAAGCGCAGCGCGCGCGGCACGTTCTTTCAGGGCGATGGCGCGACCAAGTTCATGCAATTCATGCGGATCGTGGTCGGCGAAGACGCCTCCATCGAGCACGTCGACGATTTTCTCGGCAGCTTCGACACGCTGCTGGACCGCCGGGTCGTCAACTGAGATAGAGGTGACAGGAACGGATACTGAATCGTCGCGGGCGCCCTGGAGCGCCATGGGGTACAGGATCACCCTCGACCGGGGCGTGCTCCGCGCGGAATTATTCGGCCGCGAGACCGTTGAGCAGACGAAAGCTTTTTTCCAGGCGGTCATCAGCGCAAGCCGGGAGACCGGGTGCCCGTGCGTCCTGATCTCGGTCCGCTCGTCGAAGCCGATATTTCAGCTCGAGCGGCACGGGCTGCTCGAGTACTTCCGCGAGCTCGCCGTCACATCGTCGCGGCGCGTCGCGCTGCTCGGTGACACCAGGGACCTCCGGCTTTCGCACGACTACATCGAATTGATCGCGCGACAGCACGGGTTGAATGTGCGGAGCTTTCCGGATGAAACGGCGGCGTACCGATGGTTCGAAGACCCGCGCCGCGAGCGAGAACGGCGCCGTCAGCATGAACGGCGTACTCAACAAGCGCCGCCTACTCTGCAAGAACGACGCGCTGGACAGCAGCGGCGTACGGCAGAACGCCGCAACACCAGGGCAGCGGCGAGCTAAGCCGAATGGCCCAAGCGCAGGTCACACGCTCGAAACATGCGTTCACTACTTTCAACGTGCTGAACCCCACCGTGAGCGCGGTGCGGCGGCGCTGGCCACTCATCCGGAATGAACATGAAAACTAGAATCGCTCGCGTAGCAGCCCTGCTGGCGATGGTCGGCTGGAGCTTGATCGCGCCGCAGCCGGCCCAGGCGCAATTAGGGGTGGGCAGTCTCGTCGTCACCGTCACCTCGCCGGCTTCCGGATCCACCGTCAGCGGCACGGTGTCAGTCACCGCCAGCGCAACCAGCATCAGCGCTCTCACTGTCGCGGGGGTCCAGTTCAAGCTCGACGGCAACAACCTCGGCGCGGAAGACACGACAGCGCCTTATTCGGTCTCCTGGAACACCACCGCCGCGAGCAACGGCTCCCACACGCTGACCGCGGTAGCGAGAGATTCACTTGGCGTACTGTGGACGTCTGATCCGGTCACCGTCACGGTGTTCAACGACACCACGCCGCCTACGGTCAGCATTACCTCTCCAGCCTCCGGCACCATCGTCGGCGGCACGATCGGCGTGACGGCCAGCGCCTCGGACAACGTCGGGGTCGTGGGCGTGCAGTTCCTGCTGGACGGCCTCAACGCCGGTGCGGAAGTCACTGCGGCGCCGTACTCGGTCTCGTGGAACACCACCACCGCAAGCAATGGCTCGCATAGCCTGACGGCGGTTGCGCGCGATGCCGCCGGCAATCGCGCCACCTCAGCCCCGGTCGCGGTCACCGTCTCGAACGGTGCGCCTCCCGACACCACACCGCCAACGGTGTCGATTACATCCCCCGCATCTGGGGCGAGCGTTTCCGGCACGGTCACCATGATCGCCACTGCCTCCGACAACGTCGGGGTCGCAGGCGTGCAGTTCCTGCTGGATGGCGTGAACGTCGGCGCGGAAGTCACCGCCGCACCGTACTCGGCGCCTTGGGACACCACTACCGCGAGCAGAGGCTCGCATACCCTGACGGCGGTCGCGCGCGATGCCGCCGACAATCGCACCACCTCAGCGCCGGTGAGCGTAACCGTTGCCAATGTGTCACCGATCGTGCTCGAAAACCAGCAGCCCGGTTCGGAGAACTGGGGGATGTTTCGTTCCGGCCACCAGCCCGCGGACGACGCCGTCAAGCAGATCAAGGGTTACGCCTCCGCCACCAGCGTGAACAAGGGCGAGTCGATCACCTTCTATGTCACGGTCACTCCCGCCCAGAACTACACGATGGATGTGTATCGAATGGGCTGGTACCAGGGCCTGCTCGGCCGGCTGATGCAGAGCATCGAACCTCTGCAGGGCGTGGCGCAGCCCGCCTGCCCGGTCGACGCTGCCACGGGGCTCATCGAGTGCGACTGGACGGCGAGCTACACGCTCGCGGTGCCTACGAGCTGGACCAGCGGCGTCTTCCTCGTGCAGCTCACGAACGCGCAGGGTTACCAGAACTACATCCCCTTCGTCGTGCGCGACGACGCGCGACGCGCGGACCTCCTGTTCCAGCAGGCCGTCACAACCTCCCAGGCGAGCAACAACTACCCGGACGACGGCGCAACCGGCAAGAGCCTCTACGCGTCCAACAGCTACGGCGCGAACACCGTCACGGGCACGCCGCGCGCGGTGAAGGTGTCGTGGAACAGACCTTACTCTGGGCGCGGCACCGGGCAGGTTCTCGACTGGGAAGTCTACTTCGTTCGTTGGCTGGAACGCTCCGGTTACGACGTCAAGTACTCGACCGATCTGGACACGCATGAGAACAGTGCCCGGCTGCTCGAGAGCAAAGCGTTCCTGTCGGTCGGTCATGACGGCTACTGGTCGAAGCCGATGTACGACGGGGTCCAACAGGCACGCGACGCCGGTGTCCATCTCGGGTTCTTCGGCGCGGGCGCGGTGTACTGGCAGGTTCGGTTCGAGCCGTCTCCGCTGAGTGGCATCGTCGACCGCGTGATGGTCGGCTACAAGGACCGCTCGATCGACCCGGTGCAGGGTCCGACGACCACCATCCCCTGGCGCGATCCGTTCCTCAACCGTCCCGAGCAGCAGCTCATGGGAGTGCAGCTCTCTGGAGAGATCCCCTATGACCCGCTAAACCAGCCGCCGTATGTCGTCGCGAACAGCTCGAGCTGGGTGTACGCAGGGACGGGACTCGCCGACGGCGACAGCATTCCGAGGATCGTCGGCGTCCAAATGGACTCGTCGATGTCGAGCTTCCCGCTCCCGACCTCCGTCGCCGGCACCTACCAGGTGTTGTCGCAGTCTCCGTTCACCAATTTCGGCGGTGCAACGATGACCGCGAACTCGTCGATCTACCAGGCACCGAGCGGCGCATGGGTGTTCGGCGCGGGGACGACCAGCTGGAGCTGGGGGCTGACTGACGATGGCGATGGCTTCGTTGACCCGCGCATCCAGCAAACCACGGCGAATCTGTTGAATCGGTTCGGGGCTTCCCCGTCGCCCTAACCACAGGATGTTACTTACTCCGCAATAACGGAAGGAAAGCGCACAGTAGAGCATCGGATGAAGAAGCCTTACGTTTGAATACGCTATACGGACCTGCGAGCTTTGGGGCTGACAAGAACGGATACTGGCTCCTTGCCAGGGCCTTGAAGCGCTATGGGGTACAAGATCACTCTCGATCAAGGCGTCCTCCGGGCGGAATTATTCGGCCGCGAGACGGTTGAGGAAACGAAAGCTTTTTTCCAGGCGATCGTCAGCGCAAGCAAAGACAGCCGGTCTCCGAGCATCCTGATCTCGGTTCGTTCGTCGAAGCCGATATTTCAGTTCGAGCGGCACGGTCTGATCGAGTACCTCCGCAAGCTCGCAGCCACATCGTCGCGGCGCATCGCGCTGCTGGGTGATTCCGCGGAGCTGCGGCTTTCGCACGAGTACGTCGAACTGATCGCGCGACAGCACGGGTTGAATGTGCGGAGCTTTCTCGACGAAGCGGCGGCGTATCAGTGGTTCGAAGAACCACGTCAGGAGCGCCGTCAGCAACAACGACGCGCCGGACAGCAACGACGCGCCGGACAGCGCCGGAAACGTTGAAGAGGTGGCGCCGCCACGCGCCTTTATGGCGAAATGGCGATCTTGTACGCTGCGGGCTGGCTGAACGCGACCGGCTGTCCCCGCGCTCCCCGCAGGTTCAGCGAGGCGATGCTGAGCTCCGTAGCGGCCGCAGTCCTCACCGTTCTGAAGCTGAGGACCAGCAGTTCTGCGCCCGCAGCCGGTGCCGGGTCCTGGATCGATGCCCCGACAAAGATCGAGCCGTCCGGGTTGGCGCGGTAAGTGAAATCGCGGCCCATGCCGCCCAGGAACTTTCCGGGCTTCGCCGCCACGAATTCAAGATACGCCGGGTCGAAGCGCAATTGCACAGGCGAAGCCTGGAGCGGCTGACCCGAGGTCACTCTCAGAACGACTTCAAAGCGCGTGCCGAGCTTGACCTGCTGCGGTCCTTCCCAAAGCAACTGCGCCGGCCGGGCGGCCTGCCCACCACCGGCTGCGGCGGCGGGATCCGGCCGCGTTGCGGAACCGGCAACCGGGAGCGAAGAGTCCACGGCGATGCGTTCCTCGCGCGCCAGCGCCAGATACGTCAGGATAACCTGGGTCTCGCCGATGGACTCCACGCGGTATGCGCCATCCAGCGTTTCACCCTCGTTGACCGGGAACAGCATGTCGCCCTTGGCCAGAAGCACCGACTGCTGTCCCCCCTGTACCAGCTTCCCGGCGTACCTGTATGGCATCGGCGGTGCGGTCGGCGCAGGAGGCACACGGGGCGCCGACGAGATCTTGGGCGCCGGCGGCTGCCACGAGCGCGAAGCGAAGAGCGGTGCGCGCAGCTTTCCAAGCTGAGAACGCTCAGGCAATGCGGGAGGGACCGAGGCGCCACCCCTATGGGGATCGGAAGAAGATGTGCTCGAAGGAGGGGTCGAGCGCTCCACCCTCGCGGAATCAAAGACGACAAACCCCAGCGTCCCGGCAAGGACCGCAAGCAGGACTGCCTTTCTCATCGGGCCAGGCTTCACGCTTGTAGTCGGGCAACGACTTCAGATCGCCGAGTAGCTACAACGAAATCAGGTTTTCGCGATAGCGGATCGAGACTTGAGCCACTATTATTGGTTCGGGTAGATGTCTTCCCCTCCTTCCTCCCTAAGCAGGCATCTACCATGCCCGGCAGTACGCCCGGGCTTTTTTTTGTCGGGCGAGCTCCTGGAATCCGATCCAAGCAGTCACGCTGACGATATTGGGTTGCGGCTTTAAGTGGTCAGAATGCGCAGCGCGAGCGCCTTGCCGACAGCCTGCGTGCGGTTCAGCACACCCAGTTTGCGCAAGATCTTCTGCACGTGATTCTTCGCCGTCAGAGGACTGATCTTGAGGATCATCCCGACCTCGATATTGCTCTTGCCGCGGTAGATCCACTCGAGGATCTCGCGCTCCCGCGGGGTGAGAAAGCCCGTCACCGCCGGCCTCGCTCCAGCGCTTTTCGCCTGCCAGTTGACCTGGGTGCGGATCCAGGCCGAGTGCAGGAAAGGCACCAGCAGTTCGACGTAATACGCCTGCCTCGGACTGATCGAGCCTGGCCGGCACGCAAAAGTGAAGAAGCTCGTCAGCTGCCCGGTGGCATCGTGGGTCCCGTGCGCGACGATGTGACTGGCGCCCAAGCGGGTCAATTCGCGCGCCAGGGCGCTGCCTGCAAACTGGTCGCCGTTTCCCGCTTCGAAAGTGATCACCTGGCTGTGGTTCTCCTCCCAGCTCTTGATGAGGTGCGGGACAAGGAACACATCCTGGCGGAACAGCTCGCTGAAATGCGTGGGCTCCACGGGAACGGTCGAAAAGCTGTCGACATAAAACCTTGCCGGCGCCTCATTTTGCAAGGCACAGATCAGCAGCTGATGCTCGACCAGGCTCTGCAGCGTGCCCTGCGTCCAGCCGAAGAACTGATGGCGCGCGCGTATCCTGAGCGAAGCATCCAGGTTCAGCATGACCGATTCCAGCTCGAAGGGATCGAAGCGCGCAGGACTGCCGACAGCAGGGTACTCGGGCGACACCGGGTCTTGGTGTTCGCGCTGCCAAGTCTGGAGCTCGTCGTCTGCTTGCTGCGCGCCGTCTACTCGCATGAGGAAAAGTTCACATCAGTTCAGCAGAATTAAACTCTCGACTTGATCATAGTGCATGGTGCTCCCGTCTGCTGTCGCCATAGCTGGATTTTCCTGTAGCGATCGAGCGATTCGGCGTGGCGGCTCAACTACAAGCCGCGTTGGAAGGGTGAATCCGGAAGTAGTCTGATGGAGCTAGTCGCCAGTACGTCAGCGGCGAGCATCATCAGCCTTATTTTCTTGAAGTATGTGCGGAATCGTCGCTGCTGTCGCCCGGCGTAACGTCGTTCCCATCCTGCTCGAAGGCCTGAAGCGGCTTGAATACCGCGGCTACGACTCCGCGGGCGTCGCGGTGGTGAACGGAACGCTGAGGCGGCTGCGCAGCACCGGCAGGGTGGCCGAGCTCGCGAGGCTGGCGCACGAGCACGGCTTGTCGGGGAACCTCGGCATCGCGCACACGCGCTGGGCGACCCACGGCGTTCCCTCGGAAAACAACGCCCACCCGCACGTGAGCCGGGGCGTTTCGGTGGCGCACAACGGCATCATCGAAAATCACGACGAGATACGCGGCAAGCTGCAGGCGAAAGGCTATGAGTTCGTCACCGAGACCGACACGGAAGTCATCGCGCACCTCGTGCACTCGCATTACGCCGCCGGCAGCAGCCTGTTCGATGCGGTACGGCGCAGCGTCGCCGCACTGGTCGGCGCTTACGCCATCGCCGTGATCGCCGAGGCCGAACCCGCCCGCATGGTGGTGGCGCGCATGGGTGCCCCGCTGCTGCTGGGATTGCGCGAAGGCGAGAGCTTCGCCGCCTCCGACGCCTCCGCGCTGCTGCAGGTGACGCAGCGCATGATTTACCTGGAGGAAGGCGATTGCGCCGAAGTGAGCCTCGCCGGCGCGCGGATTGTCGACGCCAAAGGCAACGCCGTCGAGCGCGCGCTGCACCTCAGCCAGCTGTCGCCGCAGGCGGTGGAGCTTGGCCACTACCGGCATTACATGCAGAAGGAGATCTTCGAGCAGCCGAAAGCGATCACCGACACTCTGGAGATGGTGCTCAACGCGCACGCCGTCTCACCCTGCTTGTTCGGCACCGAGGCCGAGCGCATCTTCAAGGATGTCGATGCGGCGCTGATCGTGGCCTGCGGCACCAGCTACCACGCCGGCCTCGTCGCCCGTTACTGGCTCGAGGGCCTCGCCGGCATCCCGTGCAACGTCGAGATCGCGAGCGAGTATCGCTATCGCGAGTCGGTGCCGAATCCCCGCGCCCTCGTCGTCGGCATTTCGCAGTCAGGCGAGACCGCCGACACGCTTGCGGCGCTGCATCACGCCAGGTCGCTCGGCCATCGCCACTGCCTGGCGATCTGCAACGTTGCGGAATCGGCTTTGTTGCGCGCCACGGAGCTTAGGTTCCTGACGCGCGCGGGGCCCGAAATCGGCGTCGCCTCGACCAAAGCCTTCACCACCCAGCTCGCCGCGCTGGTGCTGCTCTCGATGGCGCTCGCCAAGACGCGCGGCCGGCTGTCGCGCGAGCGGGAATTGGCATTGCTGCAGGCGCTGCGGCGCCTGCCAGCGCAGCTCTCGGAGGTCCTGCAGGCCGAGCCTCTGGTCAGCGCCTGGGGCAGGAAATTCGCGCAGCATCATCACGCGCTGTTCCTGGGCCGCGGCATCCATTATCCGATCGCGATGGAGGGAGCGCTCAAGCTGAAGGAGATCTCCTACATCCATGCCGAGGCCTATGCGGCGGGCGAACTCAAGCACGGGCCGCTTGCGATGGTCGACAAAAGCATGCCGATCGTCGCGATCGCGCCCAAGGACGCGCTGCTTGAAAAGCTCCGCTCCAATCTGCAGGAAGTGCGAGCGCGCGGCGGGGAGCTGCACGTGATGGCGGATCAGGACACCAGGCTCACCGACGGTGACGGCTTGCACGTGATCCGCGTACCCAACCAAGCCGGTATCCTGTCGCCTATCCTGCACACGATCCCGCTGCAGCTTCTCGCCTATCATGCCGCGCTCGACAAGGGCACCGATGTCGACAAGCCCCGCAACCTGGCGAAGTCGGTCACGGTCGAGTAAATAGCGGCGTGTATCGTTACACTGAAACAACAATGAACAAGCTAGACTTGGTGGTGCCGATCTCGATCTTGGCGCTGACCGGCCTGTTCCTGGCGTTGCCTGCGGCGGCCCAGCAGCCGCCTGCGGGCGACGAGGAGCCGCCTGCGGAGGTCCAGCAGCCCCCGCCGGTTGTCGGGCAGGAGCATCCCGTCATGGCGCTGATCGGCAGTTCCATCACCTGGGACAGCAACGTGTTTCACCTTCCTGGCTCCGCCGACCCGCAGGCGCTGCTGGGGAAGCCCACCAAGTCCGATCGGATCAGCGCCACGTATGCGGGGCTGCGCGTCGACAAGCCGTACGCGCAGCAACGCTTTCTCCTTGACCTCACGGGAACGGCCTACCGCTACGACAATTTTTCCTTTCTGGACTTCGACGCGCTGCAGTATCAGGGGGCGTGGCAGTGGCACTTCACCCCTCGCGTGAGCGGCACCCTCGCCGCCGACCGCACTGAAGCGCTCGTCAACTACACCGACTTCCGGGATCCTTCAACGCGCAACGTGCGCACCGTCCAAAACCGCTTGTTCTCAGTGGACGCATGGCTGTTCGGCGGCTGGCATTTGCTGGGGGCCGCGAGGCAGCAGGCGGCGAAGAATACGGCGCCGTTCATCCAGTTGGGAAGCTATCGGGTGACCGGCGGCGAAGGCGGCGTCAAGTACGTGGCGGGATCCGGCAGCTCCGCTACTTTCAACCTGCGCTCGGTAACCGGCCGCTTCACCGACCGCGCGGCGGACCCCGTGACCTTGCTCGACGACGGATTCAGGCGCTCGGAAAGCGAGCTGCTGGCAACCTGGATCGTCACCGGCAAATCCACGCTCGATGCACGGCTCGCCCGCGTCGATTACCGCTCGAGTCATTTCGCCGCGCGGGACTTCGCCGGTTCCGCGGCACGGCTCGGATATCGATGGGTGCCCACGGCGAGGCTGTCGCTCAATCTCGTGGTGAGCCGGGATCTCCAGCCGTGGCAGGACGACTTCACGAGCTATAGGGTGGACAAGCGACTGTCGTTCGGACCGAGATGGCAGCTCGGCGCCAGGACCGCGTTGGCGATGACTCTCGATCACGTGCAAAGCGATTTTCGCAACCCCGTGGTGCCGTTCGCCGGGCCGGAGCGCCGCTATGCTTTCCGCAGCGCGCAACTTGCGCTGGACTGGCAAATCTTGCGTAATGTCACGATCAAGGCCAGCCTGCAGCGCAGCCTGCAAACGTCGACTGATCCTACGGTCCCATTCAGCGCCACTGTCGCGACGCTCGATGCGTCGCTCATGTTCTGATTTAGTCTGCCCGTTTAGTCCATAAGAACTATTCGTCCACGATAGCTATTGACCGGCGCTCCACCCGGACTATGTTGTGTAGTCGGGCAACGACTACAGATCGTCGAGTGGCTACACCAAAATCAGGCTTTCTCGATAGCGAATCGAGACCCGAGCCACTATGATGGGATCGGCTAAATGTCTTCCTCTCTCCCCTTAGCGACTGTGTCTCTGATGCGAACTGCAAAGGCTGCGATCTTATCTGTGATGGCATTGTTCGTCCCGGGGCAGGCGCTTGCCAGCGCCTTGCTTCTGGACCATTCGATTTCTCCAGCCCCGGACGCGATCCACAACTCGCTCGCCCTCGGCGCGAATGCTGCGCGGAGCCTGTCTTGCGTCGACGCCGCTCATTTTCACTTCGCGGCGCATCCCAGCTCGGGCCTTCAAACCGCGAACGCCGCGGCGACGCCGAACCCTCGCCCCGAAACCCCGAACACCGCGGCGACGGCAAAGCGAGGCGCTGGAAACTACGGGATGGCGCTAGCGGGCCTTGCCCTGTTGGGATTCATCGCGCGTCGCCGCCATAGGGTGCTCAACGCGACCGACTAGCCATGCCGCGGCGGTCGCGGCGAATACCCGTTTTCGCGGCGGATTTGCCGCTCGACATCGCCAGTGTCTGTAAACAGCCGTGGATATTCATTCAATGAGACTTCGTAGCCTGATCGGCGCCGCGCTGCTCGTTCTCGCCGCAACGTTCGCCGTGGGCGCGCGGGCGCAGGACAAGCTGCCGGAGTACCGGCTTGGACCGGGTGACAGCATCCGCATCTCGGTGTTCGACAATCCGAATCTCACGCTCGAGACCCGGGTGGGCGAGAACGGCATCATTACGTATCCGCTGATCGGCAGGGTGAGGATAGGCGGCATGACGATCCCGCTCGCCGAACAAACCATCGCCAAGGCGCTCGCCGACGGCAATTTCATCAAGCAACCGCAGGTCAGCATCCTGTCGTTGCAAATGCGCAGCAACCAGGTCTCGGTCCTTGGGCTCGTCAACCGCGCCGGGCGCTTCCCGCTGGACACCTCCAACGTCCGCGTCTCCGAGATGATCGCCCTCGCGGGCGGAATCACGCCGGCCGGCGCCGACGTCGCCATCATCAGCGGCGAGCGTGCAGGCAAGCCATACCGCAAGGAAATCGATATCCCGGCGCTGTTCCTCTACAACAAGCACGACGACGACGTGCCAGTGGCCCCCGGCGATGTGATCTACGTCAATCGCGCGCCGCTGTTCTACATTTACGGCGAAGTGCAGCGTCCCGGCTCGTACCGCGTCGAGCGCGGCATGACCGTGAGGCAAGCCCTGGCGCAGGGCGGAGGGCCGACGCAGCGTGGCACCGAGCGCGGCTTGCGGATGCACCGGCGCGGCCCGAGCAACCAGCTCGAGGCCACCAGCCCCAGGCTCGATGACCTGGTCCAGCCCGGCGACGTGTTCTACGTCGGCGACAGCCTGTTCTAGGCCATGGAACCTCACACCGTAGCGCGCGTGAGCGAGTCGATTTCCGTGCCGGGCCAGGCCGTTGCACTCAAGGCCGCCGAGCGCAGGCTCGGCGCCGTCCTGATCCATGCCGGCAGGCTGCGGCCGCAGGATGTCGAGCACATCCTCCAGCTGCAACGGCAAAAGGGCTTGCGCTTCGGCGACGCCGGCAAAGAGGTCGGCCTGCTCACGCAGGCCGACATCGAGTTCGCGCTTGCGCGCCAGTTCGACCACCCTTATCTGCAGCGCGGCGAGAGCAAGGTGAGCGAGGAGGTGGTCGCCGCCTACGAGCCCTTCAGCCCGCAGGTGGAAGCGCTGCGCGCCGTGCGCGGCCAGCTCATGCTGCGCTGGCTCGACGCCGAGCCCGCGAGCAAAGCGCTCGCCATCCTGAGCGCGGCTCGCAAGGAGGGCCGCAGCTTCATCGCCGCCAATCTCGCCGTGGTGTTCGCGCAGCTCGGCGCACGCACGCTGCTGATCGACGCCGATCTGCGCCAGCCCTGCCAGCACCGCCTATTCGGCCTGGACAACCGCGCAGGCCTCTCGGCGGTGCTGTCCGGCCGCGCTGCCGCCTTCGAAGCGCTCGAGCGCGTCGCGTCGCTGCCGAACCTCTCGGTGCTGCCTGCCGGGGCGCCGCCGCCCAGCCCGCAGGATCTGCTGGCGCGGCCGATGTTCGCGCAGCTGCTCCACCAGCTCGCCGCGCATGTGGATCTCATCCTGCTCGACTGCCCGGCCGTCGCCCAGAACGCAGACGCGCAGACCATCGCCGTGCGCGCCGGCGCGGCGTTGATCGTGGTGCGGAAAAATGCGTCCCGCATGTGGCGGGTCCAAGGCGTTTCCGACACCATGCTGCAAGCGAAGGCCACCATCGTCGGCGCAGTGCTCAACGATTTCTGAGGCGACCGAGCGCGTGAGCCTACTGCAATTCATCGTCATTCTCCGGGCGCGGTTCGCGATCGCCGTGTCGATCCTGCTCGCCACCGTGGCAGTGGGCACGACGGTGAGCCTTGTGATGCCCAAGAGATACACCGCTACCGCCGCGGTACTGGTCGACGTGAAATCGCCGGACCCCGTCTACGGAACGTTGCTGCATGCGATGGTGATGCCCGGTTACATGGCCACGCAGCGCGACATCATCGCCAGCGATCGCGTGGCGGAAAGGACCGTCAAGCTGCTCAAGCTCGACGAGATCCCGGGCACGAAGGAACGGTGGCTGACCAGTACCCGCGGCAATGGCAACTTCGAGGCCTGGCTCGCCAGCGGCCTGCAAAGAAAACTCGCCATCAAGCCCTTGCGAGAGAGCAACGTGATCGAAATCGCCTACAGCTCGGAGGATCCGGCATTCGCCGCCGCCGTCGCCAACGCCTTCGCCCAGGCCTATATCGACGCCAGCATCGAGCTGAGGGTGGAGCCGGCGCGGCAGTATGCGCGCTGGTTCGGCGAGCAGGACAAGGGACTGCGCGAAAACCTGGAGAAGGCGCAGGCACGCTTGTCCGAGCACCAGAAGACATACGGCATCGTCGCGAGCGACGAGCGGCTCGACAGCGAGACCGGCAAGCTCAACGACCTTTCGGCGCAGCTCACCGTCGTGCAGGGCCAGACTGCCGAAGCGAGAAGCAAGCAGCGCTCGGGCAGCGCCGCCAATACGCTGCCCGAGGTGGTGCAGAACCCCCTGATCAACACGCTCAAGGCCGACATTGCCCGCCAGGAAGCCAAGCTCCAGGAGCTCGCGGGCAACCTCGGCAAAAATCATCCCCAGTACCAGCGCATGGAATCCGAGTTGGCTTCGCTAAAGCAGCGACTGGAGGCCGAGACGCGTCTCATTACGAGTGGATTTGGCACGGCCACCGCCGTCGGCAAGGACACGGAAGCCGAGCTGGCGGCCGCCGTCGCGGCGCAGAAGACGAAACTGCTCGGCATGAGGCAGGCGCGCGACCAGCTCGCCGCGCTGCAGCGCGACGTGGACAACGCGCAGAAAGCCTACGAGGGCGTTTCGCAGCGCCTCACGCAGAGCAGGCTCGAGAGCCAGTTCACGCAAACCAATGTTTCGGTGCTCACCCTCGCGGCCGAGCCAGTCGCACCGTCCTTCCCGAATGTGCCGGTGAACATCGCTCTGTCTATTTTTCTGGGAACTTTCTTCGGCATCGCAGCGGCGTTCGTGACCGAGATGCTGGACCGGCGCATCCGTTCGGCCGAGGACGTCATGGAGATGCTGCAGCTGCCGATGCTGGGTGGGATACCGTGTGCAAAGAAGCCGCCGCGACTTGCTTTGTCACACCGCAATAGGTTGGTTGCGCGGGAATAGAGCCCCGGTCGTGGAAATTCATTCAGTCATTGGTCTGGCCCTGCTGGTGATGCTGGCCTCAACCGTCATGGGAACGCTGATCGTGTGGTCAGGCTTCTTTCATACCCATGTACTGGTATTGCCTTACTTACTGGTGTTCTTTGTTTTTACGCAGGCCACGGTCGGGGTGATCGAGGTGCAGCAAGTCTCCTACCCCATCTACGATCGAGGCGCCGGCCTGCTGTTTTTCTCGTGGCTGACATGGGTCTTGTGGATTCTCAGTGGCACCTCCCTCATTAGGGACAAGCTGCTTCGTATACCGACCGTCGATTGCAGTGTGCGTCCCTGGTTTGTCGCCTTATTGCTCTTGTTCCTTGCCCACACCTGCGTCGGCTTGGCGATCGGCGTCTCGGCCAAGAACAGTATGTCGGCGCAGGGCCTGATAAACATTGTCAACATGGGATTGCTGACCCTGCTCATGCTGCGTACGGTGCGCAGCAGAAAAACGCTTGAATTGTTGATCTGGTCAGGGCTGATCGTCATCGCCGCGAGGGACCTGTTCGGCATGGGCCGATTCCTGTTCTTTGGTGGGGATCCCGCGAACCCTTACGACAACCGCTACTACGCCCTCGGGGCAAAACTGACCTTTTTCGACATCAACGACAGCCTGCTCGCCAGCATAGCGGCTGCTTACTGTGGCTTCAGGCTCCTGCACGATCACTCGCTGAGCAGAGCACAGAAATGGTTCTTCGCCAGCCTGACCCTCTTGGCGGTGGCGACAATCGTGTTCTCCCTGCGTCGCACGGCGTGGGGAGGCTTGGCGCTGGTTGGCGCGCTGATCGTTTTGCTAGCGCCGGCCGGGAAGCGCCTTGCCCTCAGCATCCCGATCGCCGTAGTTATGGTTGCAGGGCTGGGAGTACTTTTTTCCCAGCGGCTCTCAGTCGCCTGGGAGCGTGCCCAGGTTGGATGGGGCGCGCTGTATTACGACCTGGTGGGAGGCGCGCACTACGGCCAGGCCAGTTTGCGCGCACTGGAGCTGCAGCTTGCCTGGCAAGCCTATCTCGACAGCCCGATATTCGGCCAAGGCCCATGGGGAAAATTCGCCGCGTATTCCGGATTTGGGGAAACCTGGCACGGCGGCGAGGGAGCCTTCGGGTTTGTGCACAGCGGTGTGCTGCATATTCTTTTCAAGTCCGGGCTGGTCGGATTCGCGCTGTTCTGCGGGCTTCTGTTTTCTTTTGTGATGTTCGTGAAGAGGACCTACCCCGTTCTCGAGCCGCGCTACCGTGCGGTCTTGGTGATGGGGGCTGCCGGATTGCTGTTCATGGTGCCGGATTTTCTCTTTGGCACGCCCGTCATAGAACTTCGCACCACGCAGCTAATGGGGCTGTGCTTTGCATTGCCCTATCTTGCTTACAAGATAAAGCAAAGTGCGGAGAGTAAGGCATCGTGACCCTTGTTCACAATGCCGTCGCCAACGCACTCGGCGGAACCATCCCCGGGCTCGCCGCGCTAGCGTGCCTGCCATTCATCGTCGACTATCTGGGAGCAGCCGACTACGGCCTGCTTACGGTGATCGCTTCGATCGTCGGCTACTTCGCGATCATCGACATCAGCATCACCTCCGGTGCTATCAAGTTCATCGCGGAGTTCCGGGCGAAAGGCGAATCGCGTGCGGAATCCGGGGTCGTCGTGTTCGGGCTTATCGTCGCGCTGATCATCGGTGTGATCGGCTGTGCCGGCATCCTGCTCTTCGCCGAATCGATCATCACCCACGTCTTCCGGATTCCTGGCGAGCGTATTGAATCCGGCGTCGCCGCGCTTCGGATCGCCGCCTTCGGGTTTTTCCTCGCGCAGATCAAGCAGTACCTGGACAGCCTGCCCCAAGCCCTTCAGCGATACACGCTCAGCGCCACCGTCGAGTCCATGTTCGGAGTTCTGGTTCCGGTCCTTACCGTGATTGTTCTGTTCCTTGGCAACGGACTCGAGCAAGTTGTACTGCTTCGCGTGGCCTGCAGCGCCGCCAACGTCATCGTGCTGGCTTGGCTATGCCGCTCCCTGTTTCCCCTTTTTGAGTGGCGCCTGCCGGAGCGCGCCGTCGTGCGCCGGGTGCTGCCCTTCAGCGGGTTCGCTTACCTGAGCCGTCTTGCCGCGCTTACCTATGCCCATGCGGACAAGCTGATCATCGGCGCCGCGCTGGGCATGGGCGCGGTGGCCTATTACTCGATCGCCTACACCCTCGGCACCATGGTTCTCTCCGTCACCTTCAGGCTCTCGAGCATCATGTATCCAGCGGCGAGCGCGCTTGCCGCCACCGGGCAATGGGAAAGACTGAAGGACGCATACTTCAACACCGCACGGTACGTCTTTTCGATCAACGCAGGAGTAGTGCTGCTGATCGCCCTGTTCGCGCGCGAGATGATGCATTACTGGATCGGGGCGGAATTCGCCGCGTATGGCGATTGGGTGATGATTCTGACCGCCGTTGGAATGTTGATCGATTCGCTTACCAATCTGCCATCGATGATCAACGACGGACTGGGTCACACGCGCGTCAGCGGCCTGTTCGCTTTCACGCGCGCTTGCGTGGGGCTTGCGCTGACACTTGGCTTCGTCGGCTCCTTCGGCATCAATGGCGTTGCCGCCGCCCATCTCCTCGCGTCCGCGATCATGACAACGTTGTTCCTGTGTTATGTCCATGGGCGAACCGTTCCCTTCAAATTGTCAGAGTTGTTGTCGTCGTCTTACTCGCGGGCGGGGTTCGTTTTGCTTGGCATCGCATCGGTGAGCGCACTTGTGCGCCCGGAACGCACGCTGAGCTTGATCGAGGCACTTGTGCTCGGCTCGATCCTGACCATCACCTACGTTGCAGCGAGCCTGCTCTTCGTCGTTCGCCGCGACCACCTGGAGCGAGTCCTGCACCGGGTACGGACAAGCCAGCAACCGGTCGTTAAATGAGGGGCTAATGAGGATACTGATCGTCAGCGAAGATATACCTGGGCTGCAGGTGGGTGGCTTGGGCAAACATGCCGTGAGCCTCGGCAACGCGCTGCTAGTGCATGGGCATTCCGCCGCGCTGATGGGACGGTCGGACATTGACTATGCGCTATGCGCGGCTGAAGTCGGGTTCAATGGACCCTTCATTGCCGGATTCGACTTCAAGGGATGTGGCTGGAAAGAGCACGTACCGGGTGTGTTTCTTCCATACAAACGTCCTTACATCGCCAAGCGGATCGCACGCGCGATTCTCGACCACGCAGGCGATTTCGACGTCGTGCACTATCACGGCCATTTGCCAATGGTGGGGCGCTACATCCCGCCACACGTGAATTTCATCCAGACCCGGCACGACCAAGGCAGCGAGTGCGTCATCCACCTGCGATTCCGAAACGGTCAGCCCTGCACCGCGACCGAGGCTCGGACGTGCGCCGGCTGCGCGACAGCCAGGCCTAATTTCCTGCAACGCGAGATTTCGGCGGCCGCCGTACGCCAGTATCGGCGCCAGACCGCCGAGGCGTTTGCCCGGCACAAGACCATTTTTGTTTCGAACTTCCTGCGACAACGCTTCGATGGGGTCGTGCCGGGCGATCGCTCGCGCACCAGTTTCGTCATCCACAACTTCATTAACCTTAAAACTCTTCCAGAGCATCCAGGAATCGCGACACCTGCAAATGCCAGGCGAGTCGTTATCGTGGCCCGCATTGAGGAGATAAAGGGGGTGGAACCGTTCCTGGACGCGCTGTCCCGCTTACCGGCGAGCGGCATCGAGGTCGAGATCGTCGGGGACGGACCTTTGCGCGCGCGAGCCGAACGAAATTTTGCCTCGCCCTCGGTGCGCTTTGTCGGGTGGTGCAGTCAGGCACAGGCCCTGCAGCATGTTCTGCGCGCGGACGCGGTAGTGGTCCCCTCGATTTGTGAGGAGGCTTTTGGACTTACGACACTGGAAGGCCTGGCGCTGGGGAAACCGGTCTTCGCCCTCGCGCTTGGGGGAACGCCCGAATTGAGGAGCTACGAGCGCTGGGACGGACAACTGGCTCTATTCGACAACATGGAACAACTCGCTTCCGCCTTAGTGGAGAACCCACTCCCACCCCGGCAACCCGATCGCGACTTCAAGGCAGATGTGGCGCTGATGCTGCCTAAGCTGATTGCTGTTTATCAGGAAGGCAAACGCCAATGAAGTTCTCGATCATCACCTGCACCTGGAACAGCGAACCCCATCTGGCGCAATCGATCGCCTCGGTGCTGGCGCAGGACTATTCCAACTTCGAGTACATCTTTGTGGATGGCGGGTCGACGGACGGCACGCTGGAACGCATACGCTCGATCCCGCGCCCGGTTCGGCTGATCGAGAACGTGCGCGGTGGCGTTCCTGTCGCAATGAACCGGGGCCTCGCCGCCGCCAGCGGCGATGTCATCGCCCACCTGCATTCGGACGATTACTACCTACATCCCCATGTGCTATCGCGCGTGGCCGAGGCAATGAAGCGCACAGGGCGGCACTGGGCGATCGGCATGTGCCCGTTTGATCGCGACGGAAAGCTGGACTATCCGCCGCCGAGACGGCTACGGTACTCGTACTTCAATTACGTCGCTGCGCGTTTCACCATAACCCATCCGGCGATATTCGTGGGCCGCGAGGTGTGGAAGACGGTCGGCGGATTCGACGAGACGACACGCTACGCGTGCGACATCGATCTCTGGCTGAGAATCGGCCGCAAGTTCGAACCCGTGCTCGTGGACGAGAACTTGGCGGCGTTCCGGGCGCATGCCGGCAGCATCTCCACCGCCGACGTCTGGGCAGCGCGCAGCGAGGAGCTGCGCGTGAGACGAAAGCACGCGCTGCTCCATCCCTTGGCCGCGGCTCTGGGTCTGGCGCGGCTCGGACTCTACTACCGCCGCCTGGCGCGCAGGCAATGACGGGCGTAAGCGTGATCATCAAGGCGCTGAACGAGGAGGCCAAGATCGCCAAGGCGATCGAAAGCGCTCTGCGGGCGATCTCCAATGTCGGCGGCGAAGTCATCCTGGCGGACGCGCTCTCCGATGACCGCACGGTGGAGATCGCCCGGAGCTTTCCCATCACCATAGTGCAGCTCGTGCACGTCGCCGATCGCGGCTGCGGCTGCGGGCCGCAGCTGGGCTTCCAGCGTGCGCAGGGAGACTTCGTCTATCTGATGGACGGTGATATGGAGCTTCAGCCGGGATTCCTGGCTGCGCATATGCCGGCGTTTCTAGGCCGGCAATTGATACCTTGAAGCCTCGAACGCCCGCGATGCGATTGTTGTTCGCGACGAGCGAGCCCTGCCCGACGTTCCGGCCCGACGTCGCCGCGCTGTTCGGCAAGTTCTTGCCGCGATTCGGAGTGACTAGTGATCTAGTCGCCGAGCGTGCGCCCGGCGTTGCCGGCGAAGTAAGCTGGGGAGGTGGCGAGGCCTTGTTGATCTCGAGCCGTGGCAGCAGATCCGGGAGATACGCCGCGAATTTGATGCACTACGCTCTCACCCTGTTGCGGGCGGATCGAGCGAAGTATCAAGCGATCCAGGTGCGCGACATGCCGCTGGTGGCGCTGCTGGGGCTGCTTGCAGCGCGACTGAAGAAGCTGCCTTTTTTTTACTGGATGTCATTCCCGACGCCCGAGGGCCAGATCATGCTCGCCCGGAAGAGAGGGCTGTCAGCTGGCTTGATGAGGTACCTGCTGCCATTGATTTGGCGAGGGTGGATACATCTGTTCTTACTCTATCGCATCGTGCTTCCACGGGCCGACCATGTCTTCGTCCAGTCGGACAGGATGCGGGAAGATCTTGTGCGCAAAGGAATCGCGCGGCAGAAACTGACTCCTGTCGTCATGGGTGTTGACCTCGAGGTTTCGGTGCCAGAGCGCATTGCCCCCGCCGACGACGCGCGTCTGCGCGGAAAGCGCGTATTGGTCTACCTCGGCACCATGGCTCGCGGTCGCCGCATCGAAATTCTCTTCGATATGCTGGGGATATTGCGGCAGCAGTTTCCCGACGTGCTGCTCCTGCTGGTCGGCGAGGCCGAAGATGAAATGCAGGACAAGTGGTTGCGAAAGCAGGCCGACGAGGCGGGAGTCGCTGACGCAACGGTTTGGACCGGGTGGCTACCGAACCAAGAGGCGTGGAGATACGTGCGCGCGGCGGAGGTCGGGCTGGCTCCCTATCCACGAGGCCCGCTTTTGGACTCCGGCTCGCCGACCAAAGTCCTGGAGTACCTGGCCTTGGGTGTTCCGGTCGTCGCCAACGACAACCCCGACCAGAAGCGTGTGCTTCGCGAGGGAGGGGGCGGGCTGTGCGTGCCGCATACGGCACGCGACTTCGCGCAGGCCGTAAGCCGTCTGCTCCTCGACGCGCCGCTGCGTCGCGCCATGGCCTCATCGGGCCAGAGCTACGTACGCGCATCGCGCGGCTACCAGACCCTGGCAAAACTTGTCGCGGACAAGTATGCCGAGCTGCTGCATGCGCAGTGACGCGCGACTCATACTCATGCTCGGCCCGAGCATGGATTATCCGGGCGGCATGACCGAGGTGATCCGAGCGTATTCCGCAGCGGGCGTTTTCGAGGCCTGGCCGCTGCGCTACATCTCGACGTACGCCAGGCGGGACTTCCCCGCCAAGCTGCGGCCGTGGCTGTCCGCGGTTTGCAGCGTACTGATCCGGCTGGCGCGCAGACGCGTCACGCTGGTCCATGTGCACAGCGCGGCGTACGGCAGTTTCTGGCGCAAGTCGGTGCTCTGCGCACTGACTCTCGCTTTCCGGGTGCCTTATGTGATTCACCTCCACGACGGCCGCTTGCCGGATTTCTACCAGCGCGGGTGCAATGCCCTCGCCAAGTCCTGGCTGCGGATCGTCCTGCGCAAGGCGGCGCGCGTCGTCGTGCTCAGCCGGCACTGGCGCGACGAGGTGCTGAAGATCGAACCGGCGTCGCGCATCACCGTCATCGGCAATCCCGTGCCGGTACCGATTTCCATCGTGCCGCTGCGGCGCCCGGCACGCACGGTGCTGTATCTGGGCTGGCTGCTAAAGGAGAAAGGCGTTCTCGACCTAGTGAAGGCGATCCCTATTGTGCTGCGCGCCGTGCCGGAGGCCACGTTTGTGCTCGCCGGCCGCGGCGTTCCCGGCAATGGCGACGTCGCCTCCATCATGGACCTCGCTCGATCGCTGCACGTCGCGCACGCGCTTCGCTTTCCGGGCTGGGTCGACGGCAGCAAGAAAGACGATTTGCTGCGGGAGTCGGATGTCTTCGTGCTGCCCTCTTACTACGAGGCGCTGCCGGTCGGCGTGCTGGAAGCCATGGCGTGCGGCGTGCCGGTGGTGGCCACCTATGTGGGAGGCATCCCTGACCTGATCGAGGATCGCGTCAATGGCCTGCTGGCCGCAGCCGGGCAGCCGCAGGCGCTGTCGCGGGCAATCGTCGCCATGCTCACCGACGATGCGCTGAGAAACCGGCTGCGAGAGGCAGCCCACCGCGATGTTCGCAAGCGCTATTCCACCGAAATCGTCGTCAAGCAGCTCGAAACGCTGTATCGCGAGCTCGGCGTCCAGATCGATCCGATCAACCGGCAAGGCGAGGGCAACAAAGCTTGTGCGGCGTCATAGGAATAGTCTCTAACTCTCCCATCGGCCACGTCCCCAATACGGCGCTGGACGCACTGCGCCACAGGGGTCCGGACGGTTCGGGTTCGGAATCGATGCGGGTAGGACCGGCTTACGCTTGGCTCGGGCATACGCGACTTTCGATCATCGATCTCTCCCTGGCCGGCAGACAACCCATGCGCAGCCAGGATGGCCGGTGGTGGGTGACTTACAACGGAGAAATCTACAACCACCTGGAGCTCAGGAAGGGACTTGGGGTCGCTTGGCGCGGGCATTCGGACACGGAAACGCTGGTCGAATGCCTCTCGGCGTGGGGTCTGGAACGTACGCTTGCACGCCTGAACGGGATTTTCGCGTTCGGGGCGCTCGATGTGGTTGCGGGGAAGCTTTACCTGGTGCGAGATCCGTTCGGCGTGAAGCCGATTTACTACTCGGTGGCCGATGATGCGCGCCTCGCCTTTTCCTCCGAATTGCGCGCGCTGGCCGCTCTCGATAGCACGGTCCGCAACCTGAACATCCAGGCGCTGCGGGCGTTTCTGACCCTCAGGTTCGTTCCCTCGCCGAACACGTTGTTCGAGCGGGTCAAGCGGCTGCCGCCGGGCCACTTTCTCGTGCGGCAGCTGGAAACCGGGCAGGACGATCTGTGCTGCTATACGCGCTATCCGTCGGAGCGCTTCGGAGGCACGCTAAATGACGCAGTGGAGGCGTATGACGCGCAGCTGTCGCAGGCGGTCAAAAGGCAGCTTCTCTCGGACGTGCCGGTCGGCATCCTGCTCTCCGGCGGGGTCGACTCCGGGCTAGTGGCTGCTCTCGCGGCGGAACATGTCGGCAAGCTGCCGAGCTATACCGTCGGCTTCGGCGCGGACCACGATGCATGCGAATTGGCAGCGGCGGCCGAAACCGCGGCGGCGCTGGGTCTGGACCACCATCCCGTCTTGGTTACGGCAGAGGATCTGTGGCATGCCTTCGAGCACTGCGTCGCCGCGGTCGAGGAGCCGCTCGGGACGCCCTCGATTTTGCCGATGTGGCATCTCGCCCGCCGCGCCCGCAAAGATGTGACAGTGGTATTGACCGGCCAAGGCAGCGATGAGCCCTGGGGAGGCTACCGTCGCTACCAGGCGGAAGTCTGGCGCGAGCGGATTCCTTTCCCGTCTTTGCTCGAGGTGCTGGGCCCGGTGTTGCGCCATGCGCCCAGAGTGCCCGAGTTCCTCGAGCGCGCAGTCGCCTCCATCCCCATCGCCGATCGCGCGCAAAGGTTTGCGCAGATCTATGCGCCGTTTTCTGCAGAGTTGCGCCGGCAGCTACTCGGTTCGCCCGATGCGGGTTGCGCCGCCGGCTCGATTCGCTACTGGCTGGACTGGCTCGGGCCGACCGAGTTGCCCGACGTGCAGGCCATGATGGCCATCGATGCCCGCCTGGGGCTGGCCGATAACTTCCTGCTGTACGGCGACAAGATATCGATGGCCCATTCGCTCGAAGCGCGCGTGCCGATGCTGGACATCGAGCTGGTGAAATTCGTTGAATCCCTGCCCGTCGAGTATCGGGTTTCTCTGCGCGGCGGCAAGATCGCCCACAAGCTCGCTGCGGCCCGGCACCTCGCGCCTGCCATCGTCAATCGCCGCAAGAAGGGCTTTCTGGCGCCGTTTGGCACATGGACCAGGACCTTCTGGAGGGAACGGGTGGCCGACATATTGCTCGATCCGCTGGCACCCGCCTGGACGTGGTTCAAGAGGGCTGGCGTGGAAAGCTTATTGAACGAACACCTGAGCGGGCGCAGAGACCGCAGCGAGCAATTGTTCGCGCTGACATCGTTTTTTCTTTGGTCCAAGCAAAGGCGCGTCACGTGAGCTACGCAAGCCTCGCCGACAACTGGGTGAAGAGATGGGTAAAGCGCGTTCTGCCGATCCCGCAAGGGCCGGCAGTGCTTTGTGGTCATGGGGCATCCCAAAGCCCTGACCCCTTATTCGATCGACTGCCTGGAGCAATTCCTGGGACGGCACCCGGAAATCAACCTCGCCGGGTACTCGGACTACGAGGCGGTGCGGAGTCATGAACATCTGGCTTGATATTTCCAATTCGCCGCACATCAACCTGTTCCGCGGGATGATGCGCGATCTGGGTCGCTCGCACGAGCTGGTCGTCACCGGCCGCCCGCTCGCGAACACGGTGCAGCTGCTCCAGCTGCACCGCATCGAGCACACCGTCGTCGGAAAGCACTACGGCGCCGGACGTCTCGCCAAGGCTTATGGCTACCCGGTCCGCGTCTGCCAGCTGTGGAGCTTCCTGAGGGACAAAAGGATCGACGTGGCGGTATCGCAGAGCTCTTTTCACTCTCCGGTGGTGGCGCGGCTGCTGGGCGCGCGTTCGGTCTACATGAACGACAACGAGCACGCGCTGGGAAACATTCCGGCTTTCCTCGCCGCCTCCGCGATCCTGGTTCCGGAGTGCCTGTCGACGCGCAACCTGCGCCGGCAATATGCCTCCCCCCGCAAGGTGCGCCGCTATCCCGGAGTAAAGGAAGGCATCTATCTTCACCCTCTGGACGCGGTCCTGCGTCGAGCGCAGCGCGAGCGCAGCGGCAAGCAGCGCCGCTGCATTTACGTGCGCCCGGAACCCTGGACGGCGCAGTACTACAAGGGAGCCGTCAACTTTCTCGACGATTTGCTCCTCGGCTTGAAAAACGAAGCCAGCGTCACGCTCCTGCCCCGCGACCGCGAGCAGGTGAAACGTTACGCTGAGCCTCGCTTCGAGGGGATCCGCGTCGTCGCCGGCGCCCTCGACATTGCGGACATCGCGCCGGACTGCGACTTGTTCATCGGCGCCGGTGGGACGATGACTCGCGAGATGGCAGTCCTGGGAATTCCGACGATATCGGTCTACCAGGAGAAGTTGCTTGATGTGGACCGCTATCTCCTGAAGATGGGGGCGCTTGTGCACCGGCCCGGCTTGAGCGCGGACGCCGCGCTTCGACATCTGGATCGAAGCGCGCGGCGTCCGGCCAGCCGGGAACTGCTCGAAAAGGGACATCAAGCCTACGAGCTGATCAAGTCAACGATCCTGACTGCCTGACGGCGCCATGACTTCTGCCATCGACACCTACGAGCTGTCCCCGACGCAAGCGGGGATGTTGTTCCACTGCCTTAGCGGAGAAGATGCGGGCGTCTACATCGGGCAAGTGGTGGCGACGCTGCACGAAGCGTTGGACGAAGCGCACTTCCTTCGATCCTGGCGGCGCGTCGTCGAGCGACATCCGATTTTGCGCAGCCGCTTTCGCTGGCAAGGAGTGGCCGAACCGGTGCAGGACGTGCTCGATCGAGTGCGGATCCCGGTGGAGCTGTTCGATTGGCGCTCTCTTGCGGATGCTGAGCGCCGCGAGCGATTTCAGGCGCTTATCGAACGCGAACGCAGCCGTGGCTTCGAGCTCGATCAAGCGCCCCTTATGCGGCTCGCGCTCGTGCGCGCCGCCGAGGACGAGCATTGGGTGCTATGGACGCATCATCACATCCTTGTCGACGGCGGCTCGATACTTCTGCTACTGCAGGAGCTGTTCGCTTTCTATGAGGCGTTTTCGGTCGGCGGCGACATCGACCTGCCGCTGCCTCGTCCATATCGCGACTACATCGAGTGGCTGCGCACGCTGGATGAAGCTGCCGCTAAGGCGTACTGGCAGGGGTTGCTGGCGGGCTTTCGCGCGCCGACCCCCTTGGTGGTGGACCGGGAGGCGGCCGAAATCACGGGAGCCGTCTCGGCAGTTCAGGAACTGCGCCTGTCGGCTGCACTCACGAGCGCCCTGAGAAAGCGCGCGCGTGAGGCGTCGATCACGCTCAACATGCTGCTACAGGGTGCCTGGGCCCTGCTGCTGCACCGCTACTGCGGCGAATCGGACATCGTCTTCGGCGTTACCCGAGCCTGTCGCGGGTCTTCACTTGACGGTGCCGGGGACATGGTCGGCCTGTTCATCAATACGCTGCCAGTACGGGTGCGCATCGATCCTGAATGCGGGCTCGTGAGCTGGCTGCGGCAACTGCGTGACCAACAGGTCGCGCTGCGCGACTACGAGCACACACCGCTCGCCAAGGTTCAGGGCTGGAGCGAGGTACCCCGAGGCATGCCGCTGTTCGAGAGCATCCTGATGTTCGACAAGCATACGTTCGATGCGCAGTTGCGCGCTCTGGGCGGGGCTTGGAGCGAGCGCCGCTTCCTGGGTTTGGGCCAGACCAACTATCCATTGACGCTCGCTGCTTATGGCGACCGCGAGCTCCTGTTGCAGCTCGAGTACTCGCGGCGGCGCTTCGCTGACGACGTCGTTGCACGCATGCTGGGTCATCTGCAAACGCTGCTTGAAGGGATGGCCGCTCATCCGCCAGTCAGGCTGAAGGATCTGCCGCTGTTGCCCGAGCTGGAGCGGCATCAGGTGCTGGAGCTCTGGAATGAGACTTCGGTGGTTTATCCTGCGGCGCGCTGCGTGCACGAGATGGTGGAGGAGCAGGCGCGAAGGCGCCCGGAAGCGCTGG
>Ga0137410_10000535_pt1 | contig 27001 bp, 23 predicted proteins | sample CZODoug1_16funga_FD_108878 | JGI IMG/M metagenome (GOLD analysis project Ga0137410, IMG submission 108878) | Vadose zone soil fungal communities from Angelo Coast Range Reserve, California, USA - CZODoug1_16fungal (Illumina Assembly) | ecosystem: Environmental > Terrestrial > Soil > Vadose zone... | reverse complement strand
TCGCTCGGCGCGGGCAACGCCACGACCCGGCACACGCGAGGGTTCAGCCGCTGCGTGATCCGCTTGATGGCGCTGCCCTTGCCCGCCGCGTCGCGCCCCTCGAACAGGATCACGATCTTCTCGCGAGCCTCGACGACCCAGTCCTGGAGCTTCACGAGCTCGCCTTGCAGATGGAACAGCTCGCGAAAGTAGCGGCGCCGCTCGTGGCTGTGCTGCTCGGTCTCCGGGATGTCGACGTCGGCCGGCAGCGGACGCCGGTCCTCGATCTCCATCTCGAGCTCTTCGTCGTAGCTATCTTCGAGGTCGGCGCTCAAGCGCCTGATCAGCTCGTCGTGATCCATCAGCCTGTCTCGCCTGAAAAAGTGGCGGAATCGTGCTTCTTCAATGTTACAACTCGAGCGCGCCGCGGGGGACTCCGGGACGCTGTCGGCGGGCGTCCACGCCCCCGTCGCCGAGCCCCGGCGCGGCGATGAGCGCAAACGAGCGCAACGCCTCGACGACCGGCTCGGGATGCGTGAGCAGCAGGTTGTGCTGCGCGCCCTCGATCTCGGTCCTCCGGCACGCGCCGAGCAGCTCGCAGACGCGGGCGATATCGCGAGGCGGGATCACGCCGTCGTCGCGGCCCGAGATCACGAGCACCTCGGGCGCGAGCTGCCGCAGAGCGGCGTAGCGGGCGCTCTGGTCGCCGAGCGTTCCCAAACGAATCATCGACAATAGCGCCCGCGCAAACCCGGGGTAGGCGACCTGCTCGAGGAACATTCCGGTGAGGTGCGGCTGGCCAATGCCCGCATAACGCCTGCGCCGGCGCCGTACGAGCGCCGGAACGCCGACGAATCGCATCAGCGCCTCGCCGACGCCCGGCAAACGAAACGCCGGTGTCCAACTCGACGTCGCGTTGAAGTCGAGCATCGGCGCCACGAGCACGAGCCGGCGGACCGAGCCCGGCCGCTTCGCCGCCAGGCGAGCGGCGATCGCCGCGCCGAGCGAATGGCCGAGCACCGCGGCGGGACGAGGAAACGCCGTCGCCTCGAGCAGCTCGGCGGCCTGCTCGGCGAACAGGTCGAGCGTGTAGTCGACGGAAGGCCGGTCGGAAAGCCCATGACCGTACAGATCGAACCTGAGCGTACGAAAGCCCGCGGCGTGCAGCTGCGGCGCGAGCAAGTCGAACTCCCAGAGCGGAACGGTGGCGCCGTGCACGAGCAGCAGCGGCACACCGTCCGCCGGCCCTTCCGCGGCGAAATGCGTGACCCCGCCGCCAAGCTCCGCGTACTCGCCGCCGGACGAACGCCGCGCACTCAAACGCCTGTGCTGGATGCCGGTAACGCGCCACCCCCTTCGGCGATCCCACCCGCGGGCTTGAAGCCGACCAGCCCGCTCGCGCAACCATAGAAGTGCTTCGTGGCCTCGCAGCGCAACCCGCGTTCCTCGAGATGCCGCTGCAGCCGTCCGCAATCGCCGAAGCTCGCCACGTACACCCCGATCATCGCGAATCCGTAAGAGTAGCCGAGAAACAGCCGCTCGATGACCGGCATGCAGCCCCGTAGGTAGAACATGTAGAGCGGCCGCAGGAACCAGCCCTTCGGCTCCGACACCTCGATCAGCGAAAACCTGCCGCCAGGCTTCAATATCCTCGCGATCTCGCTGCTCAAGCGGCGCAGCTGCGAGTCGTCGAACGTCTTCACGCCGAACGTCGAAAGGATGAAGTCCGCGCTCGCGGGCGCGATCGAGCTCGCGAACACGTCCTCCTCGAGCAGCGCGATCCTGTGGGGGGCGATGCGCCGAGCTTGCTCGGCCGCGCCCGCGATCATCGCGGACGAGATGTCGAGGCCCGTGAGCCGCCCGATCTTCGGATGCTTGCGCACGAGCTGCGCCCACGTCTCGCCGCGCCCGCACATGAGGTCGAGGCCGGCGACGCCGTCGGCAAGCACGCCGAGCGCGTCGATACACTGGCGGCGCCAGCGCTCCGTGAAGCCGAACGACGCGATGTAGTTCGTGTAGCCGTAGGTAGACGACACGCGGTCGAAGAGCTCACGCACGTAGCTCGAGCTGTGAATGTCGACGTCGCCGCTCACGCAGACCCTCTCGGCACCGGCACGAGGGCCAAAGATAGCAAACGACCTCGCCGCTCTCCCGCTCGACGCCGCGGCGCCGCCCGCCCCCGCGAATCTGGTATAACCGCTACGACGCGGAAACCTGCGGGGGAAAGCCATGCGCGCGTTTACATCGGTCGCCGTCCTCGCGACGCTCGCCTTCGGCGGCGTTGCGCGCGCCCAGATCACCGAGAATCCGCTGCCCGCGCCCGTCGAGAAGCGCGGCCTCGCGGTCGAGGTCCGCGACGTCGTGCGGCTGCCCGAGACGCGCAACCTCCGGCCCGTGGACCAGGACGTCACGCCCACGGGTTGGGCGCGCGTGAGCTTCGTGCGCGACCTGCCCGACGGCCGCCGTTTCGCCAACGATTCTCGCGGGTTCCTGTACCTACTGGAAGGCGCCAAGGTATCGCTATACGCGGACGTGGCCGCCGCGTTCCCGCGCGCGAACTACAACCGGCTCGAGAGCGGCTTCATCGGCTTCGACTTCCACCCGGAGTTCGCACGCAACGGCTTGTTCTACACCGTGCACAGCGAGCTCGCGCCCGGCAATCCGGCCGTGCCGAATTTCGTGCCGCCGGGCTACACGGCCGCGGACGCGACCTACCACAACGTGATCACGGAATGGCACGCGCGCGACCCCGCGGCGCGCACGTTCGACGGCACTCGCCGCGAGCTGCTGCGCGTGGCGCACATCGTGCAGAACCTCACGCACCCGTACGGCAACGTCGAGTTCAACCCGACGGCCAAGCCGGGCTCCGAGGACTACGGGCTGCTCTACACGAGCGGCAGCGACTTGGGCTTCAGCAACGGCGGTGGGCCGAACGCGAATCAGCCGGGTCAGACGCAGCGCCTCGACTCCGTTATCACCGCAATCCTGCGCTTCGACCCGCGGCCACCGTCCGTCACGGGCGGCACGAAGGGGCTCGGCGACTACACGATACCGGCGGCAAACAGGTTCGCGTCCGACGGCGATCCCAAGACGCTCGGCGAGATCTACGCGTACGGCTTCCGCAACACGCACCGCATGTCGTGGGACCTCGAAGACGGCACGATGTACGGGTCCGACATCGGCATGAACAACATCGAAGAGATCAACATCGTCAGGAACGGCGGCAACTACGGCTGGATGAAGCGCGAGGGCTACTGGGAGAACGGCATCAACCGGCCCGGCGGAGCGCTGAACCAACTGTACGAGCTGCCGCCCGATATCTTGAACGGCAAGAACAAGGACGAGTTCATCTACCCCGTCGCGATCTACGACCACGACGAAGGACAAGCGATCAGCGGCGGCTTCGCCTATCACGGCAAGATCGCGGCGTTGCGCGGCAAGTTCGTGTTCGGCGACGTGCAGCGCGGACGGTTGTTCGCCGCGGACATCGCGGCGCTCAAGAAGGCCGACGACGGCGTGCCCGCGACGGTCGCGCCGATCGAGGAGATCCAGATCTACGTACGCGACGGCTCCGGCGCGCGCCAGGACCTGTCGTTCAAGGAGCTCGTCGAGCGCACGATGGGCACAACGTTGACGCGTGCCGACTTGCACTTGAGCCGCGGCGGCGACGGCGAGTTGTTCGTCACGTCGCGCCAGGACGGCATGATCCGCATGCTCGTGGCGGACGACGCCTCCACGTCCTCGCGCCGCGCGCAATAGAATCTCCAGGGGAGAACGTCCATGCCGTACAGGATCTCGCGGGGGCTCGCCGCTACGTTCCTTCTGCTCGTCTCACTGGCAAGCGACGCGCAGGCGCCAGACACGTTGGCCCTCGGCCTCGCCGGCGGCCGTTTCCCGCCGCTCACCTGGGAGCAGATGAACGACGCGCAGCGCACGATGACGCAGAACGTGCTGAACGGAGCGCGCGGCAACCTCGGCGGCCCGTTCAACGTGTTGATGCGCAGCCCCGAGATGGGCGACCTCGCGCAGAAGCTCGGCGAGTACGCGCGTTTCCGCCCCGCGATGCCGCCCAAGCTCCGCGAGCTCGCCATCATTGTCACGGCCCGGCACTGGACGTCTCAGTACGAGTGGTACGCGCACCGACGCGCGGCCGCGCAGGCAGGCCTCGGCGAGGACGTAATCAGAGAGATCGCGAATCGAGAGCGGCCGAAGGGGTTGGACCGCGACGAGCAGGTAGTCTATGACTTCGCCACCGAACTGCTGGAGACGAAGACCGTCGGCGACGCGACGTTCAAGCGGGCGCGCGACCTGCTAGGTGAGCAAGGTGTAGTCGATGTCGTCGCCGTGATGGGCTACTACCAGATGGTGTCGATGCTGCTCAACGTCGACGCCCACCCGCTGCCGGCCGGCGTCGCCCCCGAGCTGAAGTAACGCTCCTCGTCTGACTTTGGCCGCACGCTACACGCCAACGCGGTGGACGTACCTCGAACGGGCTTCCCGAGACCGTCGCGGCACAGGGATGTGCCGCGAGGAGCCCCAGGGATGGTCTTCCGGCGTGTCTCGGGAAGCCCGTTCGAGGTGCGGCCGCCGCCGCGCTGCGCAGGGATGCGGCCAAAGTCAGACGAGAAGCCGCGTCAGCGCAGCGTGCCGTGCCCCACGCGGTCGCCCGAGAACGTGCCGAGGAAGAACTGCTTGTCGAGCGTCAGCACCATCGTGGCGTTGCTGAAGCTCGGAATCGCCGGCGTCTTCACGAGCACCGTGTCCTTCATCGTGGCCGAGTCGATTGCGATCGCGATCGTGCCGCGCGGGCAGCTCGCGAGCTTCGCGAGATCGTGCTGCGGGCCGGGCGGGCCGCCGCACTCGGGCACGTCGTTCGCCATGCCGGCCGTTAGCAGGCGCCCATCCGGCGCGCGATGCACGTTGTCCGGCGTGATCGGCAACTGCTGCGTCGTTCGCAGCTGCTTCGCCGGATTCGAATGCGAGAACGCGACGATCGTCTGGAACCCCGACGACACGACATAGATCTCGCGGCCGTCCGCCGCCGTCTCGATGCCGTTGTTGCCCGGGAGCTCCGTGCCCTGCACTTGCGCGAAGCCGTGCTTGCCGGGCGACCACTCGTACACGGCGCCGGTCGGCCGCTTCGCGACGGAATCGGCGAACGCCTTACCCGGCATCAGCAGCACCGTCGCGACGAGCGAGCCGTCCGCGAACGATGCGACGCTGTTGGCCGCGAGCCCTGCCGGCATCGGCACGCAGCCCTTCCAGGTGAGCGTCGGCTTCGGCCCGGTCGCGTCGACGTCGAACGCCTCGATCGACTCGCGCGCGCCGTGCGCCACGGCGTAGAGGGTCGAATGGCCGCCGGCGCCGGGCTGCAAATTCAGACCGTGCGTCTGGAGCTTGGCTGCATCGGGCGGCGTGGCGCAGTCGGGGAACGCGGCCGCGTCGTGCTTCGCCAGCGGCTGGCGTCCCGGATAGACGCCGCTCGCCGTGCGGTCGCGCGCGTCGATCAGCGAGAGGCTCGCGCTCTCGGCCATGCCGCTCGCGATGATCCACTGGGTGCCCGGCACGAGCACGAGATCCTCGGCGTTCTTGAGCCCGCAAACGAAGTCGAGACCGCCCGCCGGGTTGCAGTCCTGGGCGTGGGCGGCCGCCGCCCCCGAGAGCGCGGCCAACAGAACGAGACTCCTCAATTTGGTCATCGCGTATCCCCCAACGTTGGCGTCGAGCCGCGGCAACTCTAGCATAGGGCCCATGAGCGATGACGCGGGCCGCCCGGCCCCCAGGCGACGAGGTTTGCAGGCGCTGATCGCGCGCGGCGCCAAGCTGCACGCGCGCGCACCGTGGGTGGTGCCGCTCGTGAGCTTCCTCGCGGGCTGGGTCGGCTTCGCGTTGGTGAAGCGCGGCGAAGGGGCGGCGCGCTGGATCGCGTTGATCGCGCTGCTCGGCTGGCCGTGGATGCTCGCGGAACCGTTCGTGCGCCGCTTCCTCGAGCGCCGCAAACGCGGCGTCGGCAAGTTCTTCGCGAACATGGTGAGCCAGTGGTTGCAGCAGGAGCTCTTATTCTTCAGCCTGCCGCTGCTGATCGGCGCGACCCAGTGGGACGCCGGCCAGATCGCGTTCACGACGCTCGCGGCGAGCGCCGCAATCCTCTCCACGGTCGACCCGGTTTACGAACGCTACGTCGCCAGGCGCGCGCCGCGCCGGCTGTTCTTCCACGCATATTGCAGCTGGATCGCGGCGCTCGTCGTGCTGCCGATGGTGCTGCATCTGCCCATCGAGAAGGCGCTGCCGATCTCGCTCGCGGCGGTGTTCGTGTCGCTCGTGATCGCGCTGCCGTTGTCGCTGCGCGCGCTGAAGACCCGGCTCACGCGGGGCGCCTGGATCGTGAGCGTCGTGGCGATCCCGGTGTTGTTGTGGGCAGTGCGGGACGAGGTGCCGGCGGCCGGGCTGGTGGTCACGCAGGCGCGCATCACGCAGTCGGTCGAGGAGCTCGTTCCGGGCGAGCCGCTGTCGCGGCTCACGGCGGACGAGTTGCAACGAGGCGTCATCGCGTTCGGCGCGATCCGCGCGCCGGCGGGGTTGTCGCAAAAGGTCGTGTTCCGCTGGAAGCACGGCGAGGAGTCGGAGCGGATCGTCGCGGAGATCCACGGCGGGCGTGAGGAAGGGTTTCGCCTCTATTCGCGCAAACGATTGTTCCCCGCCGATCCCCTCGGGTGGTGGACCGTCGACCTGCTGACGCCCCAAGGTCAGCTGCTCAAGCGGCTGCGGTTCGTCGTGGTGGCAGGCGCGGCGACCGCCGAACCGGTCAATCCCGCTCGAACAGCCCCTTGAGCTTCTCCGCCGCCCGCTCCTCCACCTGCTCACGGGCAGAGGTCGCGGCCGCATCCTTCAGCCGTGCTTGGACCGCGGCCCTTGCCGCCCGCAGGATCGGAGCCAGCACCGCCTCCGTGGCCTCCCCGTAGGTGGCGCCGCCCGAGCCGCGCCCGATGTTCTCGACGACCACGTCGCCGAGCTCGAGCTCCTCGGGGTGGCTCAACAGCTCGGAGGTCAGCGTCACGTGCCCGTGCGTCAAGCGGAACCGGTCGATGATCACTCGCTCCTCGGGCGTGCCGGGTTGGGCACTGCCGTTCTCGGCCTTGCTCATGTAGCGCTCGATGTCCGTGAGGTTGGTGGTGTCGCCGCGCTGCTCGGCGTTCAGGTGCGCGTCGTCGACCAGCACCTCGCGGACCACGGGCACCGCTCCGCGCAGCGATCCCAAGTCGAGCGCGAGCTCGATGTCGTCCACCCGCAGTGCGTAGTCGGTCGCAAATCCCGGTGGATTGGCGATCGTGAGGTGCTTGACCTCGCCGTGCCCTCGAGTCGGCTCGATGTCGACACTGCGGACGCTTACGTCCGTGCCGGTGGTCGCGCTGCCGTAGTCCTCGATGATGCGCCCGGCGATGCCGCCGAGCCTGCTCGCCACCATGGCGATCGCCAAGACGATCGCCGTCACGACGACCAGCGCAGCACCCACTATGACTTTCTTTCCCATGTCGCCTACCTCCTCCGCCGCGAGCCGAACGTCGACCCTTTGAGTTGCATCCTCCGTGCCAGCTCACCTCCGAGGAGCGTCTCTTGCGTGAATTCCGTCGAGGCAAAGAGATGGAGACCCACGATGAGAGCTCGACGTAGGCTCAAAGCCCGCTTGCCGCCGCGCGCGCGGCGGGCATACCATCCTCAGCCGTCCCTACCGCGACGCTTTCCTCGGAGAATGCCGATGGCCGACACGATGTCCGCCGACAAGCTCATCGACGCGCTGCACACCGTGGTCCGGGACGCCGAAAGCCTGTTGAAGGCCACGGCCGCGCAGACGGGCGAGAAAATCGAGGAGGCCCGCGCGCACGCCGAGGAGTCGGTGCGGGCCGCCAAGGCACGGCTCGCCGGTATCGAGGACGAAGCGCTGGAGCGAGCGCGCGAGCTCGCGAAGGACGCGGACAAGTACGTCCGCGGCAATCCCTGGGGCGCGGTCGGTGTGGCCGCAGGTCTAGGCCTCGTGCTCGGCCTGTTGCTCAGCCGTCGCTGATCGGCGCCCGGCGCACGCTCACACGTGACCGACGAGTCCAAGACGCCGCCCGACGCGGCGGCCGCCGACAGCGGCCCCGTGAGCGGCCTCTTCAAGTCGATTGCGAATCTCGTCGCGACCGTGGTGGCGATCGCGCAAACGCGGCTCGAGCTCCTCACCACCGACCTCCAGGAGGAGATGCACCGCGTCGCCGAGATCCTCGTGTGGACGCTGATCGCGCTGCTCGCCGCGCTCATCGGGCTGTTCCTCGCGGCGCTCGCGGTCATCTTCGTGTTCTGGGACACGCATCGCCTGCTCGCCGCGGTGCTCGTCACCAGCGCGTTCTTCGTGATCGCGATCGCAGCGAGCGTCGTGCTGCGGGTCAAGATCCGAACGAAACCGCGCATGCTCGACGCCACTCTCGCGGAGCTCGCGAAGGACCGCGAGCAGCTCGCGGGACGCCGCTGAGCGCGGGGCCGCGATGAGCGACCGAGCACGCGAGCTGGCCGAACGTCGCGCGACGTTGCGCCTGCGTTGCGCCGTGCAGCGGCGCGCCATCGCGAGCGAGGTGCAGTTCGTGGAGGGACGCCTTGCGACGGTCGACCGCGTGGCCGGCGCCGCGCGCGCCGTCGCGTCGCATCCGGCCGTGGTGGTGATCGGCGTGATCGCGGCCATCGTGCTCGCCCGCACCCGCGGCGTCCGCGTGATCGGCCACGCGCTCGTACTGCTCGCCGGCGTTCGTCGGCTGTCCCGGCTGATCGGCCGGAATTGATTCAGGGGGAAGGAGATGACGACGCATCGTTCCTTGGGTCTTGCCCTGCTCGTGTTGGGCTCGGGCGCGCTGGCCCAACCGCCGGCCGCGCCGAACGTGCTGCTGCCCACCCGCGACAAGCCGCTCGTGCTCGACGCCGGCAGGCTCAAGATCCGCGTGGCGCTCGTCGCCGACGGCCTCGTCGCCCCGTGGGACATCGCGTTCCTGCCGGACGGCAAGTCGCTGCTCGTAACGGAAAGCAACGGCGCGCTCCGGCTCATCGAAAACGGCGTGCTCAAGTCCGAGCCGGTCTGGAACGCGCCCTCGCCGCCGGGCAACGACGTGCTGCACGGCCTTGTGGTTCACCCCGACTTCGCGCGCAACCACTACGTCTACATGGCGTACTTGAAGGGCGACGACAAGAGTCAGACGTTCGCGGTCGGCCGCGGCAAGCTCGAGGGCGCGAAGCTCACCGGGTTCAAGGAGATCTTCGTCGCGGACGCCTGGGAGAACGCGCGCAACGCGACGGGGGGCCGCATGTTGTTCGGCCCGGACCGCACGCTCTATGTGACGATCGGCGACCGCGACCGACTCTGCTGCGGGCCGAAGGACGACAACAGCATCCGGATCAAGGCGCAGAGTCTCGACAACCACGTCGGCAAGGTGCTGCGGCTCACCGACGAGGGCGGTGTGCCGAAGGACAACCCGTTCGTGGGCCGCGCGGGCGCCAAACCCGAAATCTTCACGTACGGCAACCGCAACGTTCACGGGCTCGCGTTCCATCCCGAGACGGGCGAGCTCTGGGAGTCCGAGATCGGGCCGATGGGCGGCGACGAGATCAACATTCTCAAAGCGGGCGGCAACTACGGCTGGCCGCTGGTCTCGATGGGCCGCAACTACTCGGGCACGCTCGTGTCGGACCAGCCGTGGTATCGCGAGGGCATGGTGAACCCGCGAATGTTCTGGGTGCCGCAGATCAGCCCGTCGGGGCTCATGTTCTACACCGGCGACCGCTTCCCGGGCTGGAAGGGGAGCGTGTTCGTCGGCGCTCTCTCGGGCCAGCAGCTGCAGCGCATCGCGTTCGATCAGCCGGGCCAAGCCGAGCGGCGCGAGTCGCTGCTGACGGAGATGCACCTGCGCTTCCGCGACGTCGAGCAGGGCCCGGCGGACGGGTTGATCTACGTCACGACCGAAGTGCGCTACGGGAGCGGCCAGCCCGACGGCACGATCTTGCGGCTCGAGCCCGCGCAGTAACGCCCGAAACGCAAACCGCTCACGCGGGCGCCGGCGGCTTCGCCGGCGAGCCGCGGTCGCGGAACGGCACGCCGAACACGTCGTGGATGATGTAGCGCGCCACGGGCACGCCGAGCAGCACGCCCCAGAGCCCGATCGCGTGATAGCAGACGAACAAGATGATCAGCGTGAGCACCGGATTCAGCTTCAGGTGCTTGCCGTAGATGAGCGGATTCAAGAAGTACGCCTCGATCGCGTGCGCCAAGATCACGAGCCCGATCGCGGCGAGAGATAGCGAGAACCCGCCGGCGTTCAACGCCACGAGCGTGATCGGCACGGTCGACGCGAAGACTCCGAGCACGGGCACGAAGCTGCAGACGAACACGATCACCGACAGCATCGCAACGAGCGGGATGCCGAGCAGCAGCAAGCCGATCAGCGTGAGCACCGTGTTCATGAGCGCGATCGTCGCCTGCGCCTCGATCGCTCGCCCTACTAGGATGCTGCAGCGCACGATCGGCTGCGCGGCTTCCTCGTAGAAATCCCCGACGCGCGAGTTCTTGAGTCGCGCGAGCCCGCGCTGGATCCGGTTCGCGTCGATCAATATCAAAAAACTGAACAAGAGCGCGAGCAGCAGCGTGGCGGTTGCGCGATAGAGCGCGTTGATCACGGCCGGCGCGTACTGGCGCACGCTCTGGAACTGCGCGCTCATGAGCGCGCTCAGGTACAGCTGATCCTGGCGGTTGAAATACTCGGCCACCGCACCGGTCGGCGCCACGGTAGCCACGGCCGCCTCCTCGATCTCCAGCGGCGTGAGCCCGAGGCGCTGCGCCTCGGCGACGAGTTGCAGGTCGATGAGCGCGAGCCGGTCCTCGGGCAGCGCGCTCCGCAGGTAGCCGTTCAGCGGCTGGCGCAGCGTCGGGTAATTCTCGACGAGCCGGTTTTTCACCTCGATGAGGCGCACCTCGGTGGTCGGCAGGTTGCCGATCAACCGATTGACCTCCGATGCGACGCTCGGAACGACGAAGCGCACGAACGCCGCGAGCACCAGCAGAAACAGCAGATAAACCAGCGACAACGCGAGCCACTGCGGCAACTTGAGCCGGCGCGTGCCGAACTCGGCGAGCGGCGCCGCGACGATCGCGACCACGAACGTGAGGAAAACCAGCGCGAAGAAGTCGCGGAGCAACCACAACAGCAGGAACAGGATCGCCCAGATGACGACGCGCCGATTGCGTTGGTAGAACTCGTTGAGGCTGAACGTCGACATGCGCCATACGTAGTATATGGCTTCCAGCCGGTCGCTAGCGCGTCGCGTCCTGCGCGCGGTCGGACATCCCGTCCTCCCAGCTGCCCCATCCCGACGTCATGCCGTAGGGCGAACGGTCGAGAATCGCTTCGATCTGTCCGAGCTTGCCGTTCTCGACCTTGAACAGCTCCGCGATTTCCCAGGTCCAGGGCTGGACGGGGCCCGCGCTGACCGCGCGGCCCGTCGGCGTCGTGAAATTGCGCGTGTCGCCCGCGGAATGATCGAAGAACGCGAACGCGAACACGAGCCCGCGCTCACGATCGACCGCGACGTAGCGACGGTCACGGATTCGAGTGACGAAATGCAGTAGCCCCGACTTGAACTGCTCGAGGCAGCTCCACTGTCCGGAGTAACCGGTCGCGGTCGCCGGATCGGGCCGCTTTTCCCCTGATGGCGTCGGCTGGTTGGTGGTGAGCGAGCCGTTCTCGATCCGGTTGCAGTCCTCGGCGAACGGGTAGTCGCCCTTGCCGTCGTTCTGCTGCATTCCGCTGAAGTATTTGTTTGCCGTCGTGATGAGATCGGCGCGCGACATGCGTTGGCTCTCGGGCACGACGGTCACGAACTGCGCGCGCGGCGCGCCGCGCTCCTCGACGCGCTTCCAGGCATCCGCATTGCGCACGACGAGCTGCTCGATCTCGGAGATGCGATCGCCGCCCGAAATCTTGAGGCGCAACGCGATCAACACGGAATTGCTCTGCGCCGGATCGTTGTGCTGCTCGTGCAGCGTGCCGATGAACGCGACTTGCTGCGCGTCGACGTCGGTCACGAACAGGCGGTAGGCTCCTTTCGATTTCAGGCTCCGCCACATGCCGTCGCCGATCGCGAGCCGTTGGCCGTTCTCCGTGAAACGCACGTTAGCCGCGAGCGGCACGGCCTTCGGGTCGTGCTTCACGGCCGCGTCGAGATAGCGGTCGACGAATCCCTCGAGGCACTTGCGATCGCAGGCGCCTTGCGCGTCGGCCGGCCGGCCGATCCCCAACGCGAGCAATGCCGCGACTGCGGCGAGTACGAGCACGGTCTTCATCGTTCTTCCCCCGAGTGGCCGCCGGCGGTGGCGAGCGGGGGCTATGGTAAAGGAGCGCGCGCGGGGGCGTCGAATTCGCGGCTGGGAGCGGCCCGGGCGCGTTCCGATCAGACGCCGAACGCGAGCATCAGCAGCCGGATGTCCACGTCGCCTGCGCGAATCAGCCAATCGAACGTCGGCTTGTCCATCGAGAGGGATCCCAAGCTCGGCGCCTTCGCGTGAAACTGCTCATCGTTGACGGCCATCTCGCTGTGCTCGGCGAGGTAATTCGCCACAGCGAGCACATGCGTCAACGCCGGCGGCTCCGGAGCTTCGAGCCCGCAAGCCTGATGCTCGCCCACGGCCTCGGCGAGCTCCGCGGGCAGCGCCCACGTCTCTATCACCGCGCGCCCGAGCCGCGGGTGCCACTCGGCCAGCACCGACTCGAACGCCTCCTCCGACGCGAGCACCTCGGCGTTCTCCTTAGCGTGCATCAATATGTACAGCCTGCCGACCTCGTGCAGCAGGCCCGCGAGGAATGCCTCGTCGGGATTCAGGCGGGTGCGAACGCGTGCCAACATGTGCGCGAGCGCGGCCGTGTGCACGCTGTGTTGCCAGATCGCCGTGAGATAGGAGCGCAGGTGCTCGCTGCCGTAGCCGATGAACACTTGCTGGGCGGCAAACGACAGCGCGACGTTGCGCACCATCCGGTAGCCGAGTTGCGAAACGGCGCCGTGCACGCTCGTGATCGGCTTGCTGCCGCGATAGAAGAGCGCGCTGTTCGCGGTCTTCAAGATGCGCGCGGCGAGCGCCGGATCCGAGCCGATGAGCCGCGAGACCTCGCCGATCGAGACGTTCTCGTCCGCAAGGGCCCCGCGAATCTTGAGCGCCACTTCGGGAAGCGACGGCAACTTGAGGTTACCGGCGGCGAGCGACCGGCCGAGGTCCTCGACGAGCGCCGCGGTCGACGCGCGCGCTTGGCCGAAGTCGGTCGCAAGTCTCACCGTGTCGTCCGTGCTCGTTGCTTGCTTCATCGCCGGTCTCGATTTGCAGGAACCGCGGAAACTGCGCGGCCGCCGGGGCGCGGCGGCGTGCCGGCCCAAGGTTGGTTATCGGCAGGGACGGCGTTTTCTTTAGCGCAGCGCGCGCCAAGCGGCGCTCGGCTCGGTCGCAAGCTTCACCGGCGCGCCCTTGGTGGTTCCGCCGCGCGGCTGCATGCGGTCGCCGGGCTCGAAGGAAAGCCCGCTTAAGCCCACTCGGCCCGCGAGCGGCAGCTTGAGCGACGGCTTCGCGACGTCGATGCCGAACGTCAGGCCGAGCACGTCGACCTCGACGCCCTCCTCCGCGCCCACGAGCACGCCGAGCAGACCGAACAGGCTCACCTGCCAACCGGTGCCGCTCGGCGTTCGCGCCGCGAGCGCGGCGCCGAGATAGTCCTTGCCGATCGCCGTCGACGGCAGGTCCACGCGCAAGCCGCCGGCGGAACGCAGCACGAACGCGGTGAACGTGTTCGAGTTCGGTCCCGGCCAGACGCGATAAGTATCCGCGTACGGATACGCGGCGGCGGCCGCCACGATCCGCTCGATGAGCTCGTCGACGCCGGCGCCGCGCCGTTCCGCGAGGAGATCGGGCCGGCTGCCGAACCAACGGCCGTCGGGCGCACGATCGCTCACGGTGACCGCCGAGCCGCTGCGCATCAGCCGCCAGCCGTTGACTTCGTAAACCGTGTAGCGCGACGCGCGCCGCGGCTTTACTGCAATCCAGGTGTGCACGCCGAAGTAGCCGCGCCAGCGCACGGCGCGCGCCGCGTAGACCTGAACGATGGGTTCGGCGACCGTCTCGGGATCGGGCGCGAGGCCGACCGCCTCACGACTCGCGGTGCGCCAGTCCCCGGCGGGCCCGGACTCGAGTCGCTCGAGATACGCGAGCCCGAACAGGAGCGGCACCATCAACCACAACCACTTCGCACCCGCACGCCGCATGCCCGCAACATTAGGTGCAGCGCACGCGCCCCGCAAGTAACGCGCTCCCGCATTCAAAAACACGTCGCGTCTCACTTTGGCCGCACGATGCGCCTGAGAGCGACGGTCGTATCTCGAAAGCTGTTCCCGAGACTCTCGCCGCACATGGATGTGCGGCGCGAAGCCCCAGGGATGGTCTTCCGGCGTGTCTCGGGAACAGCCTTCGAGGTACGGCCGTCGCTACGAAAACGTGTCAGCGGCCAAAGTGAGACGCGACACAACCAACCGGTCAGTTGGCCTTGTCGCGCTTGAGCTTGTGGACCGATCCGCCGTAGTAGTCGACCATCGCCTTCTCGAGCGCGCGGATCTGCGGTTGCGACCGCTTGAGCCCGTCGAGGTCGAGCTCGATGTGCTTGCGCCGCCGGTCTTTGCTGTCCGGAACGAGCCTGAGCACTCCGCCCGGCTGCGCCTCCGACGTCAAGGAATAAACAATTCTTGAGACTGAGGTGTAGGGGATACCCAGCTTGCTCGACAACGACTTCATCGAATGCGGTCGCCCGTCGAGGTTCGAGTCGATGACCTCGAGCGCGATCAACACTTCGGCAATGGTGCCATGCCTACCCGTCTTGTAGAGCGCGGTGAGCAGCGCTATGGACGCTTTGCGGACGCCGTTGGAATCGAAGCGTTCGCGCGGCGCAGAGCTCTGACGCGTTTGTTGAATCATCGAGGAACTATCCCTTGCCACTATGAATCCCTTCGTCGGAAAAAATGCAACGACGGCCATGATAAACGCGCGCGGATCAATGCAACAACACCGCACTGTTCGGTACGGGCGCGTCGCGCTCATGTGTCGAGGGGGGAGACGTGTGGCGAAAAAAGCGTCAGAGCCGGACGGCGACCTCGGCGAACACGGCGACGCGCTTGCGGCCTTCGACGTCGGCGTGCGTCAGCGGCTCGGCGATCTCGAGAGATCCGGAAACCCGGCCGCTCTCCGTCGCGATTCCGAAGCCGGCAGTGGCCGCAGACTCGACCAACGGCGCATCTTGCTTCCACGCGGCGCCGATGTCGTAGAAACCGTAGACCGACGTCGAGCCGAGCGCCGCGGGCGAGCGCGGTAAACGACGCCGGCCCTCGAGCTTCGCGCCGAGGGCCTGGTCGCCCGCGATCTCCGCCACCTCGAAGCCGCGGCCGAGCCGATCGCCGCCGATCTTGAAGCGCTCGCCGTACGGCAACACGTACGCGCTCGTCTGCGCGAGCGCGTCGAGGCGCATGCTCCAGAGGTCGCCGAAGCGCGTGAGCCGCGTGAAGCTCGCGCGCGTCAACGTGAAGTCCGCGCGCCGCGGATCGTCCACGAGATCGTAGGCCGTGAGCCGACTGCCGAGGCCGCGGAGTCCCTTGCTGACGTCGAACGAGGCGGCGTACTGGTTCGCGGTGCCGAGGCGCCAGAACCAGCGCGTGCCGATCTCGAGCTTGCGCAGGCGCTCGTCGCGCAGCGGCGTGTCCGAGCGCAGGATCGTCAGGTCGTCGAGACCGAGGCCGACCGTGATCGCGGCGATCGCGCGCGTGACGCCCGGCAGCGGCCGAGTCGCGCCGATCGTGACCAGATCGCGCAGATACAAGTCGTCGCGGTCGAGCACGGCCTCGTGCGGATCGGAGCGCGAGCGAAACCCCATAAAGGAGAGTCGTGTGCCTCGATCGGTGAGACCGACGGTCCCGGTGAATCCGAGCCCGTGATACTCGTCGTAGTCCGTCGCGGCACCGAATAACGCACCGAGACTGGTCTCGCCGCCGAAGAGACCGTTGGCCACCACCTGGCCGAGCACGAAGTTCGGGCCCGCTTCGTCCGTGCCTCGGTTCGTGAGCCGCACCGTGCCGCTCACGCGGTCGAACTGCGTGTCGAGATTCAGCCGGTACGCATTCGGCTCGTCGGGGTCTCGCGCGGTGCTCGCGGCGAGCGTCAGGCCCGGCAGCTCGCGCATCCGCCGCAGCGCCGCCTGCAAGCCGGCCGGCGTCACGGGCGCGTCGTCGCGCAGTGCGCCGCTCAAGCGCTCGAGCCGCGCGAGATGCGGGCCGGGGTTGCCTTTGATGTCCACCGCCGCGATCCGCGCCTCGAACACGTCGAGCCGCAACACACCGGCAGCGACGAGCGCGTCGTCGACACGCACTTGGGGCCGCGGGTAACCGTCCGTTTCGTACTTGGAGACGAGCGCCGCGACGATCGCGCGCGCTCCGTCTAGGTCGATCGGCTTGCCCAGTCGCTCGCGGTAGACGGCGAACAGCTGCGGCGCGTCGTACACGGTGGAGCCGCGTACGATCACGGACGTGAGCGCGGGGAGGTCCGCGGCACGCGCCGGCGTTAGTTCAAATGGAGCACAGATTATGCCAAGCAGGGCGGCGGTTCGGACGGCGTGCGAGATCGAATCGCGGTGCTTCGTACTCCAGCCGCGTAGCACACCAATCATCGACGCGCATTATGAACAATGCGGGAAGCGCGCGCCGTGATCGCGATCACTTCATCACCGTGCATGCGTCACTATGATGCCCCCAACTGACGACGGAGCATTTTCAGACATGCTCGAGAATACCGCGCGCGCCGGGTCGATCACGCTGAGCGCTGCGATCATCGCTTCGTTCGCAATGCTCGGCATTCGCGACGTGACCGCCGCAACGGGCGCCGCGCGCCGCGAGCAACATCCGCTGCGCGTGACGTCGATGGCCGGCGACGTAGCAGTGACCGTACGGGGCGAGCGGGCTCGAGTTGAAGTCGACTCGACGCTCGATCTGCCCGCGCGCATCGTGACGGGCGAGGACGGCACGATCGGCCTCGGGCAGGGGAAGACGACGATCGCGGTCGCGCCGAATAGCGACGTCGAGGTCCCGGCCGAAGCCGTCGACGGACAACTGATCGCTCGGCTCGTGCAGCATCGCGGCAACGTGTTCTACGACGTCGCGCATCGCGACGTCGGCAAGCTGCGGGTCGAAACCCCGTTCTTGGTCGCCGTCATCAAGGGCACGCAATTCAACGTCGCGGTGCTCGAGGACAGCACGGCGATCTCGCTGTTCCAAGGTCAGCTCGAGATCCGCTCGCCGGACGGCAGCGACCTCATTCAATTGAACGCCGGCGAGATCGCAATCCGCTCGCTCGTCGACAGCTCGATCCGCGTGCTCGACATGAACGGCGATAGTCCCGTCGCGCGCGCCGCCGCGCCGGCGGATCGCGCGGCGTCCAGCGCGCCGCGCGCGGATTCGTCGTCGGCCGCGTCCGCGGCGGGGCTCCCCCGCGTCGACACGGCGCGGAACGACCCCAACGCCAAGGTCGAAGTCCCCGCCAAGCTCGAAGTCGCCGCCAACGTCGCCGCCGACCGGGCCGGTCTCGGCGCGACGGCCGCGGCCGGCGTCCGCGAGGCGACGAACGACCTCGATCTCGGCGTGAGCGTCGCACCGAGTGAAGCGAACGGCACCGAAGTCCGCGTCGCCGTGTCGAGCGCGGAAAGCGCGATCGAGCTCGGCAAGAACACCGTGAGCCTCGGGCTCGACACGAACGTGCGCGCGGACACGGTCGACGTGGGCGCGGGCGCCAGCCTCGGCGGCGCGGCCGACGTCGGCCTCGCCGGCAATCTGGACCTCTCCACGAAGGCTCCGAGCCTCGGAAGCGGAGCCGGCGTCGGCGTCACCGTGGGCGCGTCGACCAGCCTCGACCTCGGCGCGGCAAGCACGCCGCCGGTCGGAGCCACTACCGGCCTGGACCTCGGCGCGACCGCCGCGCCTGACGTCGGGGCCGCTGCCACGCCCACGCTCGGGACGCCGAGTCTCGACCTCGGAACCACGACGCCTTCGATCGGCGGCGCCAACACGGGCGGCCTCGCACTCGACGTCGGCCCCACGATCGGCGGGAGCGGCACCGGGCTCGGGGTCGGCGCCACGCTCGGCGGCGCGAGCCTCGGTGTCGATCTGAACGCCAGCTTGGACCTGAGTCTCGGCGGCTCGTCCGCGCCCACGGGCACGGGCACGGGCGCCAGCGGAACGATCGCGGCCCCGGCGGCCCCGCCCGCGCCCCCCCCACCTGCCGCGCCCGCCCCTCCGCCGCTGCTCGGCCGCGTGCTCGGCCCCTTGCTCTAGCGGGCGTGCCCCGGCGTCTGCAGATCGTCTGGCCCGCGGTCGCGCTGCCGATCTTGGGGCTGGCCTGCCTCCTGCATTGGGGAGGCAGATTCGCAAGGCTCGAGAACGCCGTCGCCGAAACACGCGCGACTCTGCTCGCGCACGAGCGCCCGTCGGACATCGTGATCGTGGGCATCGACGCGCGAAGCCTGCGCGCGCTCAGCGAGTGGCCTTGGCCGCGCCGGCATCACGCGCGCCTGCTGCAGCAGCTCGCGCGCGCCGAGCCTGACAACGTATTCGTCGACATCGAGTTCAGCTCGCACTCGAGCGAGGAGGACGACGCGCTGCTCGAGAAGTCGCTCGCGGAATGGCCGGGCGAACCGGTATTCCTCGCGACGCACTTCCAGCCGTTGAGCGGCGCCGACGACACGTTGGTGGTCACGCCGCCGCTCGAGCGCTTCGCGGCTCACGCGCGTCTCGCGTCGGTGGTCCTCGAGCCCGACACCGACGGTTTCGTACGCGAGATGCGCAGCTCCTGGCGCGTCGGCGGCGAGAACCTGCAATCCATCTTCGCGTTCGAGCGCGATCTGCCCGCCGAGACGGCGGTGCCGATCGATTTCTCGATCGAAGAATCGTCGTTCGGCTACCTGTCATACATCGACGTGCTGAGCGGCGCGGTGGCCGACGGCTCGCTGCGCGGCAAGACGGTCTACGTCGGCCCGACGGCCGTCGAGCTCCGCGACATCCTGCCCGTGCCCGTCTACCGCGCGCTGCCGGGCGTGGTGTTGCAGGCATTCGCGACCGAGTCGGCGCGCGCGGGGATCCTGAAAACGCCCCCGGCTTGGGGTTACGCGCTCGCGCTCGCGGTCTGGACAGCGTTCTGCGCGATGCTCTTCAACAAGCGGGGCTGGCGCTCGAACTCGATCATCGTCGTCCTCGGGTGCGCCGCGCTCGCCGGCTCGACGCTGTATCTCTACGCGGCGCAGCGCTTCGTGCTCGAGATCGTGCCGTTCGCCCTGGTGCTCGGCGCGATGTTCGTGGCCGCGACGATCCGCTCGCTCGATCGGGAGACGTGGCGCGCGCTCGCTTACGCGGTCGGGCTCAAGCGTCGCGACGCGCTGTTGAAGAGCGTCGTCGAGTTTTCGTCGGACTGCATCGTCTGCGTGAGCGCGGACGGCACGATCCGCACCGCGAACCCGGCGACCGCGCACCTATTCGAATGGCCGCACGGAGCTCTGCTCGGCGCCAACCTCGTCGAGCTCGTTCCCGACTTGCTGCCGGCGCCCGCAACTGCGCTCGACTCGCTGACCGGCGTCATCATCGAGCGCACCGGGAGAACGAAGCTCGGGCGGCGTCTGCCCGTCGAGATCGCGCTCTCTCGCGTCGCGACCGAGAACGGCCTGTTCACGGCGGTCGTTCGTGACGTCAGCGAGCGCGAGGCGCAACAGCGGGCGCTCGAGCACCAGGCCACGCACGACTCTTTGACGGGACTGCCGAACCGCGCAGCGTTGATGAGCCATCTCACCTCGTGCCTCGCGGGTCCCGTGCAACGGCACGTCGCGCTGCTGATGCTCGACCTATGCCGCTTCAAAGAGGTGAACGACACCCTCGGCCACGACGTGGGCGACGACGTATTACGCGAGGTCTCGCGCCGCTTCGCCGCTCTGATCGGCGAGAGCGTCGCGTTCATCGGCCGCATCGGTGGCGACGAGTTCACGATCGTGCTCGCCGTGGACGAACGCGCAACGATCGACGACCTGTCGCGACGGCTCGTGGAAAGCCTGCGCGCGCCGATCAGCGCCCGCGGCATCGCCATCGAGGTCGGCGTGAGCATCGGCATCGCGATCGCGCCGGACGACGCGCGCGACGCCAAGGAGCTCTTGCGCCACGCCGACGTCGCGATGTACGTGGCGAAGCGCCAAGGCAACGCCTACGAGTACTACGATCGCGGCGACGACGACCACACCGTGCGCCGCCTGAGCATGCTGAGCGAGCTGCGCTCGGCGATCGACAACAGCGGGATCACGCTCGCCTACCAACCGCAGGTGAACCTACGCACGGGCCGCACGGACAGCGTCGAAGCGTTGGTCCGTTGGCAGCACGCGACGCATGGCAGCGTGGGCCCCGCGGAGTTCGTGACGCTGGCCGAGTCGACCGACCTCATCCGGCCGCTCACCGACTGGACGATCCGCCAAGCGCTCGCCGACCTCGCGGCATGGAACCGCCGCGGGCTCGAGCTGCGCGCCGCCGTGAACGTATCGGCTCGCGTGCTGCAAGACGTGGGTTTCCCGGCGCGGCTCGCGGAGCAGCTCGGCGCTTCACCGGTTCGGCCGCACCAGCTCGAGCTCGAGATCACCGAGAGCGCGATGCTCGTGGACCCCGACCGCGCGCGCAAGGTCGTCAGGGACCTGCACGAGCTCGGCGTGTTGATCGCGATCGATGACTACGGTACGGGTTTCTCGTCGCTCGGGTACCTGCGCGATCTGCGCGTGCACGCCTTGAAGCTCGACAAGTCGTTCGTCGTGGACTTGGAGTCGCGCGAGCAGAACCGCGTGATCGTCGAGTCGACGCTGCAGATGGCGCACGCGCTCGGGCTCAAGGTGGTGGCCGAAGGCGTGGAATCGCAGTGGGTGAAGGACTACCTCACGACGATCGGCTACGACCTGGGCCAAGGCTTCTGGTTCGCGCGGCCGATGCCCGCCGAGGAATGCGCCAACTGGGCGCAGCGTTTCAACGCAGCGCCGCAGCAACGCCTCGCCGGCTGAGCCGCCCTCAATAGTTGAACATGAGGTCGGCCTGCAGCCGGTTGTAGTCGCGGCTCACACCGGCGTGCTCGCCGCGCTCGTTCAAGAAGTAGCGGAAGTTGAACAGCAAGCGCGCCCGCAGCGCGTAGGTGAACTCGACGACGTGCCCCTTGTTGTCCGTCCCGCCCCCGCCGAAGTCCGAATCGGTGAAGACGCCGATTACGGCGTCGGCGCGCAGGTCCTGATATGCATAGCCGACGCGCCAGGTGCCGGGCCGCGTCGCCTCGCCGTACGCCGCGCCGATCGCGAATCCGTCGTCCGCCGCACTCGCTTCGGTGTTGACCACGTAGTCCGCGAATAGCACGAGCGGCCGACTGCCCGCCTTGAGACCGAGCTCGGCGAACAGCTCCGCCTCGTTGTAGTCGTTCAAATACCGGCCGGCGGCGTCGAGCGAATTGCCGGACGATATCCCCTCGACGAACAGCGGCTGGCCCTGCGTGTTCAGATAGTCGTAGTAGCTCACGCCCGCGGTGATGCGCGCGCCGTTCTGCAGCGTGTGCCTGAGCCCGGCCTGACCGCCGAGCAGAATCGCATCGTCGGCCGTGGCCCGCTCGTCAACCCAGAGCCCCGCGTAGTTCGCGAACCAATTGCGGCCCGTGTACCGGAGCGCGAGCCCCTCGGGATTCAAGTCGTTGTCGTAGATCAGATGGTGATTGCCCGGCCGGAAAAACGGGGTCGCCATCTTGCCGCCGGTGAAGCTCAAGGCGTCCGTAGCTTTCCACGTGAAGAACGCGCGGTCGACCCCGAAGCTCTTCCGGTCGAAGCCGCCGTCGAGCGTTTGGTTTGCCGACACGGGGTCGCGATCGCCGGTGGCCAGCGTCAGGCCGACCGAGAGGTTGTCGCCGAGGTCGGCGTTGAGGCCGAACCGCGCGCGGATCCTTTGCCGCTCCCTTTCGGCGGATGCCTCATCGTTGATCGCCTCGTGGCGATAGCGCAGGTCGCCGGAGAAGCGCACCACGGAGCTCGCCGGCGCGTCGGCCGAGGCCTTGGGAGGCCCGGCCGCCGCGGGCGAGGCGGACCCCGGGGCCGGGGTCGAGCGATCGGCGGGTGCCGTCTGCGGCACCTGGGTCGCCTGGGCGACCGCCGCGACGGTGCCGCCCTGGGCCTGCTCGAGGCGGTCGAGGCGCTCCGCGAGCCGCCCGATCTCGCTGCGAAGCGCCGCGATCTCGGTCGCGGCGTCCGTTTGCGCGAGCGCAGGGGTGGCGGCAGACAGAATGCCGACAAGTGTCAAATTGCGCAGATTGCGCATTGATTTCTCTCCGGTTTTTAGCTGGGAATGCGTTTGGCGACAGGGACTTGCGTGTGGCGCGTAATGCTACGGCGGTGTTACGTAAATGTCACAGAATGAATACAGCGGTAGTCCCGACCTCGGGTGGGGATCTCCGTATAATCCGGGGACTGTCCAGCGGGGAGCCCGGTATTGCGCGCACTGGCCGTGGTAGTTCTGAGCGTGCTGCTCGGCACCTGCTCATCGCCCCCGTCGGTGCTCGACCGCATCCTTCTTTCCGGCGAGCTGCGCGTGGTCACCCGCAACAGCCCCGCGGCCTTCTATTACGGCGCCGACGAGCCCCGCGGCATCGAGTACGAGCTCGCCCGCGGCTTCGCGGAGCGGCTCGGTGTTGGCTTGCGGATCTACGTCGCTGACCAGGTCTATCCCGACCTCGCGTCCCGCAAGGCCCAGATCGCGGCCGCGAGCCTCACGGTGGCCGATTCCCATCGGGACACGGTTACGTTCGGCCCTGCCTACCAAGACATCCAACCGCAGCTCATCTACAGGCGCGGGGCGAAGCGGCCGCGGAACATCGCCGATCTCGTGGGCTCACGGCTCGAGGTATCCGCCGACTCGTCGCACGCCGCCTTGCTCTCGGGCCTACGGACCCAGGAGCCGCTGCTCACCTGGATCGAGGACCAGGCGGGCGCCGAGGAGCTGATCCGGCGGGTCGCCGAAGGCGAGATCGACTACACGATCGCGGACTCGCACCTCTTCGAGCTGCTGCGTCACTTCTATCCCGACCTGCGGGTGGCGTTCGGCGTGGGGCCCCAAACCCACGTGGCTTGGGCGTTGCCGAAGGACGCCGACACGCTGCGAGAAGCCATTGGCGCCTACTTCGCCGAGATCCAGGCCACCGGCGAGCTCCAGGGGATCCTCGACCGTTACTACTTCGCCTCCCGCGAATTCGACTACGTCGGCTCGCGGGCCTTCGTGCGCCACGCGACGACGCGGCTGCCGCGCTATCGCGATTGGTTCCTCGCCGCCGAACGGGCGACGGGCATCGACTGGCGGCTGCTCGCCGCGCTCGCCTACCAGGAATCGCACTGGAACCCGGACGCGATCTCGCCCACCGGCGTGCGCGGCATGATGATGCTCACGGAGCATACGGCGGAGATGATGGAGGTCGCGGACCGGCAGGATGCCCGCGCGAGCATCATCGGCGGCGCCCGCTACTTCCAACGCGTGCTCCGCAAGGTGCCGGCCCGGATCCAGGAGCCGGACCGATCGTGGCTCGCGGTCGCCGCCTACAACTTGGGCTTCGGCCACGTCGAGGACGCGCGCATCCTCACGCAGAGCCAAGGCGCCGATCCCGACGATTGGGAGCAAGTGCGCGAGAGGTTGCCGCTGCTGGCCGACGAGAAGTGGCATCGGCGCGTGCAGCGCGGCTACGCGCCGGGTCAGACCGCCGTCGGCTACGTCGACAACGTGCGGCGTTACTACGAAATTCTGATGTGGATGGACAGCCGCGAGACGCTGACGAGCCAGCAGCCCGGCGCGCAGTTCCCCTCGCCGATCGGCTAGTCCCGGCCGTCCCGCTCCCTAACCGGCGGCGGCGTGCCTCAAACCACCACGGCTTCCGCGACCGCGAACCGCGTGCGCGTGTCGAGCACGCGCGCGAGCTCGAAGCCGGTTGCCGCGAGCAGCGCGGAATACTCCGAGCGAGCTCGCTCCCGCCCGCCCGTGAGCGCGAGCATCACGATGTCGATCGTCCGGCCGAGCCCCTGTGTCTCGCCCACCAGGCTCTCGACGATCAGGAGGCGCGCGTGCGGCGGCGCCGCGCGGCGCACGGCCGCGAGGATCCGCGCCGCGTCCGCGTCCGGCCAGTCGTGCAGCACCTCCATCAAGAGGTAGAGGTCCGCAGGGGGCAGCGGGTCCTTGAAGAAATCGCCTGCGACGAGCTCGAGGCGCGGCGCGGGGCTCGCGTCGGCGATTACGTGCGGCAGCTCGAACAACACCCCGGAGGCACGGGGAGCGGCGTCGAGAATGGCGCGCAGCAAATGACCGCGGCCGCCGCCAATGTCGGCGATCGTGTCGAACGAGCCGAAGTCGTAGAACTGCGTCAGCGCGGCAGAGGCCGCTACCGACTTGCTGACCATCGACTCGTTGAAGAGGCGCGACTCTTGGGGGTGAGAGGCGAAGTAATCGATGAGCGTGGTCCAGCCGATCACCGGCGCGCCGGTCTTGGCCGCGCGCTCGAGGTCCGTGAACGCGCTCCAGAACGGCGGCATTCCGTGGAGCTGCGCGTAGGCGCGCAGCGACTGCGGGTGGTCGCCGCGCAGCAATCTCGACGCTGGGGTGTGTGCGTAGCCGTCGCCGGCGGGGACGAACACCCCGTACGAAGAGAGCAAGCGCAGCATGCGCTCGAGCGCATCGGCGCTCGCCCCCGTGCGCGCGGCGAGCTCCGCGGCCGTAGCAGGCTGTTCTTCGAGCGCATCGGCCACGCCGAGCCTCGCGACGACGTGCAGGCAGCGCGCGCCGATGTGCCCGTGCAAGAGATCGCTGATGATTTGCGGCGGCGCAGATTCCGACATCGGCGGCTCGGCGACGTCGCCTCAGCGGCGTTGCGCGAAAAACTCTCGCAGCAGGTTCCCGCTCTCGTCGGCGAGCACGCCGCGCGTGACGTCTATCCGGTGGTTGAGCTCGCGAGTCGCGGTGAGGTCGAGCACCGAGCCGCATGCGCCCGTCTTCGGGTCGGACGCCGCGAACACGAGCCGAGTCACACGCGCGTGGATCAGCGCGCCGACGCACATCGCGCACGGCTCGAGCGTCACGTACATCGTCGTGCCGGGTAAGCGATAGTTGCGCAGCTTCGCACCCGCGGCGCGCAACGCGACAATCTCGGCGTGGGCCGTGGGGTCGTGGCTCGCGATCGGCGCGTTCGCGGCGCGCGCGAGCAGCGCGCCACTCGTGTCGACGAGCACGGCGCCGACCGGCACCTCGCCCGCGGCGTACGCGGCGCGCGCACAATCGAGCGCTTGCTGCATCAGCGCGCGATCGCGCGCGGGCCCGATCTCGCCCGGTCGTGCCGGCGGCTCGGGCTGTGCAGGGTCTGTGAACGTTCGCACGCGGCGATTGTAGCCGGATGGGGCGACAACCGGGGCGCGCGGAGCACGTCAGCCCCTCCGGACTGCTGGTGGCGAATCTGCGGTGCCGGAACCGCACCGACCGGTGTGGTCCGCTGCGAAAGGCCTCTACCCCCGGAGCGTCAGCCGCGAAGAGATCAAATGCGCGCGGTCGGCATGCGGCCCCACGAGGATCTCGACTTCTCCCGGCTCGAACGTGGGCTCGAGGTCTATCCCTAAGAAGCGGAGCTCCGCCGCGGGCAGCTCCAGCCGCGCCGTTCGTGTTTCGCCGGGCTTGAGGCCGATCTTGGTCACCGCCTTGAGCTCGAGCAACGGGCGCGCGACGCTCGCGACCTGGTCCCGAACGAACAGGAACACCGTTTCCTCGGCGGCGCGAGCCCCTTCGTTGGTCACGTCGACGGCGACTTCGATCGAGTCCGTGACGGCGGCGTTCTCGGGGTGCACGCGTAGGTTCGCGTACGAGAACCGCCCGTAGGTCAGGCCGAACCCGAACGGAATCAGGGCCGAATTCGGCGCGTCGAGATACTTGCTCGTGAAGCGGTCGTTCGGATTCTCGGGCCGGCCGCCGGATCGCGCGCCGTAGAACAGCGGGACCTGCCCGAGAGCTCGCGGCCAGGTGATCGGTGTTCGCCCCGACGGCGACACGCGGCCGGTGAGCACGTCGGCGATCGCATTGCCCGCTTCGGTGCCCGGGAACCAGGCGATGAGCACCGCGTCGGCGCGCTCCACGAGCCACGGCACGATCAGCGGCCGCCCGCAGAACAGCACCGCCACGACCGGGATTTCCTCGAGGCGGGCGCGCTGCAGCACCGCCTCGGCGAGCGCGCGTTGCTCGCCGGGCAACTCGGGGTGCGCGCGCGACGCGGCTTCGCCGCTCATCTCGGCCGCTTCGCCCAAGCAGAGGACGACGGCGTCCGCCCCGCTCACGGAGTCGACCGCCGCGTGGATGCCGGAGCGGCCGGCGTCGGAGATCGCTACGCCCGCAGCGTGCACGAGCTTCGCGCTCGGCAGCGCCTCGCGCAGGCCCGCCAGCACGCTGACACTCCGCTCGTCGTAACCCGCGCCAGCCCATGGACCGCGCATCTCGCCCCACGCGTCGGCGAGCGGCCCGATCACGCAGACACGGCGAACGCCTTCGCGCAGCGGCAACGTGTCGCCGGAATTGGTCGCGAGCACCAGCGACTTCGCGGCGACGTCACGCGACAGACGCCGGCGAGCAGCGACAGTTGCCGCGGGCTCCTCGCTCGACCCGCGCCGGTACGGATCGTCGAAGAGACCGAGACGCTGCTTGAGACGCAGCACCCGGAGCACGCACTCGTCGATCTCGTCCATCGTCACGAGGCCGCGCTCGAGCGCCACCGGCAAGCCCTTGCGATAGGCGTCCGCCATCATGTCGATGTCCACGCCGGCCTTCAGCGCCAAAACAGCCGCCTCGACGATATCGGCCGCCACCCCGTGCCGGATGA
>Ga0137410_10000534_pt1 | contig 27004 bp, 28 predicted proteins | sample CZODoug1_16funga_FD_108878 | JGI IMG/M metagenome (GOLD analysis project Ga0137410, IMG submission 108878) | Vadose zone soil fungal communities from Angelo Coast Range Reserve, California, USA - CZODoug1_16fungal (Illumina Assembly) | ecosystem: Environmental > Terrestrial > Soil > Vadose zone... | reverse complement strand
CTTCCCCAGACCCCAACCCTTGCTAGGAGATGCAAAGACGTTGAAATAAAGTCGGAGACTGTGCCCAAAGTTTTTGTGACACTTTAGGGGGTCACCTCACGATTTGTGTACAAGTTGTGTACAAGAAGGCGGGTTTGAAGGGCCTGAAAATGGACCTAAGCAACGCAGAATCAACAACAGACTCTTAAGCTACAGGCCCAATCGAAGAACGACTTTGAAATTCTAGCAGGCAGATGTGGCCTGGCACAACCGTAACCTCCCGGCCGCATGCTGAAGACGAACAATTCGGCTGTTACTGCACAAAACCGACGTTCGGCGGCGGCGTGCTGCCCTCCGGCGTTTCCTTGATCGTCCCAAACTGCGCTTCGTACCGAGCGAGATTCTCTCCCAGCGCGCGCCAGATGCGCTTCGCGTGCCCCGGGCTAACGATCATGCTGTTCAGCAGTTTTCCTTGCGTGCCGTTGGGAAAAATATAGATGAAGTTCATAGTGAACTCTTCGAGATTGTGGTGAATCATCACCAGGTTGCTGTACTGTCCTTGCAGCTCTTTCTCGTCTGCCTTGATCTGTACCTGGCCCTGCACCGGCTGCTGTTGATCCATTTCGTTTCTCTCCCGGAACGCAGTTTCGAACTTACCACATACACCGTAGGTTCGCTTGATCGACGCCCCCTTGTCAGGCTCCGCCGGCGCTGCTAGAAAGCAGGCCGCAAAGTCCCATTGACAAGCGAAGGTATTAAGTGTAGTTTAGGAATGTTATTTAGCATAGTTAACTTAAGACATGGCACGCACGGGCCTTCCACAACTCGAAACCGACCCACCCGTCGCCGGCGGAACCTCCGGCGGCTTCTGCTCGCCCGCAGAGGCACCGTCAAGAGCCGCCCTGCCATCCTTGCCGGAATCACATCGCACCATTCCGTTTTCGTCGGGAGCTTCCTGGTTCCGGAAGGTCCTGGCGTTTGCCGGGCCGGGATATCTGGTCGCAGTTGGTTACATGGACCCCGGCAACTGGGCGACGGACATTGGCGGGGGCTCAAAGTTTGGCTACGCGCTTCTCAGCGTCATCCTCATCAGCAACCTGATGGCGATGTTTTTGCAGGCGTTGTCGGCCAAGCTCGGAATTGCGACGGGGCGTGACCTGGCGCAAGCGTGCCGCGAACACTATTCCCGCCGAACGGGACTGTTTCTCTGGGTGGTCTGCGAAATCGCCATTGCCGCATGTGATCTCGCGGAAGTCCTCGGGTCGGCCGTTGCGCTGAAGCTTCTTTTCGGGCTGCCGCTTCTGGCCGGCGTTCTCATCACCGCCCTCGATGTCCTTATCGTCCTGGCGCTGCAAGGGCGCGGGTTTCGGCTAGTGGAAGCCTTTGTCGTCACACTCATTGCTTCGATCGCCGCTTGTTTCGCATACGAAATCTTTTTCGCTCATCCCCTTTGGCGCGAAGCCGCTATCGGCTTTATTCCCAGAGCCGAAATCCTGCGCAACCGCGAAATGCTCTACATCGCTATCGGCATCCTGGGCGCCACGGTCATGCCGCATAATCTTTACCTTCACTCCAGCATCGTGCAAACGCGCGCATTTGGCTCTTCCTCACGCGACCGGCGTGAAGCGGTGCGATACGCGATATTCGATTCCACGCTCGCGCTTGGCTTTGCGCTTTTTATCAACGCCGCGATTCTGGTTCTTGGCGCCGCGGCTTTCCACACTCGCGGCCTCCACAACGTCGCGGAAATCGCCGATGCTTACAAACTTCTGAGTCCCGTCCTTGGAGCAAGCCTCGCCAGCACGCTTTTTGCCTGCGCGCTGCTGGCCTCCGGCCAGAACTCCACGCTTACCGGCACACTGGCCGGCCAGATCGTGATGGAAGGCTTTCTACATATTCGGCTGAAGCCATGGCTCCGCAGGCTCATCACCCGCTCGATCGCTATTATTCCTGCCGCCTTAGTGATTGGCATTGCGGGTGAGAACAAAGTCACTTCGCTGCTCATTCTCAGCCAGGTGATTCTCAGCTTTCAGTTGCCGTTTGCGGTGATCCCGCTGATTCAATTTACGGGCGACCGTTCCAAGATGGGTGAATTCACAAACTCGCGAATCACCACGGCCATCGCCTGGGTTGTCGCCGCCGCTATTCTTTTTTTCAATGCCGAGCTCGTCTGGCTCATCTTCCGTTCCGCTTGATATCTTTTCTTCGCACTTGTCTCCGCCTTTCGTCGCCAGATTGAATGTGCGAAGATTTTCCTGACCGCCATGTCCACTGACGCGCAGCTCAAACTGAAGACGCGCAAAATACTTTTCGTTTTGGTGCTTGCTCTTATATGCATCGTGCTTGTTTATGCCGCGTTCCAGAGAGACAGGCCGTGGATCGTTCCGGAGGAAGTCAAAAAACTGAAAAACCCAATCGCCCCCACTGAGTCGGCGTTGAAGGCTGCAAGAGGGATTTATATGGACGAGTGCGCCCAGTGCCACGGCGAACGAGGCAAAGGCGATGGCCCCAAGGCCATGATGCACTCTCCGGCGCCAGCCGACCTCACCGACGCTCGGCAGATGAGCACGGTCACGGACGGCGAAATCTTCTATCAAATCAGTGAGGGCAGAAAGCCAATGCCTTCGTTCAAGAAACGGCTGACCGAAGATCAGCGCTGGGGGCTTGTTCTATTTGTCCGCTCTTTCTCGCAGCCAACCACCACCACGGACAAAAAACCTGACCACGGCAAAGATTCAACTGTCTCGTCGAAGGATTGAGTGCTCAACCTTAACACAGCATCCTGGATTTCAATTTGCGAGCATTCATCCCAAAAAAAGCGGGCCGGTAATCTGCGGCCCCCCTTGTGTACCCCGTGTCTCGGTGCCTTCGTGGCTACTTTTTCCTTTACGCCGTCGCGGCCTTTACTTGCGACAGCGCGGCCCTGACTTCGTTCAAATCCGGTACGACTGGGATGTCGTAATTTTTGAACCACGCCACCTTGCCTGCTTTGTTGACGATGGCGATGGCCCGGCCCGTAATGCCTTTGTCCGCGAGGTACACGCCGTACTTCTCGCTTGCCGCTCCGCGCGGATGAAAATCCGCCAGCAGGGAATATTTGATCCCCATCTTTTCGGCGAATGCCTTGTGCGACCAGACGCTGTCAACACTGATGCCGAGGACTTCCGCGTCCAGCGTTTCGAATGCCTTCATCTCATTGACGAAGCAGACATGCTAATTTGTGCACGTCGGGCTCCAATCGAGCGGGTACCACACAATTACGACATTCTTCTTTCCCGCGAAATCGGAAAGCTTCACTTCCTTCTTTTCCTGATTCAATAGCGTAAAATCCGGCGCCGTCTGCCCTACCGCAATGCTCATGATCGTTCCTCCCATCGAGTTCGAATCGCCTACGCATCTTACCCAATCTGCGCGCTCGTGCCAAACGCTCATGCCAAAATACGTCCAAATGCACCAGCGGGCTCGCTGGAAGCGTTCTGCAATGCGCTTGATCCGCCGTATTCCGCAAGTTAAGATGAACAACCTAATCGCAGCGTCAGATATTTCAAAGCTCTTGCAATAAGAGGTTTGCCCGATCGATTTTCGCTGGATCACACTGTGGTTTGGAATCTCCTCGCGAGTGCGCCTGCCCTGGGGCGTCGTGTGGCGCGTGGAAAATGATGCGTGCGGACGAGCCATTCTGCGCGGGCAGTTTGAAAATGCCGAGCGCCAATTCGTCGAGCGCTACCTCGAACCGGGCATGACCGTATTGGACATTGGTGCCCATCACGGTTTCTATTCTATGCTGGCATCGAAGAAGGTTGACCGCGGTGGCCGCGTGATTGCTTTCGAGCCATCGCCGCGCGAGCGCGAAAAGCTTGCGCGGCACCTGGCCTGGAACTCTTGTGGTAACGTCCGGGTGGAGGAAACGGCCCTCGGCGAAACGGAAGGCCGGGCAGACTTCTTTGTCGTGGCTAGCAAGGAGACGGGCTGCAACAGCCTGCGTAAACCCCAGACAAAGCATCCCACGCGGACGCTCCAGGTTCAGGTCAAGCGTCTGGATGATTATTTGCGGACCAGCCAGATTGAACGCGTCGATTTCATCAAGTTGGACGTCGAAGGCGCTGAATTGAGCGTGCTCAAGGGAGCGGGTGAGATTCTCGAATGCCGACCCCGTCCCATTCTTTTATGCGAAGTGCAGGATCTGCGCACAAAGGCATGGGGCTACCCTGCCCTGGAAATAATCAAGTTCCTTGCCTCGCGCGGTTATGGCTGGTTTATGCTTCTCGAAGACGGGAGCTTGCGCATGGTAAACACGAATGGCCGGAAAGAATGGGACGGAAACTTCGCCGCCGTGCCGCTGGAACGCTCCGAAGATCTCCGCAATCGCGGGCTGCTGGCAACCTGATCTTGTCCCGCGATCTCAATTCTGACCGGGCACACGCCACTCGGCCAGTCGAAGGGCCAGATGGAAGGCGTTCCTCAACCATGCTACGCAATAACATTCACCCATCTAGCAGGTCGACGGAGCGGAGTTTTTGGTTCGTCTTGATCTTTGGCGCCTTGATTCGGTTTTCGGGACTTGGCCACAAACAGTTGTGGCTGGATGAACTCATTCAGGCGGTCCGTTCTTCGCCTAGCTCGTTAATGGGAGTGCTGAAGAGCGTAGCGGATGATCGAGCCCAAGCGCCGCTGGACTACATCATCCAACACTATCTCGCAAACCTATTGGGACAATCCGAATTCGCGTTGAGATTTCACGCCGCGTTGTTCGGAACGCTGACGATCCTGGTGCTTTATTATCTTGTGCGATCGGTATTTGACGAGAGAGTGGCCCTGATTACGTCGATTCTCTACGCGGTTTATCCTCTGCACCATAACTATTCGCAGGAGAGCAGACCCTACGCTCTGTTCACGCTGTTGACTGTCTGTTCTTATCTGCTGTTTTGGCATCTCTTGTCGGCGGGAAAAGCTAAAACCTGGTTCTCTTACATTGTTGTGACCGCGTTGCTGTTCTACGCAAACTATTTCGGCATGTTCGTCGTCTTTTCACAGTTTGTATTTACAGGCACTCTCCTGGTGCCTCGTATCTCCGAGTCTTTGCCAGAAATCAGAAAAGTCGGTCTTGCTTTTATCTCCAGGTTGCTGGCTGCGGTAACCGCCGCAATTGCGCTGTTCATTCCCTGGATCGTTATGGGGATCAGAACGAATCTCGTCTATTCGCCGCTACCCGAACACTTCGGTTTCGAATTGTTTCTTCGCTTCCTGAAAGAATTGAGCGACAGGAGCTTTCCCCTTTCTATCGTCCTGATCGCCTTCGCGACTCTGGGGATATTGAAACTAAGATCCGACAAAAAGCTTGGCCACCTCTCGTTCCTTTTGTGCTGGTTCCTGCTTCCCTTACCGTTTATCTTCCTTTTACTCTATATCGAGGACTACTTCTTTGCGATCCGGCAAGTTCTCTTTGCGACGCCTGCGTTATTCATTCTGATCTCTCTCGGGATCTTGTATCTCTCAGAGATTGCTGTTAAGGCCAAGGGGACTCGAGGGGTGGTCGTTGCACGCTGGGCTGTCGCGTGTGTCGGACTGATGTCCATTGTCCAGATCGGTCTTCACGTTCCCGATCGACGAGAAGACCTGAAGGGCGCCGGGCAGTTCCTGAAACGAAACGTCAGCGCGGGGGATGTTGTCATAGCGCCGGGACTAGGAAACGTTCTCAGTTTTTACTTCCCTGAGATTTACGCTTATTTGCAACTCGGTGACGAAGGTTCCCGAAGAAACGGCGGTCCTTACGGTGAGATTCACGCTCATTTGCAACCTGTAAGGTTACTGGACGACTTGAGCATCTCTTTGTCATCCGGAAAAAGGATTTTTGTGATCAAATCCCGCTATATGACTACTGCGGAGGAGCAATTTCTCAGCAAGGTTCCGGCGGATGACGTCTCCGCCCATCAAACGGAGTTTAAGGGGATCCAAATCATCGAACTGGAAGAACCTGGCAAGAGCTACCGCTAAGATGATTACCATTTTCGCCATGCCAAAGGCCTTTCGCGGCCATATCGACGTAATTCAGCGCAATGCCATTAAGAGCTGGACAAGGCTCTCCATCAAGCCTGAGATCATTCTGCTGGGGACGGATGAAGGCACCGCCGAAGTCACTCGCGAGTTTGGTCTGCGTCACATCCCCGAAGTCGCTCGCAACGCGGAAGGCACGCCGCTGGTCAGTGATCTATTTGCCCAAGGCCAACGCTATGCCGCCAACGACCTCCTTTGCTATGTGAATGCAGACATCATTCTTCTTGACGATTTTTCCGCCGCCGTCGAAGGAATCGCTCGGTTCCATTCGCCTTTGCTGATGGTCGGCCAGCGCACCGATTTGGACATCACGCGGCCCATCGATTTCAGCGACTCTGTATGGGAGCGCCGCTTGCGAGAGGAAGCTCGCGCTTCGGGCGCCCTGCGTCCCTACACCTTCATCGATTATTTCGCTTTCAGCAAAGGGCTGTATGCCGACCTTCTTCCTCTCGCGCTCGGCCGCGGTGGATGGGACAACTGGCTCATTTGGCGCGCACGTTCGCGTAAGGCCACTGTCATTGATGTTTCATCGGCCGTGCTGGCGGTCCACCAGAATCACGACTATTCTCATCACCCCGATGGCTCAAAAGGTGTGTGGAACGGCCCCGAGGCTCAGCGCAATCGTGAGCTCATTGGCTTGTGGTATCACAAGCACACCATTGAGGACGCCTCCCACCATCTGACGCCCCACGGCCTGAAGCGGAGTTACCGCCACGCTTGGCTCGTGCTCAAGCGCGCCTGGTCCCATCCCCGAAGCGTTGTACTGCTCGCGCTCGAGATGCTCTCGCGCGCATTCCGCCGCACTTCCCGAACGTCGCCATCGTAAGTGAGCGTCTTCGCAAACAAATTCCACGATTGGCGCATCGCTCTCTCCGGTTCGATCTTCCATTGTTGGTCTCACCGCAGTACACTTTGCCTCAGGAGAAACCCATGAGCGCTGAAGCCGCTCGTCGCGCTCCTCTCATGCCATTGCCCGAACTGGTTCGTCTCTACCGCTCCCTCACCGGCGAATTTGGTCAGCCGATTGCGCTTTCTGCCTTCGGTTTGACGAAAGTGGAAACGGAACGCCTATTCTCCGGTTACGACGAGGACTATCACATCAGCCGTTTTTTCCAGTTTTCCGAAGCCTCCGGTGAGAAATTCTCAATCAATGGAATCCCAGCTACGCACGTTTCCCTCGACCCCGAAATCGAGTCCATTCTCTGATCGAGCGATTTTTCTGGGACTCATAGCTTACTGTCACCGCCGGTGCGTTTTGAGAGCGGTCCAGACTCCGCCGCTTTCGCACTTCCCAGAATTTGGTTTGAAAAACTCGCGTTTTTGACTACGCTACAGCCACGCTGGAGGTCGTTCGATGGCTGGTTCTCCCACGCTGTTGCCGGAATCCCGTCTCGGCAGCACCCTGCGCCGTGACGCATGGTGGATCGAAATTCTTCCCGTTGTCGTCGTTCTCGGCGGTTTTGGCGTTTACGCCACGCTTCGCGCTTTCGAAGGGAAATTCTATGAATGGGGACCATACCTTTCGCCCTTCTATTCACCGCTCCTCGACCCGCAACACCATTGGTGGCCCTTCTCTCCGGCCCTTTTGATTCTCGCCGGGCCCCTCGGTTTTCGCGCTACCTGCTACTATTACCGCAAAGCCTACTACCGCGCGTTTTTCCTCGATCCGCCCGCTTGTGCCGTCGGTGAACCACTTCGTCGCAACTATCGCGGGGAAACCGCTTTTCCTTTCATCCTCCAGAACGTCCATCGCTATTTTTTCTATCTCGCGGTTCTGTTCATCATTTTTCTTTGGTACGACGCCATCCGCTCATTTTTCTTCGATGGCCATTTCGGCATTGGCATAGGCACGCTCGTGCTGACAATCAATGTCACGCTTCTTTCGCTCTACACTTTTTCCTGCCACTCCCTTCGTCATCTGGCGGGCGGCAAACTCGACTGTTTTTCCTGCGCGACCTTCGGGCGCTCGCGCTTTGCAGCCTGGAGTTTTTTTAGCTTCCTGAACGAACGGCACATGCTTTTTGCGTGGTGCAGCCTCGTTTCGGTTGGTTTCGCGGATTTCTATGTGCGCATGGTCGCCTGCGGCGCCTTCCGGGACCTGAGGCTCCTGTGACTGCAAACTACGAAACGAGCGAGCATGACGTTTTGATCATTGGAGCTGGCGGAGCGGGATTGCGCGCGGCCATCGAAGCGCTCGCCCAAGGCGCTTCCGTTGGGGTGGTCTGCAAATCGCTCCTCGGAAAAGCTCACACGGTCATGGCTGAAGGTGGCATCGCCGCAGCTATGGCCAACGTGGACGCCGCCGACAGTTGGAAAACTCATTTTCGCGACACCATGCGCGGCGGAAAATTTCTCAACAACTGGCGCATGGCGCAGCTTCACGCTCAGGAATCGCCCGACCGGGTGCGCGAACTCGAGCAGTGGGGAGCTCTTTTCGATCGCACCGAAAGCGGCGACATTCTACAGCGCGCTTTCGGCGGCCACACTTTCAAGCGCCTTTGTCATGTTGGCGACCGCACGGGCCTGGAAATGATTCGCACGCTTCAGGATCGCGGCGTGCAGCAGGGCATTGACGTCTATATGGAATGCACGGTGACGCGGCTTTTGACCGACAATGGCCGCGTTGCCGGTGCATTTGCGTACTGGCGCGAGAATGGCCGCTTCATCGTTTTCAAGGCGAAGTCTATCGTTATTGCCACCGGCGGGATCGGGAAGGCCTGGCGCGTTACCTCTAACTCCTGGGAATACACCGGCGACGGGATGGCACTCGCCTACGAGGCCGGCGCAGAGCTTATGGACATGGAATTCGTGCAGTTTCATCCCACGGGAATGGTTTGGCCGCCCGGCGTGCAAGGGATTCTCGTCACCGAAGCCGTTCGAGGCGAAGGCGGCATCCTGCGCAACAAAGCCGGCGAGCGCTTCATGGAGAAGTACGATCCCAAGCGCATGGAGCTTTCGACGCGTGATGTCGTGGCCCGCTCCATCTATACCGAAGTCAAGGAAGGCCGCGGGACGGAGCATGGCGGCGCGTATCTCGACATTTCGCACAAGCCGACCGAGTACGTAAAGAAGAAGCTTCCCAGCATGTATCACCAGTTCAAGGAACTTGCTGACGTGGACATCACCAAGGGCCCGATGGAAGTGGGCCCGACGTGCCATTACATGATGGGTGGAATCCGCGTGCATGCGGAAACCGCCGAATCCACCGTGCCGGGACTTTTCGCTGCGGGCGAAGCGGCTGCCGGCCTTCATGGCGCTAATCGCCTCGGTGGCAATTCGCTCTCCGACCTTTTGGTGTTTGGGCGCCGCGCAGGCCTCGCGGCCGCCGCGTATGCCAAGCGTTCCTCGACCACTTCCATCGACAACGCACAGATCGACAAGGGTGAAAAGGAATTGCTCGCTCCCTTTTCCAACTCCGGCACGGAAAGTCCCTACGCCGTACATCGCGATTTGCAGGAAGTGATGCAGAATCTCGTTGGCATCTTTCGAACCGATGAGGATTTGAAGAAAGCGCTCGCCGAATTGACAAAACTAAAAACACGAGCGGCCAAGGTCAGCGTCGAGGGCTCTCGCCTTTTCAATCCTGGCTGGCATCTTTCGTATGACTTGAAAGCCATGCTTATCGTCTCCGAAGCCGTCACGCACAGCGCGCTGGCACGCGCGGAAAGCCGGGGCGCGCACAGCCGCATCGATCACCCAAATACCGATCCTGTCTGGGAGAAGAAAAACAACATCATCGTTTGCGAAGGCGGCCAGATGAAACGCCGCGAATCTCCTGTCGGCGAGATGCCCGCGGACCTGAAACAGATTTTGGCGCAGGACTGAGACGAGACGAGCAGCAAGAGTGGGAGCACACAGATGGCGGAAGCAACACTTCGCGTTTTTCGCGGCGATTCGAATGGCGGGCAAACCGTTGACTATCGCGTCCCGGTCGCTCCCGGCATGGTCGTTCTCGACGCGCTCCATTACATTCAGGGACATCTCGCTCCCGATCTCGCGGTTCGCTGGAACTGCAAAGCAGGGAAGTGCGGCTCGTGTTCCGCCGAAGTCAACGGTCGTCCGCGCCTGACCTGCAGAACACGCATGGACGATCTCCCGCAGGATCAGCCCATTACCGTCCTGCCCATGAAATCCTTCTCGCGCATCAAAGACCTTGTCACCGACGTTTCCTGGAACTATCGTGTCAACCGCAAAATCCCTCCCTTCGAGCCCCGTAAGGGAGTGGAATGGAAAATTTCGCAACTGGATGTGGACCGCGTCCAGGAGTTTCGCAAGTGCATCGAATGCTTTCTTTGCCAAAACGTTTGTCACGTACTCCGAGAGCACGACAAGAAGGAACAGTTCGCCGGCCCGCGTTTCTTCGTTCGAGTGGCTGGCCTGGAAATGCATCCGCTCGACGGACGCAACCGCGCGGGCATGCTCAAAGATCAGCTTGGCTTGGGCTACTGCAATATCACGAAGTGCTGCACGGAGGTTTGTCCCGAGGAGATTCGAATCACCGACAATGCGATCATTCCGCTAAAGGAGCGCGTGGTGGACGAGTTTTACGATCCTTTAACGATGCTATTCCGGAAGATTCGCGGGCAATAGTGCCGTTTTCAAGCTGTGCGCGGCAAGATGGGCCATGAAAGAGGAGGTCCCATGGGTCACCAACTGAAGGCCATCTCCAAGGCTGGCATCCCCGAGGCCATTGCCAAAGTCGAGCTGTACCGTTATCTCAACGAGCCCGAAGAGGCCGAGTCCATTTGCCGGGACATTCTCGCCATCGATCCCGGGCATCAGCTTGCCCGCCGCATGCTCGGTCTTGCCATCACCGACCAGTTTATCGGCGCTACGAGCGATCGTTATCTCCAGGTTCAGTCCATCTTTGAGGGGCTGAGCGATCCCTACGAGAGGCTTTACTACACTGGGTTGCTGCACGAACGCCACGCCAAGACGCAGCTCCTCGTCGGCTATGCGCCCCATACTCTCTTGCCGTTAGTGGAAGAAGCCATGCGGTGCTTTGCGGAAGCCGAAAAAATCCGGCCGGCGGGCAACGACGACAGCATTCTCCGCTGGAATCGTTGTGTCCGGCTCCTGGAGAGCCGGCCCGACTTTCATTTCGAACGCGGCCCTGCAGCCTTGGATACCGAGGACATGCCGCCCATCAGCTCGCCAGCGCGCCGCGCCGGCGGGCACTAAAGCTTACGCCGACTTTCTTACGCCGTTACCACGCGCTGGAATCGCCGCGCCAGTTTGTCGTGCTCTTCACTAATTTGGCGTGGCAGGCGCTTGCCAAATTTGCTGAGAAATTGCTTCGAATCTTCCATCTCCGCTTCCCATTCTTCCGGATTCACGCGGAGTAGTTCGTTCAGCGCTTCGTCGGAAACCTTTATCCCATCCAGCGTCAGTCCGTTCTTTGCCGGAACATAGCCGATTGGCGTTTCCTGCGCGGCGCCGCGGCCTTCCACGCGCTCCAGAATCCACTTCAGGACACGCACGTTTTCGCCGTATCCCGGCCACAGAAACCTTCCGTCCGCGCCTTTGCGGAACCAATTCACATGAAAAATCTTCGGCGGTTTCGGTATTTTCTTCCCCATCTGCAGCCAGTGCGCAAAATAATCTGCCATGTTGTAACCGCAGAAGGGCAGCATCGCCATCGGGTCGCGCCGCGTGACGCCTACGTCTCCCGTCGCCGCCGCGGTCGTCTCGCTCGCCATCGTCGCGCCCACGAAAACCCCGTGCTGCCAGTCAAACGATTCGTAAACCAGCGGCGCCACCCGCGCTCTGCGCCCACCAAATATGAACGCGGAAATGGGCACGCCTTCGGGCGCTTCCCACTGCGGCGAAATGCTGGGCGATTGCCGGGCTGGCACGGTGTATCGGGCGTTCGGATGCGCCGCTGGCCCTTTGGATGGATCCCACGCTTCTCCCATCCAGTTGATCAATCCCGAGGGAGCATCGCTGCCAATTCCTTCCCACCAGGGTTCCCGCTCAGAAGTCATCGCCACGTTCGTAAAGAGAGTGTTCTTGTGCAGCGCTTCCATGACGTTCTGATTCGTTTTCATTCCCGTGCCCGGAGCCACGCCAAAAAAGCCCGCCTCGGGATTGATGGCATGCAAATGTCCGTCTTGGCCGATCTTCATCCACGCGATATCGTCCCCAACGGTCCACACACGATACCCTTGTTCCTCCAGCGCGGACACCATCATTGCCAGGTTTGTTTTGCCGCAAGCGCTTGGAAACGCCGCGCCCATATACGTCACTTTGCCGCCCGGTGATTCCAGCCCCAGGATCAGCATGTGCTCGGCCATCCAGCCTTCTTCACGCGCCATCGCGCTAGCAATGCGCAACGCAAAACACTTTTTCCCCAGCAGCGCGTTGCCGCCGTAGCCCGAACCCACGCTCCAGATCAATTTCTCTTGCGGAAAGTGCACGATGTATCGCCGGAGGGGGTCCAGATCACCCAGCGAATGCAGCCCGGGAACAAACTCGGGTGATGCTCCCAGCCGTTCCATCGCCACCTTGCCCATGCGTGACATAATCTTCATGCTCGCAACCACGTATGGGCTGTCGGTCACTTCCACGCCAACTTTGCTGATCGGCGAGCTCGCCGGCCCCATCACGTACGGCACCACGTACATCGTCCGGCCGCGCATTGCTCCGTCCAGCAGGGCACCCACCTTATCTTTGGCTTCGCCCGGGTCCATCCAATTGTTCGTGGGTCCAGCCTCTTCCTTTTCGGGAGAGCAGATATAAGTCAGATGCTCGGTTCGCGCCACGTCATTCGGGCTGCTTCGGTGTAGGTGACAATTCGGGAAGGTCTTCTCATTCAGCGTGAGCGAATTTCCGCTGCGCAGCATCTCCGCGATCATCCGCTGATACTCCGCTTCGGACCCGTCGCAATACACCACGCGCGCCGGTTTCGTCAGCTTCGCCGCTTGATCAACCCAGGTTTCTAGTGGAGTTGCCACCCTGATCTCCTGTTGGCCTATTATTTCACGGCCGCACAGTCCAAAGCGCGGCGTCCCGGACGCTCGATGCCTCCGGTAATTCGCTGGATGATGACCCGACGGGTCGAGGCCGTAGAGCGATTGGACTTGGCCACGCCAACAGGCCGTGCAATGGCGGGAACTTCCGGCCAGGCTGGCAGGCTACTTCTTTTTCTACCCGCCACAGTCTATGTTACCCCTCGCCGCCCACGCAAGCCGCCGCCCCATGCTTCAGCCCCTTTGGGCGACGTCTTGCTGTTCCTTGCGTCTTCACTTCCTTGCGTCTTCACTTCCTTGCTTCCCTCCTGCGGTAAACTCGTTTCCCATGTCAGCCAACGCCGAATCCGATCCCCTGCGCGTCGTTCTTGTCGCACCACGAAATCCCCTCAACATCGGCGCCGCTGCCCGCGCTATGAGCAACTTTGGCTTCTTCCACCTTCGCGTTGTGAATCCCTATGAAGTGGCATTTCGTGAAGCGCGTTCCGCCGTCGGTGCCGAGCCGCTGCTCACCCGTGCCGAAGAATTCAAAACCGTCGCCGAAGCCATTGAGGACTGCACACTGGTCGTCGGAACCACCTCCGTCGGACATCGTCAATTGCAGCATTCCGTCCGCCGCCTGGATCAAGCCGCCCGGCTCCTCCGCAAGCATCTCGCAGGCGGCCGCGTCGCCCTCCTTTTCGGTTCAGAGAAGCGCGGCCTTTCGAATGAAGACCTCAGCCACTGCCATTGGCTCCTGCGCATACCCACCCGCGAAGAGCATCGCTCCATGAATCTCGGCCAGGCCGTAGCCGTCTGCCTCTACGAACTCGCGCGCGATATCAAGGCCGTCGCGAAGCCAGAGAAACATATCCCCGCTAGAGCCGCTGATCTCGAGCGTCTCACTTCACTCCTGCTCGACGCCCTCCGTTCCAGTGGCTATTTGAAATCGAATCCGCGCGGTTCCCAGAAGCGGCGCTCCGCAGCCCCCACCGAAGAAAAAATCCGCCGCCTCGTCCGCCGTCTGCACTTCTCCGCGGCCGATGGTGATCTCACCCTCGGCATCCTCCGCCAAATCTTCTGGAAACTCGGATCCGCCAAACCTAATGAGTGAGGAGAGCTGAGCCGAGATTCGTGAGCTCCAGTTCATGATTTCAGGAAAGAACCGGGAGGTCTGGTCTAGCGCAGAATTGAATTCGAGAAGGCGCTTCTAAGGAACGGTGCTGGCCACTAATTGCCAGTTCTTCGTCTCCGTAAACATCTCCCCAGTGCCGCTGACGAAAGCGCCGCGCGCCAGGTTGTCGTTCTGCAGTTGAAACATCATCCATGCTGTCGGGTAGCCTAGATACCCATAGACGCCGAGGAAACAAGGGACCGTGGCGGGCGTGCAGTTGGGCACGCCCTGGACGTCGCAGTGTGTCGGGCCGATCAGCGTGCCTTTCACTTTGACGATGCCTGCAGGCACAGCGCTGTAATAGGCAGCGATAGACTGCAGCCCCGTGGCGGTTGCCGGCTGCGTTGGCGGCGAAATCGGAATGTCCAGCGAGCCGTCCACCAAAAAGATCGAGCCTTGCGTAAGGTGCGAGGTGTCCGCGCAGTTCAGCGGATTGGAGCAGAAGGCTTGCCCAGGCAGTTCGATCGGCATAACGGTCTTGATCGTGCCGGCGGACTTAATCTGCGCATTGATCGCTCCAGTGGCGCCTTGCGAATGTCCAAAGGAACCAACCTGGCCGACATTCAGCTTGTGAAAGAAGATGCTTGCGGAGTTGCTGTTCGCGGTGATCAGGAAATTCGCGCCGTCCAAGATGGTCTGCCCTAAACCGGAGTTCTTGTCCTGCGCGGCGATGATCACGAATCCCCAGGACGCCATGTGCTTCAGGAAAAAAGTGTAATTGCCTGAGAGCGAGTTGGTGCCATTGCCCCAAGTGAGGATTGGGTGCTGGAATCCGTTCTGCCCCAGGTTGGTCGGATAGTAGAGATCGAATTTGTCGCCAGAGGAATCGCAGCATTCGACGCCGATCGCGACGGTGACTGCCCATGGGCCCGTGCCGTAGTACTTCAATTCAATGGGTTTCGTCGGATAATTCGGTGGCTTGCAGGAAATCAGCACCATGCTCGCGATAAGCAACAGCGATGTGGAAATACGCCGATTAAGCCTCGCGTACTCCCTTGACTGCCCCTTTGCTTGCATTGTCGAATGCATGATGGTCTCCGGTCAGCCCGTCATAGTTCCCCCTCTGGCAACGGGAAGGGTCTTCCAGGCGATTCTTCTTCGAGTGTGGCTCACAGGATAGTGCCGCTCGAAACGCGTTCGTTGCACACGAATTGTCTGCGACACCCCCAACTCTTCATTTCCGGCTCTCTGCTTCCGTCACAAACACTCCCACCCATCCAAGCTCACCATCGTTTACCTGTTCACTTATTGTGTGCACTTTTGTACAGTTTTCCAGCGTCCCGTCACAGAAAATGGTATTGTTAGAAGTGCCTATCACGTTCTGCACACCAGGCACTCACGCAGTAAGCAAAGCAGATCGCCGGAGAACACATGGAATTGACCGTAACGCAACAAGAGCGCCCCTGGGACCGGCCCTTCTGGAAACCCGTCCATGGCAAAGAGGGCGTCTTCGCCTATCTCGTCCTCATACACACTCTTTCCGTTGTCGGCCTGATCCTCTTCCCGGTGCCAAGCCTCAAGGTTGTAGGCATGACCCTGCTCAGTATTGCCCTTGGGGGTCTTGGCACTACGGTCTGCTATCACCGCATGCTCGCGCACAAAACCCTCAAGACCAATCGCTTTGTCGAGCAGTTTTTGATCTTCTGGGCTGTCTTTAACGGCTCCGGTCATCCTGCAAGTTGGGTCGCCTATCATCGCCTCCACCACTCGGTTACTGATACGCCCGAGGACATCTCCAGCCCCAAGCAGGGCGGCTTCTGGTGGGCGCATCTTCGCTGGCTCTATCAGACTCAGCCTGCCGACAAGAAGCGCTGGGCTCCGGAACTCACCACTGGTATGTACAAAATCTGGGGATGGGCCGAAACGCCGGTCATTGTCTTCTCGATCTGCATTGGACTGATTCTTGGATTCGGCTGGATGGGTTTCTTCTGGATGGGCGCGATCCGCCTCGTCTACTCGCTTCACATGCAATGCCTGGTGAACAGCCTCACGCATCTCAATCACGTCGAAGAGGGCGATTCCAGCATGAACGTCTGGTGGCTCGGGCCGTTCCAATTAACGGCTTGGGGGGAGAACTGGCACCAGAATCACCACACGCACGCGGGTTCCGCGCGCCTCGGCCTGCGCTGGTATCAGACCGACATCGGCTGGTATTTCATCTGGATGCTGGAGGCCGTTGGCCTGGCCCACTCCGTCAAGCGCCCCCGCGCGTCGTAGCCTGTAGCGCGCTACCTGGCTGGCCTTGCCCTAAACTGTTGCGGTGGGGCGTGCTCCACCTGTTCCGCTCATGTACGCACAAAAATTCAATGTCAACGTTGTGATTCGCGGCGAAACCCGGCCTTGCCCGCTCGATTGGCTCGACCAATTCTGCATGCGCAACTTCACCAACTCCGCTGACTTTGACGACACGCTTCCTGTCTCCGAGGGAAGGGTGGAAGCCAGCTTCCGCCTCACTCCGGAACGCTTTGCGGAGGGTCTAGGCGCCTGGCTCACCCAGCGCGGCAAGGGCGAAGGTCAGCCTGTGACTGTACAGGTCACTCGCGAATAAAGTGTTGGAATATTTTCGGCGCGATGAGTATCAACTGGGGAAGTCCCGTCAAGCCGCGGAATCCCGTTTTTCGCCGCGCAATAGAGCGCGAATTTCCGGTAGCGCCGCCAGCGCCGCCGCTTCGCCGGCCGCGACCATCTCCGGCGTCTTGGTGAAATCGTCCCACACAAAATTCTTTACATCGGGTTCGATGATAACGTCCGCCTGCGTGCGCCAGGCTAGGTCGCCATGCCGCTGGATGATGTTGAAGGACCTGCTCAGTACGTCCGTAAACGTGCGAGGCTCTTCAATGTTTCCGGATTCCAGGTAAACGGCGATCACGACGTCCGCACCTAGGAGCAGCGCGCCTTCCACGGGCACCGGTGCGGTCAGAAATCCGTCGACCAGCGTTCGACCCTCAAATTGAATGGGGACAAAAAGGCCCGGATAAGCGCAGGAAGCGCGCAGCGGAGGTGCGATGGGACCATGGGAATAGTAGACGGAAACACCTGCCGTAATGTCCGTAGTGGCAATGGCCAGCGGCGTCCGTAGTTCCTCAAACGTTTTTACCGAGGTAAAGCGCGCAATATATTTTTCCATGCGCCGGTTGGTGGCCAGTCCGAGCCAGGACGGCGTCCAGCGGCCGAAATCCGCGAAGCTCGTGTTTTCTCCAACCTCGGTCATTACATCCAGTGATGCTCCCGCGCAATATCCAACCGCGATCAAGGCGCCCACGCTCGTACCGGCTACACAATCGATGGGAATTCCCGCTTCCCGCAGAACGCGGAGCACACCGATGTGCGCGATACCGCGCGCAAAACCGCCGGCAAGGGCCAATCCGACCCGCGGGCGTTCCTTGGGTTCGTCCTGATCGCCATACGCGAAGGCTCGAAACTTATCCTTCGCTGTCCGAAGCCAGGCAAGCGGCCCCGCGGCTTTGTTTTCTTCCGTCATTTCCCTAGTTTAGCTCTATGGCTGCGAATCAGCCCGTCGTTTGACCCGCGCATGCCGGTTTTGTAACCTGTCCCCCTCATCTCTGAGGGCTCGTAAATCCAGTAAAAAGGCGTGCCATGAATCGTCGCATCGAAAAAGCAGTCGTGTTGGGGGCGGGAACGATGGGCTCGCGGATCGCCGCGCATTTCGTGAACGCCGGGCTGCCTTGCATTTTGTTGGACATGGTCCCGCCGAATTTGCCCGCGGATGCGCCAAGTGCCGAGCGCAACAAAATCGTACGCGCTGGATTGGACGCGGCAAAGAAATCGAAGCCCGCCGCGTTTTTTACCGCCGCGGTTGCTGAGAAAATTGCTATTGGAAATTTCGACGACGATCTCGCGCGATGCGCCGAGGCCGATTGGATCATCGAAGTGGTCGCGGAGAATCTGGAAATCAAACGGAAATTGCTGGCTCGCGTCGCCCAATTCCGCAAGCCCGGCGCCATTGTTACCACGAACACGTCCGGATTGCCGGTGCGCTTGATCGCCGAGGGCATGAGCGAAGAATTTCAGCAGCACTGGGCCGGGACGCATTTCTTCAATCCGCCCCGCTATTTGAAATTGGTCGAAGTGATTCCTGGGCCGAAAACTTCAAAAGACGTGGTCGAGACGTTGAGCGAGTTTTGCGACCGGCGCCTCGGAAAAGGCGTGGTGGTCGCCAAAGATACGCCGAACTTCATCGCCAACCGCATCGGAACGTTTTCCATGCTCAACGCTTTGCGCCTGATGGGCACGCTGGGCATGACCGTCGAAGAAGTGGACGCGTGCACCGGGCCAGCGGTAGGCTGGCCGAAGTCAGCGACGTTTCGCACCGCAGACATTGTAGGTCTCGATGTGCTCGTACACGTTGTGAAGAACATTTACGAAACCGCCCCCAACGACGAATCGCGGGAGATGTATAAAGTTCCGGCTCTGGTAGAAGAAATGGCCAAGCGCGGCTGGCTCGGTGACAAGACCGGCCATGGCTTTTACAAAAAAGTGAAGGGCGAAGGCGAGAAAGAGATTTTGACGCTTGACGTGAACACGATGGAGTACCGCCCGCGGCAGAAAGCGAGATTCGCTTCACTCGAAATGGGCAAGGCGATTGAGGACACGCGGGAACGCCTCCGTGCGCTGGTCGGGCCCCTGCTGGAAGGGCAGAAGGGCGACAAAGCCCAGCAGTTTTTGTGGGGCGCGCTTTCCGAAATGTGTTTGTATGCGGCCCGCCGCGTGCCGGAGATTTCCGACAACGTTCTGGACGTTGATCGCGCGCTGCGCTGGGGCTTCGCCTGGGAACTCGGTCCGTTCGAAATCATGGATGCAATCGGTGTGAAGGCGTTTGCCGGTCAGGTTCAGAAGGAAGGACGCGCGCTCCCGGCAGTCATCGAGAAAGTCCTCTCAAGCGGACGAAAGGGGTTTTACGAATCCGATAGGGGCGTCACCACGGTTTTCGATATCGGCAGCGGCGCTTCGAAAAAAGTCGAGGAACCCAAAGGCGTCATCATTCTCAAATCGCTCAAAGATGCCGGCCGTGAAGTCGAACGCAATTCCGGTGCGAGCCTGATCGATCTTGGCGACGGCGTAGTGTGCTGCGAATTTCACGCCAAGATGAACGCGATCGGCGCGGACCTGATTGCCATGCTTCACAAGGGCTTGAAGCGGCTGGAAACGGATTTCGACGCCATGGTCATCGCCAACCAGGCGGTGAATTTTTCCGTTGGCGCGAACCTCATGCTGGTTCTCGTCGGAGCCCAGGAGCAGGAGTGGGACGAATTGCATATGGCCGTGAAGCAATTCCAGAACATCAACCTGGCAATCAAGTACGCGCCAAGACCCGTCGTGGCTGCGCCGCAGGGAATGGCGCTCGGCGGAGGTTGCGAAGTGAGCCTGCATGCGGCAAAGATTCAGGCGGCGGCCGAAGCCTACATTGGCTTGGTGGAAACCGGAGTTGGTTTGATTCCCGGCGGCGGCGGCTCGAAGGAAATGCTGATTCGCGCGAACGAACACGCCAGTGTGACAGGCTTCAGCCTGTCCTTTTCTTCCGAATCCGACCTCGATCTTTTCCACGCCCTGAAGCCGGTCTTCGAAAGCATAGCCATGGCCAAAGTCGGCACCAGCGCCGAGGAATGTCGCGACCTCGGGTATCTGCGCCGCGAAGACGGCGTCTCCATGAACCGCGACCGTCTTGTCGCCGATGCCAAGGAAGCCGCCCTGGCGCTCGTGCGCGGCGGCTACAAGCCCGTCGCCGCAAGCTGGCAGGAAGGCGCGCAAACTACGCAGATAAAAGTCCTCGGCGAACAATTCCTTGCCGGAGCGAAACTCGCTATTCACATGATGCTCCGCGGCGGATACGCCTCAGAATACGACGCGCATGTGGGCCGCAAGCTCGCCAACATCCTCGCTGGTGGCCCGCTGACGTCGCCTCAGTTGGTAAGCGAGCAATACGTCTTAGATCTTGAGCGCGAAGCCTTCGTCTCCCTCTGTGGCGAAAAGAAGACTCAGGAACGCATCGCTCACACCCTGAAAACTGGTAAGCCCTTGCGAAATTAGGAAAATCTCTTTCATTAATCGTATAAAAACGTATTGTCATAACGGTTCCTTATGAGCTACTCTGTGTATTTGTAGGAGGCGGATCGTGCAGAGGCTCTTGGCTCCGCGGGAAGCAGCAAACATCCTGGGCATCAGTTATCCCACCTTGAAGCAGTGGATCTATCACGGAAAAATCAAATCGATGAAGACTCCCGGTGGGCACCATCGCGTGCCGGAGAGCGAAATCGACCGCCTGTTTCCGAAGAAGTTGAATCGCGGGGACTTCGAATCGAGGCGCGGCAACCTACGGAAGATCAGCGGACGAAACCAGTTGATTGGGCGCGTCGTGGCGATCAAATTCAGCGGCTTGCTGGCACAGGTCACACTGGCGATCGGAGAGCAGCACATTACTTCGATTATCACGGCGGATGCGGCGAAGGAGCTTCGATTGAAGCTCGGCGAGCGGGCCGCCGCGCTGATCAAGTCAACCGAAGTGATGATCCTGAGAGTCTGACTCCGTGAACCGTGGAACGACAATCTGGCGCGGGTGGTTCCGCGTCCTTCCACTCATTCTTTCCGTTTTCCTTGCTCCGCATGACGCGCGAGCTCAAGGAAGGGAAATCCGCATAGCCGCAGCGGCGGACTTGATGTTTGCCATGGTGGAATTATCCGAGAATTTTGAGAAACAGACGGGAACGAGAATAACTGTGACTTACGGATCGAGCGGCAACTTCTTCTCGCAAATGCAGAATGGCGCACCTTTTGATCTTTTCTTCTCGGCGGACATTGAGTATCCGAGAAAGTTGGAGGCCGCTGGACTCGCCGAGCCGGGAACTCTGTACGAGTACGCCGTCGGACGGATCGTAATCTGGATGCCTTCGGATGCCAAAGTAGATGTTGCGAAACAGGGATGGAAAACTTTGTTGGATCCGAACGTTGAGAAAATTGCCATCGCGAATCCCGAGCATGCGCCTTACGGCCGCGCGGCGGTGGCGGCGCTACAAAAAGCGGGAGTCTACGAATCCGTGAAGAACAAGCTCGTTTATGGCGAGAATATTTCGCAGGCGGCGCAGTTTGTGCAGTCCGGAAACGCGCAGGCCGGAATTGTAGCGCTGTCTCTCGCGATTTCCCCGGCGATGCGCGATGGAAAACGATGGGAAATTCCGGCGGAGATGCATCCGTTGCTTGAGCAAGGAGCGATTGTTTTGAACGGTGCTACTAATAAGGATGGGGCGCGGGCGTTTCTGGAATTTGTGAAAAGTACGGCCGGGCGGGCCATTCTGGCGAAGTATGGCTTCGAATTTCCACACAGGACGAAAGACCCAGAAAAAAGATAACGCACAGGCGCTGAGACACTGGGGAAACGCTGGCAAGGGAAGCCAACAAGAAGTAGGCGAGAAGCTGAGTGGAGAAGCGAATGGAATCATTGTGGCTATCGATGAAATTGGCAACGTGCGTAGCCGCGATATTGCTCGTGGTCGGCATGCCAGTAGCATATTGGCTGGCGTATTCAACCTGGCGCTGGAAGTTCCTTCTCGAATCGATCGTAGCCCTGCCGCTAGTGCTGCCACCAACGGTGCTGGGATTTTACACGCTGGTAGCCATAGGGCCGCGCGGACCGCTAGGAAAATTGTGGATCGCACTCTTCGGACACGGGCTGGCCTTCACGTTCGGCGGACTGATTCTCGCTTCCGTCTTGTACAGCTTTCCATTTGCAGTGCAGCCGCTGATCGTTTCCTTTGAAGGAGTCGACCGAAGATTGCTGGACGCTTCGGCGGTGCTGGGTTCAGGCGGCTTGCGGACATTCTGGCGAGTCATTCTGCCGCTGTCGCTGCCGGGAGTCGTCACCGCGGCAGTTTTGAGTTTCGCGCACACTCTCGGAGAATTCGGCGTCGTCTTGATGGTGGGCGGGAATTTGGCGGGCATCACGCGCACCGTCTCGATCGACATTTACGATCGCGTGCAGTCTCTTGAATACGGCGCCGCGAACCGCATGGCTCTGGTGCTTCTGGTAATTTCCTTCGCCGTGTTGTCCTTTGTCTATGCCGTCAACCGCCGCGTGTGGACGCCGTGGGCGGCGAAGTAAACGCCACCATGCTCATCGCGCGAATCCGCAAAGAGCGGCGCGGTGCCGGTGCTTCCCCGTTTGTACTTGATGTTTCCATCGAAGTTCCTCCAGGCATCACCATCCTGTTTGGAGCTTCGGGCGCCGGCAAATCCACACTCCTGGATTGCGTCGCGGGGCTGGCGCGCCCGCACGAGGGACAAATCACCTCTGGCGGCGATGTCCTCTTCGATTCCGCTGCTCGAGTCAATGTCCCCACTCCAAAACGGCGAATCGCCTACGTCTTTCAGACACTCGCGCTATTCCCGCATCTGAGCGTGGAACAAAACGTCGCCTATGGATTGAAGGATTTGCCGGAGACGGAAAAACGCGAGCGAGTACAAGCAATCCTCAAAGCTTTTCGCGTTGACAAACTAACGAATCAAAAGCCTGGCGAAATTTCCGGGGGCGAGAGGCAGAGGATCGCGCTGGCCAGATCACTGGTTACTGAACCGCGCGTATTGCTGCTCGACGAGCCGTTGACGGGATTGGACGCGGAATTGAAAGCGTCGATTGTGGACGATTTGCGCGCATGGAACGCGGCGAAAGGAATCCCCATTTTGTATGTGACGCACACCCGCGATGAAGTGGATGCGCTCGGCGAGCGTGTGATCGCACTCGATAATGGGCGCGTCGTTAGCGCCGGCGCCCCGATGGAAGTTCTAAACGCGCCACGCCGGAAAAAGCTGGCGCAAGCCGCGGGATTCGAGAATTTGCTGAAAGCCACGGTGCTCGATCTCCGCGAGGCGGATGGCGTCATGCGCGTTCGGCTGGGCGATAGCGCGTGCGAAATTGAGGTGCCGCTCGGTTACGCCGCAGCCGGAAGCCGCGTCCAGGTGGCAATCCGCGCCGGAGATATTTTGCTGGCAACGGATCGGCCCCGCGGATTGAGCGCCCGAAATGTGATCGAGGGGCGCATCCTTTCGCTCGAGCAGCGTGGTACGATGGTAGTCGCGCGCGTCGATTGCGGCGTCACATTTATTGTTTATATCACGCCCGGTGCAGTGCGGACGTTAAAGTTATCCGCGGGGCGCCCCGTCTGGCTGGTTTTGAAAACTCACTCCTGCCATTTGGTGGATTAAATAGGAAGTTTTAGATTAGAAAGTCCTCAAGACTTCGGTTTCGTACGAGGGGGTGCCGCGGGCTTGGTCGCAGTGGGCACCGAGAATTTGATTTCGTCAGCCTCCAGCGTTTTGTCCTTGGGCGAGGCGTGAATCACGACCAAGTCACCGGCAGCGAGGTCGCTGGCCTTCGCCGGTTTGTCTTCATTGTTGGACCTTGATAGAAATACTGTCGATGCGGCGATTTTCACTTCCACCGACTTGCCGTCCGCGGTTTTCACCACCAGGGAATCGGCGCTGACTTTCTCGACCGTGCCTCTCACATGGACTTTAGTGCCATGAGCAAGCGCAACGCTTGCAACGAGTGCCATCAATAAGGCCAGCGAGCCTAAGCGAAGTTTCATGAGCGTCTCCCATGGGAATGTAAGTCGGCAGCCATGGCTTCATTCCCGATGATGATCTTGTGATTCCGGTTTCCGTGATGGCGTTGCTCGATTCAAGAAATCATTCTCCTGTTGCTCTTCCTCCCGGTCATCCGGGCCTTTCGGATTATAACGCTCCATCTCGATGCGTTCCTCCGCACTCAGATGGGGAAGATGCCGGATAAAGTGAACCAGCTTCCAACTGTCCTCGCTGCCTCCATGCTCGCCGCCATTGGAAAACGCCGGCATTCCCGTAAATCGCACGCCATTCTCAATGATCCAGAAAAGCTCGCCGTCACTGAGATTCTGCGTTGTCTGCAAGCGCAGATCCGGTGGCTTGGGGTACAGGCCATTGCCAATCATCGTCTGCCCGCCACCATCGTTGCCATGGCAGATGGCGCAGTGATCCGCAAAATGAAGCCGGGCATCGCGCAGGTCTTCCGCTGAAGCGAGCAGGGGATTCTGCGCCAGCCGCGCGTTCGAAGGGATTGCCATGTGGCGCGCCTTGCGAGCGACTATCGCCTCCAGCGCACTCGGTTTCGCGCGCGCGCTGAGGCCATCATGCAGAAACGAAACAGCCACAGCTGCAACTATGCCGAGCAGCGCTACAGCAGCGGCAATCACCAGATTTCTGCGGTTCATAGCCTTGCGAGTATGTTAATGGATGAGGGCCGCAGCGGCCAGCGGCGAATCGTTCGGTCCTGATTATCGCATCTGTCCAAGATTCAGCCCGGATTCCGAGAGGTGTCGCGTCACAAAGCGGAATGGCGAGGCATCTCCAATCTTCTATAACGTAAACCTATGGCGTTTTATTCCCATCGAAGCAGGCGTGCGAATATCGGGCATTTTGGGAAGAGCTGATGGCGGGAAAAAAGATCGTGCGGATGTAACCCCCCACGGGCGCTTTCCTCTGGTAGGATACTCTGGAAATGGCGACGCCCCCGAGGAACGCAATCAATCTGACGGCGTTCCAAGCTTGCCCAGCAGAAGTTCGCGAAATTCTCCATGCTGCAGTGTCCGGCGCAGAGCTGACATTCGAACAGGGACTTGTCCTGGCGACGGCGGAGGGTTCAGCGCTGGAGACGCTGGTGTCCGTTGCGGATCAACTACGCCGGGAGACCGTCGGAGACGCAATCACTTACGTCGTAAATCGCAACATCAACTTTACGAACATTTGTTTCGTGGGATGCAGTTTTTGTGGCTTTGGGCGCGGACCCGGCGCCGCCGATGCCTATTCGCTCTCTTTCGAGGAAGTAGTTCGTCGCGCGCGTGAGGCCTGGGGACGTGGCGCCACCGAGGTTTGCGTTCAGGGTGGCTTGCCGCGCGACCTCGACGGATTCTTCTACCGCGATCTTCTTCGCGCCATCAAGCATGCGATTCCAGAGATGCACGTCCACGCCTTCTCGCCGATGGAGATCGATTACGGCGTGACGAAAACGGGGATGCCCCTCCGCGACTATCTGCAAATGATGAAAGACGAAGGCCTCGGCAGTATTCCAGGCACTGCGGCGGAGATTCTCGATGACCGCGTGCGAAAGGAGCTGAGCCCCAACAAATTGCCTGCCGCGCGATGGGTGGAAATCATTGCCACCGCGCATGAGCTGGGTATCCCGACGACTTCGACCATGATGTACGGGCATGTGGAAGAGCCCGCCGATTGGGTGCGCCACATTCTCCTGTTGCGCGCCGTCCAAAAACGCACCGGCGGATTTACAGAGTTTGTGCCGCTGGGATTCATTCACGAAAACACGAGGCTCTACCGCCATGGCGGAGCGAGGCCTGGAGCAAAACGCGAAGAGCATCTCCGGGTGCACGCGCTTGCACGTGTGTTGCTCCACGGGGCAATCAAGAATTTGCAAGTCTCCTGGGTAAAGCTGGGTTTCGAAACTTCCCTTGCGTGTTTGCAGGCGGGCGCAAATGATTTCAGCGGCACGCTCATGGAAGAGAGCATTTCCAAGGCTGCCGGAGCAACTTTTGGAGAATACGTTTCGCCGGAAGAGTTTCGCGCCAGGATTCGCTCGATTGGACGAGTCCCAGCGGAACGGTCCACGACTTACAGAATTCGGCGCATATTTAGCGAGCCCGAACACGACTCACCCGCAACGCCGGCTCAATTTCCGATGGTTCGAACCGGAAACCAGGTGACTTACACGGAAGGCTCCTACTGAGCGATTCTCATGCGAGCCCTCCTCTTACCAGTGAAAGATCTGCGCAACGCGAAGAAGAGGTTGATGGGCGTTCTGACGCCCGAGGAAAGGTTCGCGCTGGTGGAAGTCATGCTCGCGGACACCGTTCGCGCCGTCAGAGGTGTCCGCCGCGCCGAGAAGATTTTTGTCATAACAAATTACGAGCCCGCCATGCGCTTGGCGGAAGAAAATCACTGGGAGATTCTGCGCGAAGAACAGCAAATTTCTGAGAGCGATTCCGTGGACGCTGCGTCAAGACTCTGCGAGCTGCGCGGAGTGACCGGGCTGCTGCGAATACCCCTGGACGTGCCACTAGTGCAGGCGAGTGATATCGATGATTTGTTGGCCGTCGAATGTGAGGAGCCGGCGCTGGTTATCGTGCCGTCACGCGATGGAATGGGCACCAACGCGATTCTGCGGATGCCTCCAGCGCTGTTTCCGTCGCATTTCGGCATGGGAAGCTTTGCGAAACACGTTGGCGAAGCGGAGCGCATCGGTGCCGGCGTGATTTTCCGTCGGAACCCCCGGCTCGAAATGGATGTGGATGACGAATCCGATTTGCGGGCGCTGCTGAAAAATGATTTGAGCAGCACGGAAACGGGACAATGGCTTCGCGAGAGCGGAGTCGAAGCGCGCCTCCGGCAACACCTCAAGGCGGAAGCGAAGGGCGCGTAATGAAGAAAAAAGTATGCGCCAGCCTCGACGAAGCCGTGGCGGATATTCCCGATGGCGCGCAAATCATGGTCGGGGGATTCGGTGGTGCGGGCTTTCCGAATAACCTCATTCAAGCGTTGGCGCGGAAAGGCGCAAAGAACATCACTGCCGTCAGCAACAATTGCGGGACACGCGATGGCGAGCTTGGAATCATGTTCAAGAACAATCAGATCAAGCACGTGATTGCCGCTTTTCCCGGGCCTCACGCCAATTATTTTCTGGAACGCTTCGCCGCCAGGGAAGTGACTCTGGAACTCGTGCCGCAAGGCATTTTGTGCGAGCGCATGCGCGCCGCCGCCGCTGGTCTGCAAGGTTTCTACACCACCGTGGGCGTAG
>Ga0137410_10000533_pt1 | contig 27069 bp, 24 predicted proteins | sample CZODoug1_16funga_FD_108878 | JGI IMG/M metagenome (GOLD analysis project Ga0137410, IMG submission 108878) | Vadose zone soil fungal communities from Angelo Coast Range Reserve, California, USA - CZODoug1_16fungal (Illumina Assembly) | ecosystem: Environmental > Terrestrial > Soil > Vadose zone... | reverse complement strand
GCGGCGAAGCACCTGGCCGCGGACGAGGATCTGTGGAACAACCCGGGCACGCGCAGCTACGAGCTCGAGGTGCCGGTCCACGACGGGACGTTGCGCCACACGCTCAACTACAAGGCCACGTTCATCGGCGCCGATGGCGAGATCGCGGGGCTGATCGGCGCGATCGTCGACATCACCGAGCGCAAGCGCACGGAGCAGCGCCAGGCAATCGAGCACCGGGTCACGCGCATCCTCTCGGAATCCGAAACGGCGGGCGCCGCCATGCCGGGGGTGCTCGCCGCCTTCTGCGAGACGCTCGGCTGGACCTGCGGGGCGCGCTGGAGGCTCGACTCGAAGACGCTCGGGTTTCGCTGCGAGGAAACCTGGAGCCAGGGCGATCCGGCCGTAGAGGCTTTTCTCGCCGACAGCCGCGAGACCACCTTCCACCCGGGGAACGCGGGTCTAATCCGACGCGTGCTGGGCAGAGGCGAGCCGGTGTGGATCGTCGACGTCGCCGCCGAGAAAGGCTTTCTGCGCGGCAGGCAGGCGGCGAGGGCGGGGCTGCGCTCGGCGTTCGCGTTCCCGATACGCCTGGGCGAGCAGGTCCTCGGCGCGCTCGAGTTCTTCCACCGGGAGACGCAGCCGCCCGACGAGTGGCTGCTCAAGACGGGCGTGGCGATCGGCCTGCAGATAGGCCACTTCATGGCGCGCACGCAGGCCGAGCGCGACCTGCGCCAGAGCGAGGCGCGCTTTCGCAGCCTCACCGGCCTGTCCTCCGACTGGTACTGGGAGCAGGACGAAGAGCTGCGGCTCACGCTCATGTCGAGCCGCTTCGTCGAGCGCACCGGCATCGACCCGGCGCCCCATATGGGGCAACGGCGCTGGGACCAGGCCGCGCCGAACCTGATCGAGGCCGACTGGGCGCGACACAAGGCGCAGCTCGCGCGGCGCGAGCCTTTCTTCGACTTCGAGATCGAGCGCGTCACCCCCGACGGCAACTCGGTGTGGCTCTCCATCAGCGGCGAGCCGGTGTTCGAGGACCGCAAGTTCCGCGGCTACCGCGGTGTGGGGACCGACGTCACCGAGCGCAAGCGCGGGCAAGCGGTGCTGCGCGCGGCGTATGACGAGCTCGCGCGCTCCAACTCCGAGCTGCAGCAGTTCGCCTACGTCGCATCGCACGACCTGCAGGAGCCGCTGCGCATGATCGGGAGCTACACCCAGCTGCTCGAGCGCCGCTACGGCGACAAGCTCGACGCCGACGCCCGCGAGTTCATGGACTTCATCGTCGACGGCGCGACGCGGATGAAGCAGCTGATCGAGGACCTGCTCGCGTACTCCCGTGTAGGAACGCGCGGCAAGGAATTGCGGCCAATCCAGGCACAGGTCGCGCTCGACCGGGCGCTCGTGAACCTGCGCGCGGCGATCGAATCGAGCGACGCGCAGATCACCCAGGAGGCGCTTCCCGAGGTGAGCGCCGACGACACGCAGCTCACCCAGCTGTTCCAGAACCTGATCGGCAACGCGATCAAGTTCAGGAGGCAGGAGGAGCCAATGCGCGTCCACGTCGGCGTGCAGGACGCGGGCAACGAGTGGCGCTTCTCGGTCTCGGACAACGGCATCGGCATCGAGCCGCAGTACTACGAGAGGATTTTCATGGTGTTCCAGAGGCTGCATACCCGGGACGAATATCCGGGCACCGGGATCGGCCTCGCTATATGCAAGAAAGTCGTCGACCGCCACCGCGGGCAGATCTGGGTCGAGTCCGCGCCGGGCAAGGGCAGCACGTTCATCTTCACGCTTCCGAAAATCCAAAAAGGAGAGTCATGAGTTCAGACAGCGACAGGACCGCCCCCCCGGTGGAGATACTCCTGGTCGAGGACAATCTCGGGGACGCGCGCCTCACGCGCGAGGCGCTCAAGGAAGGCAAGGTCTACAACAACCTCCACTGGGTCAAGGACGGCGTCGAGGCGCTCGACTTCCTCTATATGCGCGGCAAGTACAAGGATGCGCCCAAGCCCGACATCATCCTGCTCGATCTCAACCTGCCGAAGAAGGACGGCCGGGAGGTGCTGCAGGAGATCAAGGCCGACTCGCGGCTCATGCGGATCCCGGTGGTGGTGCTCACCACCTCGAAGGCGGAGGAGGACGTGCTCAAGACCTACACGCTGCACGCGAACTGCTACGTGACGAAGCCCGTGGACCTCGAGCAGTTCATCAAGGTGGTCAAGTCGATCGATAACTTCTGGCTCACGGTGGTCACGCTTCCCAACGGAAAGTAGAACATGGCCGAGCGCCAGCGGGTTCTGCTGATCGAGGACAATCCGGGGGATGTTCGTCTCATCCGGGAGATGCTGTCCGAAGGCGAGGACGGGCTGTTCGAGCTCGATTGCGTCGGCAGGCTATCGCAGGGCCTCGAGTATCTTTCCACGCGCGGGACCGGCGTGGTGCTCCTCGACCTTTCCCTTCCCGACAGCTACGGATTCGATACCTTCCTGAAGGTCTACGCGCATTCGCCCAAGGTGCCGATCATCGTCCTCACCGGACACGACGACCAGACGGTCGCGCTCTCGGCGGTCAAGACCGGCGCCCAGGACTACCTCGTCAAGGGCAAGCTCGACCGGGAGCTGCTGCTGCGCTCGATGCAATACTCGATCGAGCGCAAGCGCTACCAGGAGCAGCTCGAGTACCAGGCGAACTACGACGCGCTCACCGGGCTGCCCAACCGCAACCTGTTGCACGACCGCCTCCGCCAGTCGGTCTTCGCGCAGCGCTTCGTGCGCTCGATCGGCGTGGTGTTCCTCGACATCGATCACTTCAAGTTCGTCAACGACAGCCTCGGGCACAACACCGGCGACAAGCTGCTGCAGAAGGTCGCCGAGCGTCTGCTCGAGTCGGTCCGCGACGGCGATACCGTGGCGCGCCTCGGCGGCGACGAGTTCATCCTGGTCCTCAACGACCAGACCGGGCAGGAGGTCATCTACCGCGCCATGCAGCGCATCATCGGCAGGGTCGCCGACCCGATCGAGATCGACGGGCAGGAGCTGCTGGTAACCGCGAGCGCGGGAATCAGCCTGTACCCGCAGGACGGCCCGGACGTGGAGACGCTGCTGAAGAACGCGGACGCCGCCATGTACCGCGCCAAGGAGAAGGGGCGCAACAACTTTCAGTTCTACACCGCCGAGATGAACCGGCAGGTGAACGAGCGCCTGAAGATGGAGAGCAGCCTGCGCCGCGCGCTCGATCGCAACGAGCTCGAGCTCTACTACCAGCCCCGCATCCGCGTCGGGAGCGGCGCGCTGGTGGGCTGCGAGGCGCTGCTGCGCTGGCAGCACCCCGAGCTGGGCCTCACGCTTCCCGATCGCTTCATCGGCCTCGCCGAGGAGACCGGGCTGATCATTCCCATCGGCGAGTGGGTGATCCGGTCGGCGTGCGCGCAGGCGCGCGCGTGGCAGGCGAAGGGCACGACGCCGATCTCGGTCTCGGTGAACCTGTCGATGCGCCAGTTCAGGCAGGAGGCCCTGGCGAGCGTCATCGACGACGCCCTGCGCGCGAGCGGCCTCGACCCGCGCCTGCTCGAGATGGAGCTGACCGAGAGCCTGGTGATGCAGGACACCGAGGCCGCGATCCGCGTGCTCGAGCGCCTGCGCGAGATCGGCGTGGACATCTCGGTCGACGACTTCGGCACCGGGCACTCGAGCCTCTCGTACCTCACCCGCCTGCCGATCAGCGCGCTGAAGATCGACCAGTCGTTCGTGCAGGCGATCAAGGGGACGGGGCAGTCCGACGAGGGCATCGTCGCCCAGGCGATCATCTCGCTCGGCCACAACCTCAGGCTCAAGGTGGTCGGCGAGGGAGTGGAGACCGGCGCCCAGTTCGAGTTCCTGAAGCAGCACGCCTGCGATGAGGTGCAGGGGTACCACTTCGGCAGGCCGATGCCGGCGGTGGAGTTCGAGCGGTTTGCGGCGAGCCGCGGTTCGGGGAGCTAGCGGCGGGCGGCGGTCCAACCGGGCGCGTCGAGTTCGTCAACGCCCGGGAATCTCGGGAAAGCTCAGACCGCTACTTCGATTTCGCGAACGTCCTCGCCGCGAAGCTGCTCGGTGACGACCGACAGATATTCGCGAATGGCGTCTTTGATGTTCTCGATCGCCTCCTGCTCGGTGTGCCCCTGAGACCAACACCCGGGAAGCCCGGGAACGGACACGCTGTGGCCTTCGTCCGACTTATGGAGTGCGATGCGATATTTCATGGTCCGGCGAATGAGGTTAGGGCTCATCCTAGTCGGGTCACGGTTTCACCGTCTGAATCCTGAGCTCCAGCGTGTAGCGATGAACGTTCCTAAGACCGACCGGCGCTGCCATTGAACCTCCGCTTCCGTTTGGTCGATGTGTCCACTTTATCGGACGACGTTCCAGGTCCGTCTCGATGGGCCGGCTATGCCCCAATTCGAACGAATGTGCGGGGCAGAAGATTTGCAAGTGCTTCCTCAAGCTTTGGGATGAGGGGCAGCAGGTAGGGAAGCTCGTTCGACTGCGCGTCCAGCACAATTACCGTGATCGGCAATGTGTCGAGGTTCTGCTGATATTGGAGATTTTTGTCGACCGAGATAAGCGCGTCGAACTCGTTTGCGGCTCGAGCGAGGAGATCGCCGTTGCTGATGCCACCCCACCCCATTTCGACCACCGTGCGTATGACATGGCTTGGTAGGGAGCGCCTTAGCCGATGTGGGACAGACTCGTCAAGCAGCAGGCGCATCTGCAAGTAAGCGTGCCTTGGCTACCTCGAGAACCGCTATTGCAGCCTCACGGGAAACAGAGGGGAAGTCCTCCAGAAAGTCTTCAAGCGATGAACTTCCTTCAAGGTAGTCGAAGAGGTTCTGGACGAGTACTCGCGTACCCTTGAAACACGGGGCGCCACTCATAATTTCAGGATCGCGACTGATGTAAGGCGTATCCATAGCTACCTCCAATGCACCCAGTTTAACCGGGACCTGGATCTACGGGGCATGACGTTCGCGTTGAACGGCGCGAGCAAGGGAGCGAAGCGACGCTTGCGAGCGTCCGTCTTCGAACGCGCGGTTAGGCTTCATTTGGCAGGAAGCACCTTCTTTTGGGATTTGTTCCATTCGATGGACTCGCGAAGAGGCATGACATACGGACGTCGCCAATCAGGTCGCAGGAGTTCAGCGTGCTTTAGCGCTTCTAATGCCTCGCCCCACTGCTCATCAACCGCAAGTGCTTTGGCCTTGAACCACCACGCGTGATGATCGGCGGGACACTCTTTCAGGCGCGCATCCGCGAAGGAGACAAGTTCCTTGAACTTTCCGCGCTCCTGAAGGGCACTCGCGTCCTTGAAGAATCGGTCAACTGCACAAGGGGAGCTCTTCGCGGGATCTGCGCCTGGCGTGTAGATCGACTCAGACCATGAAGCTGTTTGAATGAACGAGTAAGCCACCGCACCAGCGACAAGCAACAGCCCAGCGGCAACTGCCCACGCTGCGTAGGTAAAGCGGCGGACTTCTTTCAATAACCGGTCGTCGATTTCCATGGGATGTGATGAAGCCTAACGTTCGCGCCCACGCGCGGGCGCGCGAGATTGTTGACCGAAGTGCGATGCTTCTCGCCCGTCGCGGTGGGGCGCGCTGTTAGAGCGCACTCTCGTCATTTGAACGTTCGCGTCGTTGGATCCGTAGCACTGCGACAAAGCAATAGGCAAAGGCCGCTGCGGCGACAAACAATACACTGACCAGAAACTCCACAGCCGCGTCTAGAGCGGCTTTGTCCGCAACAGCGGCCTTGTCGTTGCCCACTACAACTGTTTTCAGAACTGCGCGCAACCCTTCGACGTCACTCATGGACTTGATATCGGTAACGAACTTTGAATTGTTTTGCAGCAAAGGCAGCTCGGGGACTTGCGTTTTGTAGTAAACGAGCACGGCGATTCCACTAACAAGGAAGATCAAGCAACAGGCCAATTGAAAATGCAGTAGGTGCTTCATTGTGCGCTCTAACTGGTAATGATCCTCGATTGCTCCATCCTAAAACCATACACAGCTATATGCAAACATCTACCTGTATATAGGACCATCTGCCGCCATATATGAGAAGAATCCGGAAGCGGCCGAGTCCGTCGTAATCCAATAGGACGGAACCCGCATCCACGTATTAGACTCCTCCGCGACGCACGGAGGCGGATTCCATCAAGCTCGTTACCACGCTCGCGATTATCTTCGCCGGTCTCGCCGGTCGGTCGGCCGTGGACAAGATTCTCACGTTGCGTGGCGGGCCAGAGCTGGTCGCGTTCTGGGCGCAGCTCGGCTCGGTCACCGAGGTGGTGGCTGCGGTCGCGCTCGCCGGGGCGGGAACGGGTATTTCGGTGCTGGTCGCCCGGGCTGAGACGCCAGAGCGCCAGCGCGAGCTGCTGCACCAGTCGCTGCGGATCGGCCTGGCGGTGTCGGCGCCGGTCGCGCTCGCGGTGGTCGCCTTCTCGCTCGCTTTTCCCGGGAAGCTCGCGGGCGATGGCCCGTCGCAGACGCTGGTCGCGCTCGCCGCCGCGGTCGGGTGCATCGTGGTCGTGCCGGGGATGCTGAACGGCTATTGGCTGGGTCAGCAGCGGCGCGACCTGATGCTCGCGCTCGGCGTGGGGTCGTCGCTGGTCGTTCTCGTCGCGGCGCTCGCCGCGCCCCAGGCGCAGCTTCTCGCCGCGCTCACGCTCGCGCAAGGCGTGCCCGCGCTGGCGGCGGTGTTCTTCCTGGGGAAGACCGAGCCGCGAGCCGCCCCGGCCGCGGAGCACGGCTCGCTCAAGCGTTACATCCTCCCGGGCTTGGTCATCGGCTTGCTCACGCCGCTTGCGATGGTGGCGGCACGGGACGTCGTCGCGGCGCGGATGTCCTGGCACGACGTGGGCCTGCTGCAGTCTCTCTGGCGCGTTTCCGACTGGGTGGGCAACGTGGCGGCCGGGGTGATGGCGGTCTATTTCCTGCCGCGGCTCTCCGCCGCGCACGGCACGCCGCGCTTCGCGGCCGAGCTAAAGCGCGCCGCCTTGGCCACGATCCTGCCTTCCGCGCTCGCCCTCGCCGCGATCGGCGCTCTGCATCGTCCCGTCTTCTCGCTTCTCTACGACGAAACTTTTCGGATGACCGACGCGACGGTCGCCCTGTTTTTCGCCGGCACCTTCGCGCGCATCGCCTCATGGCTGCCGCTCTATGCCCTCTACGCCATGCGGCGCACCCGCTCGCTCGCCATCGGTGAATTCCTCTCGATGCCGCTCTTCGCCGCCCTGCTCGCGGCCTGCCCGGGAACGCTGACGCTCGAAGCCGTGGGCGCCCTGTGGCTCGCCGCCTATCTGGCCTACGGCGTGTTCAATCTGTGGGCGGTGCGGCGCGCCGCTTGAGGCGGGCTTTTGTGGTTGTAGGGCGCGGCGGCATTGCGTAGTATCCGCCGCTGGGAGGTTCATGAAACGCAGCACCGATCGCTTTCTCACCACGCACACCGGCAGCCTGCCGCGCCCGGAAGACCTTGTGCGCATGATGTACGCCAAGGAAGAGGGCGTGCCGGTAGACGGCGCTGCGCTCGCCGCGCGCATCCGCTCGGCGGTCGAGGAAGTGGTTCGCAAGCAGGCGGGAGCCGGAGTCGACCTGGTCAACGACGGCGAGATGTCGAAGCCCTCCTACGCCACCTACGTCAAGGACCGCCTCAGCGGATTCGGCGGGACCGGCAACACCTTCGTCTACCAGGACCTGGTCGAATTTCCCAATCTCGCCAAGCGCGTGTTCGGCGACCCGGGGCGCTCGCGCAGGAAGACGCCGGGTTGCAACGCGGCGATCAGCGTGCGCGACCTGAAGGCGGCCGCGGAGGACGTGGCGAACCTCAAGGCGGCGACCGCGAAGGTGAAGGCGCACGAGACGTTCATGAGCGCCGCCTCGCCGGGCGTGATCGGGCTTTTCTTCCGCAACGACCACTATCCGAGCCAGGAAACGTATCTGTACGCGATCGCGGAGGCGATGCGCCAGGAGTACGAGACGGTGGCGAAGGCCGGCGTGATCCTGCAGATCGACTGTCCCGACCTCGGCATGGGGCGACACATCCAGTACGCCGACCTGTCCCTCGCCGACTTCAAGAAGAAGGCGCGGCTGCACATCGAAGTCTTGAACCACGCGCTCTCCGGCATTCCGTCCGAGCAGCTGCGCATGCACCTGTGCTGGGGCAACTACGAAGGACCGCACCACTGCGACGTGCCGCTCGCCGACATCATCGACGTGATATTCCTGGCCAAGCCCATGGGCATTTCGTTCGAAGCGGCCAACCCGCGCCACGCGCACGAGTGGAAGCTCTTCGAGACGGTGAAGCTGCCCGAGGGCAAGGTGCTGATACCTGGCGTGCTGGAGTCGAAGACCAACTTCATCGAGCACCCCGAGCTGATCGCGCAGCGCATCGGCCGCTACGCCAGGCTCGTCGGCCGCGAGAACGTCATCGCGGGAAGCGATTGCGGCTACGGCACCTGGGTGGGGCAGGCGGCGGTCGACCCGGACGTGGTGTGGGCGAAGATGGCGGCGATGGCCGAAGGGGCGCGCATCGCGACCCGGGAATTCTGGGGCCGCTAGGCCCTGTCGGTTCTCCGATGTTCGATCATTTCCGCGGGATCGTGGAGCGGGAGAAGAAACACCTCGAGGACGAGCTCGCGCGCACGCAGAGCCTGATGCCGCTCCTCATGAAGCCGCGCAACGGCGCCAAGTGGACCAAGGGCGAGAAGCGCGAGCTGGTCGATCACCTGAAGCGCATCGGAGGAATGGGGCGCTACGTCGCGCTGCTCCTGCTTCCCGGAGGCCTGGCGCTCCTGCCGCTGCTCGCTTGGTGGCTCGACCGGCGCCGCGACAAGCGCCCGCCTTCACCTCCCAAGTAGCGTCTACTCCCGGTACGAGGGGTCGATCGAGTCGAGCTTGCGGATCAGCGCCGGCCACTCGAGGATGCCGAACTTGCGGCGCACGCCAGGCTGGTAGAGGTGCGAGGCCTCCTCGACGACCTTGCGCGGCGGCATCGAGATCTCGGTGTTGCAGGAGAGCGTCGCGACTTGCAGCTGGCAGGCGCGCTCGAGACGGAAGATGTTGTCCCAGGCCTGCGGGATGCTCCCGCCCACTACCAGCAGCCCGTGGTTGCGCAGGATCATCGCCTCGCGGTTGCCCAGGTCGCGCACCAGGCGCTGCTGCTCGTCCATCTCGATCGCGATGCCCTCGTAGTCGTGGTAGCCGATGTCGAGGAAGCGCATCGCCGTCTGCGCGAAGGGCATTAGCCCCTCTTTCATCGCCGACACCGCCATGCCGGCGATGGTGTGGGTGTGGATGACGCAGTCGACCTCGTGGCGCGCGCGGTGGATCGCGCTGTGGATCACGTAGCCCGCCCTGTTGATGTCGTACTCGGTCGGGTTGAACAGGATCTTGCCCTCCAGGTCGAGCTTGATGAAGCACGAGGCGTGCATCTGCTCGTACAGCATCCCGTAGGGGTTGATGAGGAACGCGCCGTCCTCGCCCGGGACGCGGGTCGAGATGTGGTTCGCGATCATCTCGTCCATGCCGTAGAGATGGACGAGCCGGTACGCGGCGGCGAGGTCGATGCGCTTGGCCCACTCCTCGGGCGAGACCTGGTCGCGGACGGATTTCTGCTTCTTGAGGCGGGTGACGCTCATGGGGAGCTCCTGACTCCGATCGGTCGTAAACAGCTTAGCGCAATTTGGCCTGGCGCAGCGCCCGCCACATCCGGTCGGGCGTGACCGGCATGTCGACGTCGGCGATGCCCAGCGGCCGCAGCGCGTCGGCGATCGCGTTCAGCGTCGCACCCAGCGCGCCCGAAGTCCCCGATTCACCCACGCCCTTCGACCCGAGCGCGTTCGCCTTGGTCGGCACGGGGTGCTCGTCGCAGGCGATCGAGCGCATCCAGTCGGCGCGCGGCATCGGGTAGTCCATGAAACTGCCGGCGAGCAGCTGGCCGGTGTCCGGGTCGTATACGGCGTGTTCGCCGAGTACCTGCCCGACGCCCTGCATCACGCCGCCGTGCACCTGGCCCTCGACGCTGGTGTGGTCGACCACCGTGCCGATGTCGTCCACGGTGGCGTAGTTCACGACCTCGATCACGCCGGTCTCGGGATCGATTTCGACCTCGGCGATGTGGCAGCCGTTAGGGTAAGTCGCGCCGAAGGCGCCTTCGGCGACGCACTCCATGGGGTGCGGCGATTGCGCCGCGAGCTTCCTCGCAAGATCGAAGAAGCCGATCGACTTGCCGCCGGCCTTAAATTGTCCGTTGGCGTATTCGGCGTCGGCGCCCAGTGCCGCAGTCGCGAGCGGCTTCGCGGTTTCGACGAGCTTGCCGACGAGCAGCTTCACCGCGCTTCCCGCTCCGTAGAGCGAGCGCGAGCCGCCGGTGCCGTTGCCGACGATGGACACGTCCGGGTCGCCCTCGTGGAAGCGGATGCGCGCGGCCGCGTTGTCGTCGAGGCCCAGGCCTTCGCGGAAGATGCGCGCGAAGGCGGTCTCGTGTCCCTGGCCGGTCGACTGCGACACGGTGTAGACGTGCAAGTTGCCCCAGTGGTCGAAGCGCGCGTGCGCCTGGTCCTTGGCGGCGACGCCGGCGGCGCTCGCTTCCAGGAAGGTCGCGATGCCGATGCCGCGAAGCTTGCCGTTGCGCTGCGACTGCTCGCGGCGCTTCGAAAAACCTTTCCAGTCGGCCAGCAGCAGGGCCTTGTCCATCACCGCTTCAAATTCGCCCGAATCGTAAGTCGTGCCGTTCGCGGTCTTGTAGGGCATCGCCTCGGGCGGGATGAAGTTCTTCCGGCGCAGCTCGATCGGGTCGAAGCCGTGCTCGGCGGCTGCGCGGTCGACCACGCGCTCGATCGCGCAGGCGATGTCGGGGCGCCCCGCGCCCCGGTACGCCGACATCGAGACCACGTTCGAGTAAGCGCAGCGCGTGCGCGCGTACATCGCCGGCACCCGGTAGACGCCGCCCATGGTGATGGTGATGTTGCGCGAGCCGATTTGCGGTCCGAAAGGGGTGGAGAACGCGCCCAGGTCGGCACGGTCGTCGAAGCGCAGCGCGAGGAACCCGCCGTCGGCGTCGAGCGCCAGCTCGGCGGTCATGGTGAGGCCGCGCCCCTGGTTGTCCGAAAGGAAGACCTCGGAGCGCGTCGCGACCCATTTCACCGGGCCTGCGAGTTTCTGCGCCGCAAGCATGCACGCCACGTGCTCGGCGTAGGAGTAGCTGCGGATGCCGAAGCTGCCCCCGACCAGCTCGGTGATCACGCGGATCTTCTCCACCGGCAGCCCGGTCGCGGCGGACAGGAAGCCGCGCATGTTGTTCATGCCCTGGCTGGGCGTATAGACGGTGAAGCCGGCCGATTCGTCGAAGCTCGCGAGAAACGCTCGCGGCTCGATCGGATTGCCCACGAGGCGCTGGCTCCTGAGTGTGCAGCGCGAGACGTGCGCGGCTTTCGCGAAGGCTGCCTCCACCGCGGCGCGATCGCCGCTCTCGTACTCGAACGCGAGGTTGCCGGGGATGTCGGCGTGGAGCTGCGGCACGCCCGCGCGGGTCGCGGCGTCGAAACCGATCACCGCGGGCAGCTCGCGGTATTCGACCGCGATGTCCTCGGAGGCGTCTTGCGCGAGCGCCAACGTATCGGCAACGACGAGCGCGACAGGCTGGCCGACGTAGAGGACCTTGCCTTGAGCGAGCGCGGGCCAGAAGGGCTTTTTCTGCTTCTGCCCACCCACGCCTTCGTAGGGGACTCCGCCCGGCAGCGACTTCCAGCCCGAGGCGGCGTAGTCCTCGCCGACGAGGACGAGGCGCACGCCCTTGCGCGCTCTCGCCGCCGTCGCGTCGATCGAGGCGATCTCGGCGTGCGCGCGGTCAGAGCGCAGGAAGAACGCGTACAGCTGGTCCGGAAGATTCCAGTCCGCGGTGTAGCGGCCGCTTCCAGTGAGCAGCCGCGGATCCTCGCGGCGTATTGTTTTTTCGCTCATCGCCGGGGACGGATTGTCTCACGCGATCGCCCCCAGTTAAAAGGCGAGGCACGGCGGCCCTCCCTGCCGCCGTGCCTGCCTTGGCGCGGATGCCTACAGCGCCCGAAGGAACGCGATCAGATCCTCCCTGTCCTGTCCTAGGATGCCGGCGCCGAAGCGCTCGTTGTAGAAGTCGATCACCTCGCCCAGATCGGCGGCCGAGCCGTTGTGGAAGTACGGAGCGCGCGCAGCCAGGCCGCGCAGGATCGGGCCCTTGAACTTGCCGACGTCGGCGAACTGGCCGGAGATGAGCGCTCGGCCGGGGTCGGTCACGCTCATCGCGGGGCAGGCCGGTCCGACAACCTTGCTGCCGTCGGCGAGGGTGATGCACTTCTGCTGCAGCGTGTACAGCGGCATTTCGGGGGTGCGGCGCGACTCGTCGGCAAGGCCGATGTTGAGCGGCGCCACGATCGAGTGGTTGCCCGCATTGGGCGAGTCGTGGCAGGTGGTGCACGCTCCCTGGAAGGACGCGGGCAGCGGCGGGTTGAAGGGGCTCGCGAAGTTGAGCCCCGCTACCCCCGAGATGGTGATCGGGCGGTTGTTGAAGATCTCCTGGCCGCGGGCGACCGAGCGGCGCGCTTCCTCCCGGCTGCCGGCCCAGGCGTCGTAGACGTCGAACACGATCGGCGAGAACGGCGCACCGGTGCGGTAGTCGCCGAGGTTGTCGTTGATCCCGTAGTAGAAGATCTCGCCGAAGATCGCCTCGGGCCCGCCCTTGGCGCCGGCTGCGTGGAGATGCCTTGCGCCCCTGTCCCAGACCTGCGCGGTGGCGAGCGCAGTCTCGAAGGCGACGATGGACGCGCGCTGCGCGTCGCTGATCGGGTTGGGGGCCTGGGCATGCCCCTGGGTCGCGTCGTTCGACTGGGTCGCCAGATCGAAGTGGATCGAAGCGAAGCATTTGCCGCCCTCGGCCGCGATGTTGCAGTGGTCGCTGCCGAGGAAGGTCTCGCGCCCGTCCCACATCACCGTGGAGAGGAATTGCAGGTTGGTCGTCGGCAGCGGCCGCCGGAACAGCGACAGCTCGGCGCCGCTCGCATGGTGGTAGGGATCGTCGACTGCGATCAGCTCGAAGTCGGCGTTGGCCGGCACGCCGATGCCCACCCGGATCAGGCCCTTGGTGAGCAGCATGCTGTAGGCCTTGCGCCGCGCAGCCAGCGTCGAGACGTCCGCCGTGGGTGAATTCGACCCGTCGTTCGTCCTGAAGATCGCGCTCAGGCCCAGCTCGTCGGCGATGGCCCCGCCCTTGCTCCGATCGAAGATCGCCTGCACCTGCGGGGGGGTGATGGTCCAGCCGGCGCTGGGCAGGTGGCAACTCACGCAGCGCCGCCCGTTCGCACCCAGGTCCTGGAAGAACTCGTTGCCCAGGTCGATGCGCCCCGAGGTGCTGCTGGTGGCGGCAAATCCGCTCGGGTTGGGAAACGGCAACCCATTGGGGAGAAACCGCAGGCGAGAGAACTGAGTGGAGCCGGAGGAATGCTCCTCGGCCCTCAGGCCGGCGGGCGTCGTGGCGGACAGGAACAACAGGGAAGCGAGTGTGGCTGCGGCGTGCGTTTTCATGTGATCTCCCATATGGCTAAGGACGCGGCGTGCGGAACGTCGACTGCGTGGACCTCTGCGCCGTTCTTTCGGTTTTCTTGCGCGTGGGCTGGGGTGAAACAACGACAACGGGCTTGGCGTGCTCGATGGTTTTCGGCTTCGCGGGCAGGATCGGCTCGCCCCGGGTGTAGTCCTCGCAGTAGGGCGCGAAGCATTCCCCGGCGCTCGCGCCCGCTGCGCACGCGAGAGGCGCCGCGAGTGCGATGGTTGCTGCAGCCATCACAACGGTGCTGATTTCGAGCTTCATGTGACCTCCTTCGAGTGGTTCCTCTCCTCTAGCCCTTCGGTATCCCCACGTCGCCGGGCGACGCCGAGAAATTGGCAGCCGAGCACCAGACAGGCTCCGCACAGCAGCAGCGCCACCGAAGCGGCGTTGAGCAGGGCGACGAAGTAATCGAGGAACGGCGCGGGGTTCATGCTCGGTGTCCTTTCATGACGCCAATTCTTGGCGTGCCGCGCTCGCGCCGGAATCGGAACGAAGCGCTAGGACGGGAGTCAGAGCGATCGAGCGGAAAACGGAGAAAACGCAGGCCGGAGAACGGCATGCATCGATGTGACGGACGCGGGTTTTGTAATAGACTCGCTATGACCTAAGTGCTATGACCTGGTCATGGCAGCGCAAGGTGTGAGAGAAAGGAGGCGGCTTGAAAATCCTGGTCGTCGATGATCACCCCCTTATCTGCGAAGCCCTGCGGCAGGTCCTCAAGGCGCTCGACAAGGACATCGAGCTGCTGGAAGCGGGCAGCGGCAGCGCGGCGCTTTCGGAAGCTGACAAGAACGACAGGCTCGACCTCGTGCTGCTCGACCTCGCGCTCCCGGACGCCGACGGCTTCGAGGTGCTGGGCCAATTGCGCGAGCGCCATCCCTCGTTTCCCGTGGTCGTGCTCTCCGCGTCGGAGCAAGCGGAGGTCGTGATGCGCGCGCTCGACGCGGGGGCGATGGGTTTCATCCCGAAGACGGCCTCGAACGAGCTGCTGCTCGGAGCGCTGCGGCTCGTTCTGTCAGGCGGCGTCTACCTGCCGGCCGAAGTGCTGCGCCACGCGCCCGCGCCGACGCTCGCCCGGAAATCAGCCGCGGCGGAGACGACCTACCGGGACGTCGGCCTGACGCAGCGCCAGGCTCAGGTGCTCGCGCTACTGGTGCAGGGCAAGCCCAACAAGATCATCTGTCGCGAGCTCGCGCTTGCCGAAGGCACGGTGAAGATCCACGTCACCGCGATACTCAAGGCGCTCGGCGTGAGCAACCGCACCCAGGCGGTCGTCGCGGTGGGCAAGCTCGGCCTGAAGCTGCCCGCCGCGTCATGAGAATCGGGATCATCTCTGTCTACGTCGACTATCATCGCCGCGGCCGCAAGAACCGCCTGGCGATGCAGCCCGGAATCGGGCCGCTGCTCGCCGGGCTCCTCCCGCGCGACGCTGACGTCGAGGTGATCAACGAGACCTGGCGCGATCCGGATTGGTCGCAGGACTACGATCTGCTGTTCGTTTCGAGCCTGCACTCGGACTTCGACCGCGCGCGGGCGATCTCGCATTACTGGCGCAGGCGCGGTGCGGCAACGGTGTACGGCGGGGCCTTCGCAAGCTCCTACCCGGACCTGTGCCAGCCCTTCTTCGACGCCGTCGTGGTCGGCGATCCCGAAGCGAGCGTGCCTGCGGTACATGCCGATTTCGCCCGGCGCGCGCTCAAGCCGCGCTATGTCGCGACCCGGTACGACGCCAAGTGCGTCGCCACGCCGCGGTTCGACGTCGTCGCCGGCCAGTCCTACACGCCGCTGTGCCTGGAAGCGACGCGCGGCTGCCCCTTCGAGTGCGAGTTCTGCGTTCTGACGGGGCTGGGGACGCGCCATCACACCCGACCGGTGGCCGACGTCGTGCGGGACATCTGCGCGGGCCAGCGGGCCGTTAGCCGCGTCGGGCGGCCGTGGCGGCACCGCGTCGTGGGCTTCGCGGACAACAATATCGGCGGAAACCTTCCCTACCTGCGCGAGCTCTGCCTGGCGCTCGCCCCGCTCCGGCTGCAGTGGTACGCCGCGGCCACCTTCAATGTTGCCGCGAACCGGGATCTGGCGCGCCTGATGGCGGGCGCCGGCTGCCGCGTGCTCTACGTCGGGCTGGAGAGCTTCAATCCCGAGGCACTACGCGAGATGAACAAGAACCAGAACGTGGTCGCCAAAATCCGCACGGCGATCGACAACTGCCGGCGCGAGGGCATCCTGCTTATCTCGGGACTGATGCTCTCACCGCTCACCGACGGCCTGGACTACATCGGATCCATTCCAGACCAACTGCAGACCTGCGGCCTGCATCTGCCTACCTTCGTCTGCTTCGAGTCGCCCATACCGGGCACGCCGCATTTCGGGCGCCTGGCGGCGCGGCCGCAGCCGGCGCTGCTGCCAGACGCGCTGCTGCGGGATTTCAGCGGCTACACGCTGACGGTGAGGCCCGCCCGCGCCGGGCTCGCTGAATTCATCGCAGCCTACCGCCGGCTGGTCGGCGAGGTGTACGCGCCTTCGCGGCGCCTGCGCAAGCTGGCGGACGACCTCTCGTTTTTTCTCCCCCGGGGACGCTGGCTTCCTGCGCTCCTCGACAGCGTCGACACGCTCGCCGTCGACCCGGTGCCCGACGCCGCCCGCTCGCTCGTCGCCGGAAGCGACACGCCGCCGCCGGAGACCGTGCCCCTCGACGACCGCGACTTCGAGTCCGAGGCGGAGCGGGCCCGCGTCGTCGAGCCCTGGAGGGTCACCGACCAGAGGGGCGCGGTGCTGCCGCAATGGCTGACGGCGCGCACGGTGTTCGAGCGGACGCGGCGGGCGAGACTCGCTACCGGGTGACCATGGAAGCCGCAAGGACCGATCACGACGCCGCGAGCGCCGCCTCCGCTGCGCGGAGCGCGCAGATCCGCAGCGAGCAGGTGCGCACCGTGTACCTGCACTCGCCGACGACCACGATAGGCTCGCTCGTCGCTGGAGTGACCCTGGTGGCGGTGATGTGGAGCCGGGTCTCGCACGCGGTCCTCGTCGGCTGGCTGATCGTGCTCGGGCTGCACCAGGCGCTCCGCGTCTATCACTACCGCAGCTACCTCGGCGCCGGCACCGAGGGCCAGCAGTCGGTGCGCTGGGGCAGGCTCTACGTCGTTGCCGCGGCGACGGCCGGGGTGATCTGGGGTTCGGCCGGCGTGCTGATGTTCGTGCCCGATTCGCTGGCGCACCAGGCGATGCTGGTGCTGATCCTGTTCGGGATCGCGACGGTCTCCATGGGCTCGCTCTCGGCCTTTGCCCCGGCGTTCTACGCCTTGGTGCTGCTCGCGATGTTCCCCATCATCGCCCGCATGCTGACGGACGACGGGCCGGCGCGCATCTACCTCGCCATCCCGGGGATCATCGTGCTCGCGGTGGTGCTGTCTTTCGGCAGGACCATCAACCGCATCATCACCGAGTGGCAGATGAAGCGGCTGGAAAATCTGGGCCTGATCGAGGAGCTGCGCGCGCAGAAGGCGATCGCCGACGAGGCGCGGCAGGCGGCGGAGGCGGCGAACCGCTCCAAGACCCAGTTTTTCGCCGCGGCAAGCCACGACCTGCGCCAGCCGCTCCACGCCATGGGGCTTTTCGCGGCGGCGCTCCACGAGAAGATCAGGGACCCGGAGGTGCTGAACATCGTGCACAGCATCGACGCCTCGATGGCTGCGCTCGAGGGGCTGTTCAACGAGCTGCTCGATATCTCGAAAATAGACTCGGGCGTGATCCGACCTAAGCTGACGCATTTTCCCCTCTCCCAGGTATTCGACCGCCTGCGCGACGAATTCGCCGCCGAGGCGCAGGCGAAGGGCCTCAAGCTGGTGGTCAGGGGCGGCGAGCATGTCGTGGAAAGCGATGCCGTGCTGCTCGAGCGCATCGTGCGCAACCTGCTCGGCAACGCCATTCGGTACACCTCCGAGGGCGAGGTCGGCCTCGAGGCGGCGCCGGCAAGCGGTTCGCTGCGCATCGAAGTGCGCGATACCGGCCTTGGCATCCGCGCCGAGGACCAGCAGCGGATTTTCGAGGAATTCGTGCAGCTCGCGAATCCGGGCCGGACCAGCAGGAAGGGGCTGGGGCTCGGCCTGTCGATCGTGCGGCGCCTGTGCGATCTCCTCGGCTACGAGATGCGGCTGGCCTCGGAGCCCGGCAAGGGCTCGACCTTCGGCTTCGACTTGCCGCGCGGCGTGCAGGGCGAGATCGCCCGCCGCGAGGTCCCCGCGCCTGGCAGCCGCGCCGACCTGTCGGGGCGGCTCGTCGTCGTGATCGACGACGAGGCCACCATCGTCGAAGGCATGCGGGTATTGCTGTCCGGATGGGGCATCGAAGTCATCGGCTCGGCGACGGGAGACGAGGTCGTGGAAGCGGTGCACGCGAAGGAGCGCATGCCCGATGCCATCATCGCGGACTACCGGCTTGGCGGGGGCGTCGTCGGGACCGACGTGATCGAGCGCCTGCGGCGCGAGCTCGACCCCGAGATTCCCGCGATCCTGGTCACGGGCAGCACCGGCCCGGAGCGCGTCTCCGAGGCGGACGCGAAGCGCTACGACCTGCTGCTCAAGCCCGTGAATCCCGAGGCGCTGCGGGAGGCGATCAGCCGCAAGATGCGACCGTCCTGAGGGGGATCACGCCCCGAAGCCCGCGAAATGTTCGGGCTTCACCTTGCGCTCCGCCACGGCCTTGCCGATGCGCTGCAGCTCCGGCATGTGCTCGACCGAATCGAGCGATTGCACCGCTTCCGGATCGATATCGGACAGGCCCAGACCGGCAAGTCCTTCCGGGGAGAGCGTTGCGTTGTAGCGGACGTAGGTGAACAAGCGTCCCGGGTCCGCGGGGCCCTTGGCCCCGATCAGGTCGCCGACCTCGCGGTCGAGCGGCTCGCCGGAAAGGCAGCGGCCGAATACCCGGCACAGCAGGTCCTGCTGGTACATCGCGGCGTCGAACAGGCTCTCGGTCGCTATGGACACGGCGGCGGCCGCGTCGACGTCGCTGCGACGCAGTCCTTCCTGGACGTCCGGGTGCACGCCGGTGCCGATCGACACGAGCAGCATGCTCTTCTCGCCCGTGGGCCACATCACTCCGTAAGGCTCGAGCGTCGCCTGCAGGAAGAGCTGGAAGGCGGGGTTGTTGTACGAGGTCACGCCGCCGTCGACGAACACGAAGCTGCGCCCGCCGACGCTGATCTCCTGCGGCGGGAAAAACGTCGGCGCCGCGGTGCTCGCCCGCACCACCTGCCACAGCGGGAACTTCGCGTTCGAAGTGGGACGGGCGGGATCGTTGTACTTGGCGCGCGGGTTGTTCGAGATCGGCCAGGGAGAATCGGTGGTCGCGTTGGCGAGGACCACAAGCAGCAGCGTGCGCAGGCTGTCGCCGTCGAGCGTGACCGCCCCGCCGCCGACCAGGTCCTTCAGCTTCTCCGCGAGCGGCACGTCGGGGTACTTCGCGTACGCCTCTTTCTCCCCCGCCCAGCGCTTGGCGTAGTACTTGCAGATGTGGAGGATGTCGGCAACCTTCTCCAGCTCGTCGACGAACGGCGAGCTGCGGTTCCTTTCGAGCCGCTCCAGGATCGCGCCCTTGTCGAACATCATGTTCCCGCAATCGAGGTAGATGCGACGTATCTCGTCGACCGGCTTGCCGAGCGCGAGGAGCGTGCCGATCACTGCGCCGGTGCTCGTCCCGGCGATATAGTCGAAGTAGTCGGCGAGGACGAGCGAGCTGCGGCCCGACTGCGCGCGGAGGATGGCCTCGATCCTCGCCAGGATCTCGATCGTGATCAGCCCGCGGATGCCGCCGCCGTCGAGAGAAAGGAGCTTGCGCGGCCCCGATTGGGCGAGCTTGGCCTGAGCGCCTGCGAACACGAGCGGTCTTCTTCGTCAGCCCGAGAGACGCTTGATCGCCGCCTTGGCATGGTCGGCGATTCTTGTCGCCGAGCTGGCGTCGTACTTCCTGCTCGTGAACTCGGCGAGCACCCGCCGGTACGAGTCCAGCGCGCCGGCGCGGTCGCCCGCGCGCTCCTCGAGCTGCGCAAGGACATGGAGATACTCGAACGGCGAGGGCGACTGGTTCGGCACGAGCTCATTCTCGGGAAACAGCCAACGGAACGTCGCGAGATGCTCGGCGGGAGGCAGCGCGCGGGAAAGCGGCTCCAGGCGGTCCGAGGTGACGACGTCGAAGTGATAGATGCTCCAGAGCCTTCGCTTCAACCCGATCGGCCTCGCCTCGCCGGCGAGGCGCATCTCGTCCGCCACCCTGATCGCCTCGCCCTCGCGAGCGCGATCTCCGGCCCACATCTGTTCATAGGTTCTGAGCAGGGCTGCGATCTCGAGTTCGCGCACGTATTCGCGCTCGCGCCCGGTCGCGACCGCGGAAGCGAAGTGCTTGCGTGCCTCAGCAATCGCATCGTCCATGCCGGACACCACCCGCAGGATCTCGAAGCCCCACATGGCGTGCGCGTAGACGTTGCGCGAGTCGACGTCGAGCGAGCGGCGGTAATACTCCACCGTTTTCAGCGGTCCGGTCGCCCCCAGAAGAACGCGCAGATACTCGCCCCATCCCGCGTGAGCCAGTACGTCGGCCAGCTGCTCGCCCTTCGCTTCGTTGACCGCCTTAAGCAGGACGGGCGTCGTCTTGTCGACGAGATTCTGGACATAGTCGCCGGTCCAGCGCCCTAGGCCCGCGCCGCGAAGCCATTCCATCGCGAGCCGCACCTCGGCCTCGCTCAACTCGGCCGACGTGGGTGCAACGGCGCGGGCATCTTCGAGGAGCTTCCACGCGTCCTGGTATCTGTACTCATCGACCTTTGAGCGGCTCTGCTTCACGAGCTCCCTCACCTGGGCGAGCTGCGCGCGGCGATCCAGATAGGTCGGCAGCCCGAGCCACACGGTCACGGCGAGAACGGCCGCCGCGGCGAGGGCTGGAATCAGGCGTCGAGGCTCCAGCATCCTCAGCCACCAGGACGCGGTCATGCGCGCGACCTGCGCTGCGACCTCGGCGGTGAGGTTGCCCTTGGGGTTGAGAATCGTGACGGCGCGCAGGAAAGAGGGGATCGACTCCTTGGGAACCGGCTCCACCATCACGGGTAGCACGTGGCCGGACGGGCTGCGCCACCTTTGCTCCGCGAACCCGAGCTCGGTGAGGGTGTAGCGGCCTTGCGACACCGACTCGCGGCTGACGAGGAATACGAACACCTCGCAGTCCTCGACCGCGGCGCGGATGCGCGTGTCGTAGCCCTCGCCGGCCGGGAGCGACGAGCGATCGCGGAACACCGAGTGCCCGTCCTCCTTCAGCGACAGCTCGATGCGCGTCGCGGTCTCGGACTGCTCCGAGGAATACGAGAGAAAGACAGTGCCCATCGCCCGGTGGGCACTCTACCACCAGCCCGCGCGTTTGCGCAGCGCGCCGAGCGCCGCCTGCGCCTCCTGGGCGATCTGCCCGGTGTCGATCGCGGTGAGCTTGCCCCCGCGCTTCAGGATGCGCCCGTCGACCATCACCGTGTCGACGTTCGAAGGTTGCGCCGCCTCGACCAGCAGGTGCGCCGGGTCGCTGAACACCGCGAGGTTCACGTCGCGCGTGTTCACCATGACGAGGTCGGCGCGCTTGCCCGCGACGAGCGAGCCGATGCTCGAGTCCATACCCATCGAGCGCGCCCCTTCGATGGTGGCCAGCTCGAGCACGCGGCGCGCCGGCAGCTTGAACTCGTTCAGCGCGCGGGCGTTCTCGACGTTCTGGATCGCCTTCATGATGGCGAACATGTCGGCGTTACCGGAGAGCTCGGTGGTGTCGACCGACAGCCCGACCGCGACGCCCGCCGCGAGGAGCTCGCCGGTGGGCGGGAAGCCGAAGCCGATGCGAAGCTCCGTATACGGCGACAGGCTCACCGGCGAGCCGCTCTCGGCGAGCGCGCGGATCTCCTCAGGCGTCACCCAGGTGGCGTGGATGACCTGGACGTCCCTGCCCAGAAACTTCTCGCGCGCGAGCAGCGCGATCGCGTCCGAGCCCTTGCGGTTGTTGGCGTGCACCGAGATCGGAATCTTCAGGCGCCGCGCCGCTTCGAAGTCCTGCCGGTACGCGGTGGCCGACACGCTTCCCGTCGCCCCGGTCGACACGCCGCGCCACGCGACGCCGAGGGAGATCAACCCCCCGTTCGAATAGGATGCCCAGCTCCGCCACAGGCGCTCCAGGTCCGCGAGGTCGATGGTCTGGTCCGCCGGGTGGCCCTGGGCCGCGCCGTAGGAGAAGCGGGCGCGGATCCCCGATTCGCGCAGCGCGCGCATGTCCTCCTCTGCGTACTGCGGCGAGCGGACGTTGTGGCACCAGTCGTGGACGAAGGTGATGCCGCCGTTCAGCGCCTCGGCGGCGGCGAGCCGCGTGCCCTGGTACATGTCCGAGGGCAGGTAGGCCTTGCCGAGCGCAAGCGTGGTGGGGAAGTAGCCGTGCTCGCGCTTGTCCCCGGCCATGCTGCGCAGGAGCGAGTTCCACATGTGCCAGTGGGTCTCGACGAAGCCGGGCAGGACGATCATGCCGCCGCCGTCGATGGCGATCGCGCTGCCGGCGCGCAGGTTGCGGCCGACGGCGACGATCGCGCCGTTCATCACGTGCACGTCGGCGTTCGCGATGTCGCCCGTCGTCGCGTCCATGGTCATCACGTAGGCGTTGCGGACGACGAACTCGTCCCGCACCGGGAGCGCGGCCGGCTCGCGGTCCTCGCCCGCGAGCGAGGCGCAGCCGGAGAGCCCCGCCGCGCCGAGCGCCGCGACGTTCCCCAGGAACTCGCGCCGGGTCTTCATTTCACCCGCGCCCGATGAACGGCATCTTGGTCGCCATGATGGTGATGAACTGCACGTTGGTGTCGAGCGGCAGGTTCGCCATGTGCAGCACCGCCGCCCCGACGTGGTCCACGTCCATCAAGGGCTCGGGCCGGATGTCGCCGTTCGCCTGCGGCACGCCGTCGGCCATGCGCGAGGCGAGCGGCGTGCGCGCGTTACCGATATCGATCTGGCCGACGCAGATGTCGTACTTCCTGCCGTCGAGCGCGCTCGACTTGGTGAGGCCCGTGACCGCGTGCTTGGTCGAGGTGTAGGGCGCGGAGTTCGGCCGCGGCGCGTGCGCGGAGATCGAGCCGTTGTTGATGATGCGTCCGCCGCGCGGAGTCTGGCTCTTCATGATCTTGAACGCCTCCTGCGTGCACAGGAACATGCCGGTGAGGTTGGTGTTGACCACCGCCTGCCACTGCTCGAGCGTCAGGTCCTCGAGCAGGATCTTGCCTGGCGTGCCTATGCCGGCGTTATTGAAGAGCACGTCCAGGCGCCCGAACCTCGCTTTGGTCGCGGCGAACAGCGCCTGTACCTGCTTCTGGTCGGTGACGTCGGTCGGGGCGACCAGTGCCCGCCCGCCCGCGCCGGAGAGTTTTGCCGTTTCCTCGAGCAGGTCGGCGCGCCTGCCGGCGAGCGCGACGCTGCAGCCGTCCTTCAGAAGCGCGAGCGCAACCGAGCGCCCTATTCCGCTTCCCGCCCCGGTGACGATCGCGACTTTTTCCGATGAAGCCATGTTTCCCCCTGGTTGATGAATCAGCGCACGGCGGCGAGCTGCCTCGCCTGGGCCACGCTCGCGGTTATGCGCTTCAGGCTGGCCGCGCCCCGCCTGCGCGCGTCCTCGACCACCTCGTCCGCGAGCAGCGACACGCCCAGCTGCGCCGTCATGGCCTTTCTCGCCGATGGGTACGACGCGAGCAGGCGCTGGAGCGCCTCCGCCGAAACGCGATAGTCGAAGAAATTCCTGTCCATGCGGTCCTTGGCGCGGACCGCTTCGTCGATCCACGCACCGGACCTGCGACCCGCGGTGCGCATGTGCTCGCGCAGCGCGCTTTCGCTGGCGGCGACCTGCAGCCGGTAGCGGTGGCTCGCTGCCTGCTGGCGCAGGATCTGGCGGACCGTGAGCAGGTAATCGTCGGCGGCGGAGGCGAGGGCGCGATTGCGCGCTTCGCCCAGGTCGTGCAGCTCGACCACGTGGCGGTCTACCTCCAGCGCATGCTCGTCCAGCTTGCCCAAGGTCTGCGGGCTGCTCGCGCTGGCGGCTTCGGCCTCGAGCGCGAGCGCCGCTTCGAAGCGCCGGCTCGAGTCGCTGACGAGCGCGGTCACGGTTTTCTGCATCTGGGCCTTGCGGTAGACGTGCACGCCCCAGTAGCCGAGCCCCGACACGATCAGAACCGCGGCGAGCCCGAAGACGGCGCTCCTCGTCGTCGCTCCGCGCACCGGGGGTCTTGCTGCCATCGCTGTCAGAGCGCGACGTTGACGCCGCGCAGCCCGGCGCGCGAGATCGCCTCGGCGACGAGTCCCGAGGCCTTGGCGTCGGCCACGAAGGCCTCGACGTAGGCGAGCCCCGCGGCGCGTCCCTTGACCGCCGGCCCGCGGAATCCCGCCGCGTCCTTCACGACCTGGACCGCGTTGGACACGATGAAGGTGACGCGCAGCTTGCCCGTCGGTGCGAGGTCCTTCAGGGCAGCCGCCGGCGGCTCCGCGGCCGACGCTGCGAGCGCGAGTGCCGCCATGAACGCTCGCGGGGATTTCATGCTCGCTAGGCTAGCAAGCGAGGGCTGCTGCGGTCAAACGCGCGATGGTGCGCGGGCACACGGCGTGATCTAATGGCGCCTGCTCGAGGGAGGCGCCATGGGCCTGCTGCAGATCGTCCTGTTCCTGATGCTGTCCGCAGTGGCGCTGGGCTGGGTGGCGCGGCACTTCAAGTTTCCCTATCCGATCGCGCTGGTGATCGGCGGCGGGCTGCTCGGCTTCGTGCCGCGGCTGCCCCAGCCGCAGTTCGATCCGCAGTTCACTCTGGTGCTGGTGCTGCCGCCGATTCTGTATCAGGCGGCGCTGCTCACCTCCTGGCGCGAGTTCAAGTCGAACATCCGCCCGATCGGCCTGCTCGCGATCGGCCTGGTGATCGCGACCACGCTCGCCGTCGGCGCGACGCTGAAGCTGCTCATCCCCGACGTGCCCTGGGCGGCCGCGTTCGTGCTTGGCGCGATCGTCTCCCCGCCGGACGCGGTGGCGGCGACGGCCATCCTCTCGCGGCTCACTATCCCCCGCCACGTGGTCACCGTGCTCGAGGGCGAGAGCCTGGTGAACGACGCCACCGGCCTGGTGATCTACAAGTTCGCGGTGGCGGCGGTGCTCACCGGCGTGTTCTCGCTGTGGCAGGCGAGCATGGAGTTCGTCGGCGTGGCGATCGGCGGCATCGCGCTCGGCTTCCTGATGGGGCAGGCCTTCGTGATCGTGCACAAGTACCTCGGCGATGCCTTCATCGAGGTGCTGACCACGCTCGCGGTGCCGTACGTCGCGTACATCACCGCGGAGTCGCTGCACGTGTCGGGCGTGCTCGCGGTGGTCGCGGCGGGGATCGTGCGCGGCCGCTACGCGCCGGAGATCGTCTCGGCCGAGATGCGCATCATCGCGCGCTCGGTGTGGAACCTGCTGGTGTTCGCGCTCAATTGCCTGGTGTTCATCCTCATCGGCTGGCAGCTCTCGGCGATCGTCGCGCGCCTGACCGACTACACGGTGGCGCAGCTGTTCTTCTACGGCACCTTCGTCTCGACGGTAGCAATCGTGGTGCGCTTCATGTGGATCTATCCCGCGATCTACCTGCCGCTCATCTTCAGGGCGGCGCGCGGCCAGCAGGTGCCGGCGCCCCACGAGGGCGAGGTGTTCATCATGAGCTGGTGCGGCATGCGCGGTATCGTGTCGCTCGCGGCGGCGCTCGCGCTGCCGACGGAGCTGGTCGACGGAAGCCCCTTCCCGGAGCGCGACCTCGTGATCTTCCTCACGTTCGTCGTGATCGCGGTGACGCTGGTGATCCAGGGCCTGTCGCTCAAGCCGCTGATACGGCGCCTCGAGGTCGGCAGGGACTGGAGCCTGCAGGAGGAGCAGCAGCGCGCCAAGATGGCGCTTGGCAAGGCGGCGATCGCGGCGATCGACGGCGTGGTCGCGCAGGACGGGATCTCGAACGATCTCGCCGAGCGCATCCGCGCCGAGTTCGCCGAGCAGATCACGCTAGCGGTGCCCAACGGGATCGTGCTGCGGCACTCTGGCGCCGACGACGCGAAGCGCTTGCGCGCGGCCGCGGTGAAGGCGGAGCGCAGCGAGCTGATCCGCCTGTGGCGGGAGAACCAGATCAGCGACGAAGTGCTGCACAAGATCGAGGAAGACCTCGACTACCAGGAATCGCGCATCTAGCCGGAGGAGGCCCCGTGAAACGCATCGCCCTGTACGCACTCCTCGCGCTCGCCGTTTTCCCGGCGCATGCGCAGTATCCCGACCGTCCGGTCACCCTGCTCGCGGGTTTCCCCCCGGGGGGCCTCGTCGACATCGTCGCGCGCGTGGTCGCCGACGGGATGAAGGCGAAGTTTCCGAAGGGCCTCACGGTGGTGAACAAGCCCGGCGCGGGCGGCGCCGTGGCGGTGGAGGAGCTGATACGGGCGAAGCCGGACGGCTACACCATCCTCCTCACGCCGCAGTCGTCGCTGGTCATAGCGCCGCAGATGAATCCGAAGCTGAGCTACAAGACGCCCGACGACTACGAGCCGGTGATCAACACGGTCGCGTATTACCCGCTGCTGGTGGTGAACGCCGAGTCGCCGTGGAAGACCATCCAGGAGTTCGTCGCGGATGCGAAGGCGAATCCCGGGAAGATGCGCGTCGGCACGCCGGGCGAAGGGACCGCAAGCCATCTCAACCTCGAGGAGTTCATCTTCCGCACCAGCACGAAGATGACGCCCGTGCCCTTCGCCGGCTGGGGGCAGTCGTCGCCGGCGCTATTGGGCGGACATATCGAAGCGGTGGTCGCGCAGCCAGGCGAAGCGAAGCCTCAGGTCGAGGGCAAGCGCATGCGCGCGCTGGTCGTGTTCCAGGAAAAGCGTCATCCCGCCTTCCCCGACACGCCGACCTCGAAGGAGGCGGGGTGGGACGTGGCGAACGGCGTGTGGTACCTGATCGCCGTGCCGAAGGGCACGCCCGCGCCGGTCGTGAAGCACGTCCACGATGCCGCCAAGGCGGTCGTCACCAGCCCGGAATTCGCGAAAACCATGGACGCGCGGGGCGTGGACGTCGACGACCGCGAGGGGGAGAGGCTGAAGGCCGATCTCTGGAGGGAGTACAAGCTGAACACCGACATATTGAAGAGGATCGGGCTGATCAAACCGTGACGCCAGAATGATTCACGCCATGAAGCATCGCTTGGCCGCTCTCGGCGTCGCGCTCGCGCTTCTCGCGGGCTGCGCTACCAGCCGCCTGGTGACGCAGCAAGCCAACCCCGACTACGTCGGCAAGTCCTTCAAGAGCGTGATGGTGGTGGCGGTGACCAGCGACGACCTCGTCCGCCGCACGTTCGAGGACCGCATGGTCGTGCTGCTCGCCAAGCGCGGGGCGAAGGGGATCCCCGCTTACGACGCGAT
>Ga0137410_10000528_pt1 | contig 27213 bp, 23 predicted proteins | sample CZODoug1_16funga_FD_108878 | JGI IMG/M metagenome (GOLD analysis project Ga0137410, IMG submission 108878) | Vadose zone soil fungal communities from Angelo Coast Range Reserve, California, USA - CZODoug1_16fungal (Illumina Assembly) | ecosystem: Environmental > Terrestrial > Soil > Vadose zone... | reverse complement strand
TGTCGCTGAGACTCGGTTCGAAGTCGCATGAGACCGGTTCGACAATCGCAAACCTACGACAGGCACTATCCTCGACACGAAGCAGTCCTTTTCGAGGCTTGCTCGGCGTTCACTCGCGTTACGGCCTGCCCTTTTTGACAAATGACTCGACCGCGCGGTCCACACACCAAGGTCAACGCATCCTTCGGGTGCGCTAACGCCGAGCACTCCCCAGCCGGCGCCGAGATACCGTGGCAAGCCCTGCACGAGTGCAAGACGCCATGGTCATTTCTCAATTATCCGGACGATGAAGCTTTAAGTGAGGAAAGTCGTTCCATTGGGCGTGGATTCCGCTTGGCAACGTAATCGAGATGAGAGGTTATTCGGCTCATGGCCGAACGTCGGCTCGATGAGGAGCAGACCAAGCGCGAGCCCGCCGCGACGACGCGAACAAAACCGAGGCGAACGAGCTAGAGGTGTTAAAACGGTGTCCGCGGCAGCTTCTTTATCAGCTTACTGTCGAAGGTTTGTCCCGGATAATGCTTTTGATCCTACACCTCGTAGTTCTCCGGGCTCAATGCAATCCGCGCCAAGCTCGCTCGAAATACGATTGCGCGATCTCAATTCCATTTTTGGTCCTGCCAGACCTCGCGCAAGCCTCGGCCGCTTTGGCAATCCGGAGCGCTTTCTCAAGCCTGGCTCGCATTTCGGTTAAATGAATCCTGATAGTGTTTTCATAGATGTGAGCGTTCATGGGTGCGTCCTTTCGGCACCACACATGCTCGTTCTGTCAAGGACAGTCGAGCGGAATGTGAGCAATCTCGTGGCTCATTTGGCCCCCAGCGGATCATCTGGATCCGTTGGCCTTTCTGCCGCTTCTAGTGGTCTTTGTCAGGTCTTTGTCAGAATCCTGATGCCGGATGCCCTGCTTCGACAACTAAGCACGCTTGCGCTTGTCATCGGTCAGCGCCTCATTGCCGTCACCGGAGAAGCCCCAAGCGGCTATGAGGCGCTGGCGGGACATTACGCGACGCAATGACGTCGCCTTGCCGCAGGCCAGGGCTGCTTCGGTGACGCGGCCTTCATGGCAACACAGCATTTGCAGGTCCTTCGACTGCACCGCTCAGCCCGCGCATTGGTCTCACAGTCGCTGGCCTCAATTTGAGTCGAACACTGCTTACTTAGTTACCCAAAAACCGTCTTCAAGAACCACGTGGAAAGCGGCCATCGACCTTCCGGCACCTTGGGTCGAGCGGCCAACGTTCTCGGGCCGGGATGATGAAAGTCCATGGTCTGTCAAATCGCCACAAGAATGAATTGCGCCCAGTCGCCGCACGACTTCCGACAGACGTCCATGATCGCTCTGCGAATGCTGCGATGTAAACAATTCGTGTCCAATGGGGATTTTCACTTACACAATGTGTAGTAAAGATTATACTCAGGTCAGGTGGCGTCGGATCGAGGCTCGTCTGCGGGGCGGCCATGAAAGTTCTCGCTCCAGACCGATATATCTTGTGTTGCGGCCTGCTGCGAACGCTGATGCTGCTTTACAACGATGTTCGCGTCACATCCGCTAACAGCATCGACGAAGTGCTGGCTTGCAGGCTGCTCGATCTCGATCTTGTGCTGCTTGATGCAAGCATGCCGGGAATGGAAAGTTTCGCGGGATTGAAACAGACGGTGAAGAAATTTCGTGACGTCCCGGTCATTGTCACATCGTCCAGCGAAAGCCGCACACAAGTCTTCGCCGCTATTCGCCATGGTGCGCGAGGCTACGTCACTGCTACGTCCAAGCTGCACTTGCTCGAGTATGCTTTGCCGCTCGTGATGGCGGGCGAATTCTATATACCCGCCAGCGCGCTCCGCGGCGACATGGCTGGTGCGCTTCGGGCCTGTGACCGTGACCGGTTGGCGCTGCAGATGCCATCTGCGGGACTGGGTCTCACGCCACGGCAACGCGAAATTACCGTCATGCTTGCAGAGGGAAAATCCAACAAGGAGATTGCGCGCGCGCTCAAGGTGCGTGAAGGCACGGTCAAGCTCCACGTCAGGGGGATACTTCGCAATCTCGGCGTCAGAAATCGGACCGAAGCGGCGTGTGCAGCGGTCCGCGCCGGCTATTTGCCGAAGGGGGCCTTGAGTTCGGGACCATCAACGTCGGAGTGCGCCGCCGGCGACCCGGATCATAAGGAGTCCGAGGCGAGCGCATCCTTGCTGTCCTCGCATTCTGAAGCAACAAATACAGCACGCCCGCTGACAACGACCACGGGCCACACGAACACAGCCAAAGTAGATATCCGGCGGCGGCCCCCTAGCTTAGGCTAGTCTAAAGAAATCCACACATGCTTGGGCCTGGCTTGTGTTCGGTCGAGCCCGACGACATGCGCGCCGCGCACGCCGGTCCGCCGGTTGGGGCCGAAAGAAATCGGCGGCAGCAGCCCAGTCTCGAAATTCTGCAGGGCCGCGAGCGCCGCGACGACCTTGTCTCTGGTGAGATCGCGCCCGCCGCGCTGCAGCCCCTCGATCACGATCCGTGCCGAGGCTAGCGCGGAGACCTGCATCGGGAGATGCCCCGCCGGGATATCGTAAGCAGCCTGGAGGGCATAGAGCCGCTCCAGGGCGCCGGGCGATTGGTCGCTGTCGAGTAGTGGATAGGCGACGAAGACATTGGTCCCTGCCTCGCTCAGCCGAGCAAAGGACTCTCTTGTCATCGCCAAACCAGTAGTGAGGATCGCCGGCTGCCATCCCGCCCGCGCCGCTTGCTCCGCGAGCGCGACCAAGCCAGCCGGGTCGCCGTCGTAGAAGACGGTGTTCACCGCCGCGAGACGGAGCTGTGAGACGACATCCGCGACCGCCTTCCCGGGGGGCCACTGCAAGGTCAACACCGGCGTCCACTGGGCGTTCTGTTGCCCAATCGCGTCTCTGATGCGCCGACTGGTGCCATCGTCCGAGGACAAAATCGCGATCCTCGGATCGGCAAGCTCGCTGTGCGCATATTTCACAAGGGCACGTGCTTGATCGTCGAGACCCGCCATCAAGTAGAAGGTGAGACCATGCCCGGCGATCCCGGTCCGCCGGTACGGGGTGAGCGGTCCGATCACGGGCAACGCGGCGCTTTCCGTGTATTCGGCAAAGGCGTCCTCTTGGCCGAGGACAACCGGTGCAACGACGGCGAAGACTTCTTTTTCATTCATCAAGCGCCGCAGCGCCTGCACCGCGGAGCCGGATGCATCGAACCCGGCGGTCTTCAGCACGATCTGTCGGTTGTAGATCCCGCCTTCCCGGTTGACGCGATCAAAATAGCCGGAAAGCAGGCGCGCCACCACGCTGCCGATCGCGCCAAGCGCTCCGCCGGTAGGCACGACCGCCGCGACGACGATCTCCTTCGTACCGACGCCACGCTCGCCGACGCTCCCGAGACGCTTCAGATAAGCGACCAGATCCTGCGCGGCCTGATCACTGAGGGCATATCGCGGCATAGCCGGATCGAGGGCAGTGCCGGCCGGATCGACACCGGAAGTCACCGCCCTGATGATTGCGTCAGCCGTATAGGGCGGATGTGATCGCCCGTTGTCGTGGCGCAATCCGTAGGGTTTGGTCAAACTGGCCCAGGTGATATCGGACGGAACGACCCCGGCGTCCGGCCGCCCCAGCCCGTCGGGCCCGTGGCAGGATGCACAGGGAACTCTTGAGGCAGGGAGAGTGAGAGAGCCCAGCCCGAGAGTCGCGGTCACGCTCGTTCCGTCCGCCGCGATCCCCCCGCGGTAAAGCTGTTGGCCGCGCTGCTCCTCCGGCGTCAAATCGCCGCCCCATGCGGGTGCCATTAATCCCGTCAGTGCCACCCCAATGACCTTCGGCAGGCGGCATCGCCACACGGGTATTACTCTTTGCGATCACCGGCCAGCAGACGAAGCATCTCGGCGATTTCCGCCTCAGAGGCCGTTGGCCGCAACTTGGTCCACTTCGCCTTCGCGACATTGCCGACCATTAGGAATGTGATATGGGTTTTCGGATCTGGCGAAGTGTGGCCGAGCTTGCGAACGATCTGTTCTACGTTTTGCGCCTCGCCGCTGAGAAAGAGCCAGCCGGCGCGAGGACCGAAGTGCTCGGAATATTCCTTCACCACGGGCGGGGTGTCGTGCACCGGATCAGTGGTGATCGAGATCAGGGTAATATCCGTGCCGAGGCGATCTCCCAGGAGATCCTGCACGTTCGCGAGCTTCTGGTTGATCATCGGACAGGTGCTCTCGCAGTTCGTGAAGAAAAGATAGATCAGGACCACCTTGTCCTTGAGGACGTCGGAGAAGAATCGGCGCTCCTTTCCATCTTGCGCTATCACCGGAAGGTCGGTGAAGTAGCTTCGCGCATCCTCCCGCAACACCGCAGGAGATCGAGCTTGCTCCCTTGTCGGCGTGCTGGCCCCGGGCGACGTGGTGCCATGATCGTGGGCCATCGCCGTGAGCGGCGACAGCGCGACGAGAAGGGTCACAATCAACAACATTCGCAACACGGTCTATCTCCTGTCAGTGAGGCTTGCCGACCTGCGCGCCGCAAGCAGCTGTTCGACGCGATCCACAATGTCCGGCGGATTGGGGAGGCCATAAAACCGCATCCAGTCCCCGCTCCGGCCATCGCCGACGAGGATCGCCCCGGCATGGCGCGTGAAATCGGCGGCGTAGGCGCCGAGACCAGTCAGGACCCTGTCCACCTGTGGTTTGTCTCCAGTAAGCCAGAGCCAGCCCGTGGGACTGCCGAAGTTCGCGGCGTAGCCCTTGAGGCGTTCCGGCGTATCGGTCGCCGGGTCGACGGTCAGCGTGATGAGCTTGACCTCGCGCCCGAACTGCGCGCCCAGTTTTTCGATAAGACGCTCTTGAACTTTGCCGAGAACCATCGAGGTCACCGGGCAAATGGTGGTGCAGCTCGTGTAGATGAAACCGACCACCACAATGCGGCTGCCGACCGCCTCGCTCTTGAAGCGTACGACCTGACCCTCGGCATCGACGAGTTGGATATCGTGCAATATCACGCGCGCAGCCTTGGGCTTAGCATCCGTCGGCGCGTTATGGTGGTGCGCGTCATCGGCCACCACGACCTGCACACCGCCGAGCGCGACTCCGCCAGCAAACATCGCCGCGATCACAAGCGACTCAACTCTAGCCGTTTTGCTCATATCGCTAATCCTTTCGGGCAGGACTACCCGCTTCACGCGCCCGCAGCACCAGTGACGGCAGGTCGTTGTAGCGGGCGCGCAACGATCGGCTTGCCAGATTGAGATAATAGATGCCCAAATTCGGCAGCTCGATCGCCACTTCGTAGATGCCTTCGCCCAGCGGTCTTGCCGGTTGCAGCACGCGCCAAGTACCCGGGACCAAAAAGATCTGCGCTTCGAGATCCGTGAGATCGGAGATTGGCTCGCTGGTCGCTGGATTGATCAGACGCATCTGCACACGCGCAGTGTCGCCAGCGGCGAAATCGCGTTCCTCGGCGAGGAATTCAAGGCGGTATGGCTTCGCCGATCGCGCCGCCAGTGCGGGATCCCGCTCCGCCGTGATGGTGAAGCAGTGAGAGACTGGCGGTGAGCTCATGCGAAAAGCCACGTCATAGACGCCATCGCCGGGCAAGCGAAGATGGCCGGTATAGACGCCGGGCTCCGTCTCGCGCAGGCTGCGATCGACGGCGAGCACTGCGTGCATCTCGCGACGCATATTCTGGAAGCTCCCCATCGGCGCGTTCATGCCCTCGGAGTAGAAATAGATTGTCTTGTCGCTTGGATTGGCCACCAGCACAGCGTTCTGCTCCGGAGTCGGCACGATGACCGGCGCGGTGGCCGGCAAGCCGGCATCGGCAAGCGGCGCACTTTGGCCGCCCGGTATCGTCTTGACGACTGCCGGCTGCTGCTTGCCGAGACTGTCCAGCGCGATGAGGCTGAGCTCGGCGTTGGTGGTCGCGCGGACATAGGCGAACTGGCCACTGATGGAAATCTGGTCCGGTGCACCATCCACGTCGATGCGGTTGATGATGCGATTAGTCGAGGCATCGATGACGACGACCTCATTCGCCAGTGGATTGGCTGAGAACCCCCACCGCCCGTCGGACGTGAACCGTAACGCGTAGAGTCCCGGTTTCGCCCTCATGGTCGCGGCGACGTTGCGGGCGGCGGGATCAATCACCGAAATGACACCGCTTTTCGCGTCCGCGACATAGACCGCGTCCGCTAAAGGCGAGTAGGCGATGGCGCCCGGGCTGCCGCCCACCGCGATGGTCGCGACGGTCTTCAGTGCTCCAACGTCGATCACCGAGACCGTCCCTTCTGCGGGGTTGCTGACGAAGGCGTTGCGGTCTCCGTTGCCGAGCGCAATGTCGTGACGGCCGGCGCCGGTGGCGATTTCTTTCACCGCCGTGCGCTTTTCGGTGTCGATGACTGAAACGCCGCCGTCACGGCTGACCCACAGATATCGCCCGTCCTGCTGGAGGACGACGCGGACCGGGTTGCGGCCGACCTTGATATTGGCGGCGACCTTCCAGATCGCGGTGTCGATCACTGCGACTTCATCAGTCGCGGGCAGCGCCACGAACAGGGAGCGTGCATCCCGCCCCATCACCCAATCCTCGCCCGGGGCGTTGAGCATGATCAGCGTGACGATCCGCTGACCGCCGTAACCGTGCAAAGGATCAATGACAGTGATGCTGGCTTGGCGATTAAGCGCCAGGATATACCAGGCATTGAGATCGATGTCCGCGCGATACGACAGACCGCGCTGGAGAAAGTAGCCGATCTTTTCCCGACATGAGTCTTCGACCTCGCCGGTTTTCTGCACGATGCCGGCGGTTTTCTTCCGGGCATCGATCCACACGCCCGGACCGGCATTGGAGATCGCGGTGCCGGTAACGGCATCGGTGATCTTGAACTGGACCTCGACGTCCTGTCCGGCCATGATTTTGGCACTGCCTGCGTCTTGCGCGACGGCACGCGCCGCGAATTCCACGGTGATGCCGTTGCTGGTTATTGCGCTGGGCGTCTCGTCTGCGGCGGCGGGACCGGAGGGACTCAGCGGGAGTAGCGCCGCCATCGCGAAGAACACCACTGCGCCGGGGAGTGCGCACCTCGAAAGCAGACATACTCTTGTCATGTTGGTCCCACGCTGTGCGTTAAGTTCAGTGGCAGTTGTCGTTGAAGGTCGCAGGTGGCCCCGGAAGGGGCCACCCGCTTTCTTGGTCGGCTAGGCCGACGCTAGGGCTGGACGCGGAGCAAGCCCCATCGGCCGCCATCCATCAGGAATGCCGTCCCGTCGCGGAAGAGGTAGTCGCCCGGGATCTTGAACGCACCGCCGGCACCGTTCTGCAAGACGATGTCGAAATGGTTCTGCGCCGACACTCCCTCCTGCGACCCTCTAAATTCCGAGATGGGGTTGTTGCCGATCGTCTGAGACGGCACGGTACCGGCGAGATAGGGCTCGCGCTGCCAGATGTGCCCGTGCACCTGGAACACGCCGGTGCGGTTTTTGCCACCTGGATCGACCAGGCGGAAGCGCACTGGCGTCCCCGCTTTCGCCGTGAAGATGGGCGTAGCGGGATCGCCGCCGACCTGGGTATTCGAGACCGCGTTGGTCATATCGACATTGCGGGTCGCCGTGAACGGCGAACCCGGATCGAAGCCCAGCCGGAACCACATCGGCTCGCTCCGGTAGTTGATCCCCATGTTGCCGGCATCCTCGGAATCTTCGGTACCAAGGCAAGGTGTGCCGCCTTCTACCGGGCAGATGGGGTTGCCGTTCCTGTCCCGCAGATTGACGCCGCTCTGGACCATGACCACGAACTCACGGAATGTGCTGCTACTCGTTGTCACGGTTGCGGCAGTCCGTGTATTCGCGTCGGTGGTCCAGGTTGCACCCGGCGGCTCGATCACCAGGACGGCTCCGAGCCCTTTGCCGGGCTGCTTGATCGAATCGGCGGGCAGAAGATTGACAGCGCCGAACTCGACCGGCGTCGCAATCAGGTTGTTGGTGGCCGGGTCAATCCTAAGATCGCCAGCATACCAGGTGTAACTCGGCCCAATGCTGTTCGGACTGACCGTCTGGGGGCTGTTCGCACCAACGTTCATGCCGTCGTCATGCGCGATGTCGTAGCCTAGCAGGTTCGGGTGCAAGCCGACCTGGCTCGACGGCTTCACCTGGTTCAGGTTGAAGTTGATGATGTTGGCCGGCACACCGTGGAAGCCATCCCTGTCTGGGACAGGGTTGGGGAGCTTGTTGGTCAGTTGGACCTTGATGCAATCGCCCGCGTTAGCCCGCAGCACAAGCGGCTCGATTGGAACGCCCGGCAGCAAACGTCCGGCAGCGTCGAGATCTGCCGAATTGACGTAGATCAGCGCGGTCGGATCGTTGAGCGGCCCGGGATTCCCAGCGAAGGCTCCGGTCCGCGGGTTGTACACCAGCGTCCCGCCCGGCAGCGCCGCCGCGGTGATCGCCGTGACGTTGAACTGCCGGACCGGCGCCGTGCGCGGGCAGACGCCGTTGAAGTTTTGCTGATTATTGATCCTCCGCCCTGCGGGATTGTTGGGCAACTGCAACAGGTCCTGTTGCGGGTTCCTGAAGGCCCGCATCAGGCCCCAATTTCCGGTCCACTGGCCGTCGTTACTCGAGCTCACCCGGTAGAGATGGTCTTGGATCGGGGCCCCGGTGCCTGGCCCAAGATCAGTGAGCGGAGCCAGGAACTCGAAGTGTTCGGAGATTCCCATGTGGGCTGCCGATCGCCAGCCGGATTTCGGCTCGGAAGGCTCCTGCAGCCATTTGATGCCATTGACCGAGTGCACGTGACTTTCCTCATGGGCACCGATGACCATTCGGATCTGGACGTTGTCACCCTGGTACGCGCGGAACACCGGCGTGAACGGATCGCCGCCGCTCAAGCTTCCGCTCAAGGGCGGATAGAAGTTGGGCTGGCTATTCAGCTCTGGAATCGCTCGCTGCACTTGCGACCAGTACGCGAACGCCAGATCGCCCGCCTGTCCGGCAGCCTGCCGCAGCGTAGCGCCGCTCCGATCCAGGACGCGCAGCGCGATCGGCTCGTTGCGGTAATTGACCGTGAACGTGCCGACGTCCTTGCTGGAGATGGCCTCCGGGCATGGCAGCGGCACACCGCCCGGGCACACCTGCGGCTTGGCATACAGGAAGGGCAGGCCAACAGGCTCGACAGCCGGTGGAAGGATGGACTTCGCAGGATCGGGTATCGCTTGGCCCTGGGCGTTGATGCCGCCGCCGGCCTCATACGCAATCTGGAAGTCCTGGAATCCCAGCATGAACTCGCGGTAGCTGTTGGCGGGGTTCGCCGTCAGAATGTCCGCGCGCCAGCTCGTCGGTCCGCCGTCGAAGCGGCCGCCGAAGATCGTGCCGGTCTCAGAGTCGCGCCAGGTCGATCCCGCCGGCTCCACCACCAGGGCGGCGTAGAGACCGACCTGCTGATGGGTTGAAGGACCGAAGTGGTCGTGGGTGAAGACCGTCCGCAATGTGCGGTCGACGCCGGCATTGTTGACGGTCGGGTCGGCATACCAGCGCTGCACCGTTGTCTTGGCGCCGAGGGTACCGAAGAACGGGTGCGCCACGGGCGTCAGATTCCGCCGCGTGCCGTCGGGAAGACGGAGTCCACCGGCCGCATTGATGGCATTGATGCGCTCGATCACCTCCTGGGGAGAGAGCGTGCCGTCCTCGTAGTTCCAGCCATTGCCCGAACCATCCGACGAGGTCACGTCGAACTTCACCAGGTGGATGTGCTGACCGATGATGTCGGTCGGCGTCCTCACCTGGAAGTCGTCGAGCTCGTAGTTGGAGGGGATCAGGTTCGTGTGTTGGAACGTGATGCAAGCTCCACTGTTGACGCGGAAGAAGAACGGTTGCGGCGCACGCCGACCCGCGATTGTGTCAGCGACATCGCCCCACAGTGCGAGCATGCGCATCTGCGGCGTATGCCAGCCGACCTTGTTGATCTTCACGTCCATTTGGAAGCCGGCGGCCTTGTAAAGTATCGGCGTGCCGACCGCCCTGCCCTGATCGTCGATGCAGGGATCCGCATAGGGTGCTCCAGGCTGCGGCGGCAGCCCGTTGCTCACAAAGCTCGTCGTTACTCCCTTCTGCGTGAAGGACGGATGCGCACGCAGGGCATGGAAGGCCATCGCCGTACGTTCGACCGGCTCGCCGGTTTCCGATACTGCGCGAGCGTCGGCCGTGACCATCACCTTGCTGAAGTCGAGCCGCGTCTGGGTCGAGTTCGACACGCCGCCCAAGACCACGTGCCGCGGCAGGCCGCCGTCATCCACCGTGTCGAGCGGCGGAGTCGGCACACGGTGGCCGGCAACACCCGGAACGAAGAACGGGTATCCCGGGTTGACGCTGGGGTTGGCGAGCTGCACCTGGCCATTGACGATGCTGACAGCGCTCGGCATGGGCGCCATCGCCAGGGTCGGGATCGGGACGAGCGCCGGGATCGGCGTGCCCGCCAGGATCTCCGCGTCAGGATAGGCGCGCGACCCCGGAGCCGGACGGCCATTTGCATCGAGCGGTGTGCCGGCCTCGAAAGTGTCGTGGCTGCGCCACAGCTCCCACATGCCCTGGCCGAAATGCGGGTAGAAATGGCAATGGAAGATCGCGTCGCCCACGACCTGGTTGCGATTGCCAGACCCGTTGTATGTGATGTCGTAGGTATAGGTCGCGCTGGGGCCGATGGCTTGGCTGTCGAGATACGCGGAATTGTCGCTGTCCGGCGTGAACAGCCACTGGTGCGAATGCAGGTGGAAGATGTGGTGCTCCTTCGGCCCGGCATGCAGGTTGCGGAACTTGGTATGATCGCCGATGTAGCTGTGGTGCACGTTCGACGGATCATCCGGATAGAACGCCTTGGTCGCCTTTCGCCCGACCGCGCCCGGAGGCGGCGTCTGCCCCGGAGCCAGGTTCTCGAGACCGGTATTGGCCGGAACGTCGACCACCATGGCGGGGTCGCCGAGCGGCCATGAGCTCAGGAAGAACTCTTCGTACTTGCAGTCATTGCAGGCGAACACCGGGCCGACTCCCAGCCGATTGGCAAGGATCTCTGATCCGATGCCGCCAGTGCCGTAGTTGATCGCGAATCCGTCCTTCACGCCGGAGAGCGTTTGGACGAAGACGGGGTCGTTAAAGAAACCGGGGAAGGCCTGGATCGCGAAAATCTCGTCGTGGAAGAGCACCGAAAACTCGCGGAATGGCTCTTCGCGCGGACGCACAGCTAGCCCCGGCGCCTGCGGCACTGTGGCGTTTGGCGCTAGGGTCGGATTGCGCGGATAGGTACCGGCCGGGAAGTTGGCGCGACCCGGACCGGTGATGATGGCATTGAGATCGGAATGCGCGATCTCGGTGCCTTGCAGCATGTTCAGCACCGGCATGCCCGCCTGCGGATGGCCGACCGGGTAGACCGCGTCATAGTTGAGCAATGGCTGCCCGGTGGGTGCGGTGCCCACCGTCGCGATGCGCAGGTCGGCGTTGGTCACTTGGCTGCGGTAGTATTCCGCGCCCACCGGCTCGACGTTCACCGAGCCTAAGAGCCCGAAGGCGAGCGTACCGCCGTCGCCCTCGGCGCCAGTCATCGCCGCCGGGCTGAAGAGGAAATTCATCCCCTCACGCTCGGAATAGAGCTTGTAGGTGCGCGTCTGGCCGGGTGCGGCAAGACTGCTCGCATTGGCGCCGACGTTCGAGCCGTCGTCGGCGATGCTCGTGACCAGCTGCAGGCCCGTGACATGCAGCCCGACATTGCGAGTGATCGGTTGATTGTCGTTGACCCGTGCCGGGTTGACGAGATTCTGGAAGTTGATCGTCAAGCAGTCGTGGACGTTCATCCGCAGCACCAGCGGACGCGGCCGCTTGTCGGGGCGCAGCGCCACACGGCCGGCACTCAACACGCCGCCCTGGGCCTCCGTTTTGCCCGTGGCGACGTCGACGACGTCGCGCCGCAGCGCATACATCATGCCAGCCGGGTTGACCGCGCCGAGCCGGTTGTAAAAGAACACCTGGTCGAGTGCCACCACATTGGCCGTAAGCGTCCGTTGGCACGTCGGCGCGATTTGCCCCTGGCTCGGGCTGTCTGCTGCCACAAGCAGCAAACCGGACAACGAAACGCCAAGCAGCCAGCAAGACATTCTCGATTTTGAACGCTGCATCTTGACCTCCTTCTTTGAAAGCGCAACGGGCCGAACTCAGCTGAGCACGGTCTTCGCTGGTTATGTTAGGCGCAGACAAGGGCAAGTCGCTCGTGCGCAAAAGAAATATGGCCAAGAGGATAGTCGGGATAATGCCTGGCCGCGATGCAGGACGCCGCGCGCTCGAACGCGCAGCGCAAGGCATCGCTCTCAAGAGAAAACGCTGTGTCGTGCACGGCAGAGTGCCCAAAATGATCTGGGATCATGCTGACTTTGCAAAGCAACCTGTAGGCAAGGAGACCTGGACCTCAGCGCAGATCCGCCGCTCTTGCGAGCGACGCACTTGCGTCCGCGCGTTCGAGCGCGCGGCGTCCAGGCACTATCCCGACTATCCTGTTGGCCATATTTCTTTTGCGCCCGCGCGACTTGTTCTTTCCACGCCTAGTATGACCAGCACGAGGCTTGCTCGGCCCGTTACGCGTTGGAACTGCTTGAGTTGTAAGGAGGAACAAGATGCAGCGCGTACGATCGAGAAGGGTTAGCTCGCAGGTCAGTTCCTAAAGCCAGGAACGAGAGGCCGCGTGTTTCCGAGAGTGGCGTGACTCGCTGCGCGATGCTCGTAGCGGGTGGAGAGGTGGCGTTCGGACGATGAGTGCGTTAACTGACATACTGTCCTCTGAGGTATCGCTCAGTCGGCTTTGGGCGCAGGCGCCCGCGGCGTGGCGGGCTATTGCCAACTGGTGGCGTTCGGAACTCTTCAGCCTCTTGCCGGAGTCCCTCGTCGCTTGGCTCGGCGGCACTGCGGGGCCAGTGATCCGTCTCGGCGTCGAGACGAACGGCGTTCGTGTCGAAGGGGTTTCAGCAACTGGACGCGCGGCGCAAAGTGGGACCATTGCCTGGTCTGACTATTCAGTACCTGAACTCGACCGCTATCTTCTCCGGATCGGCTTGAAGCGATCGGACGCAACAATTGGGGTTGTTCTGCCGGAGACCACGTTCTTTCGTCGCTCCTTCGGAATTCCGGTTCGCGCGTGCGAGCGTGTTCACGCGATCGCACGGCAGGAACTTGAGCACCGGACGCCGTTTCATGCCGAGAGCGTCTATCTCGGCATGGTGATTGAGCCGCGGCAAAAAGATTCGCAAACGCTGACGATCCGTCAGACAATCGTGCGACGCGAGCTTGTCGAGGAGACGGTGCGCCGCCTTGACCTGTCGCTCGCGGAGATTTCCTTTGTCGCGCCCATAGGCGACAAGGACAGCCCGGCATGTTCAATCTCGCTTCGGCCGGAAGCAGATCGTGAGGTTCCGTTCACAAGGCGCGTGCTTCGTATACTGATCGTGGCGGCTCTTATCATCGCTGGACTGGATGCGGCGCTTTTCTGGTGGCGGCAGGAGCGCACGATCACCGCGATCGAGGCAGAGATCGCTCTCGTGCGTGAGCGCGCCCTTGTGGTGCGCGGCATTGAGCAAGAGATCGCGCAGATCCGCTCCGCCCTGAGCACCCTCGAGAAGCAGCGCGCCTCCCTTTCGTCGGTCGATGTGTGGCGCGAGACGAGTCGTGTCCTGCCCGATCTCAGCTGGGTGACGGACTGGCGTTTCCGCGACGGATTGATTTCCATGGCAGGATTCTCCGCGGCAGCCACCGAACTCGTTCGGCTCTTCGAGAAATCGCCACTATTCACGCAGGCTAACCTCGACGCTCCGATTACTTTCGACGCCGTCAACGAGCGCGAGCGCTTCTCGCTCGTCGTCCGCACGCGTGCCGACGCGCCGTCTGGCCAACCTTAGGGGTGCCAGTATGTCCTACGATCCTAGCCTTGTTCTGCGAAGGTGCCTGTTCGTCGGGATCAATGTGAGCTCACTGGCTGTCCTCTATTTGCTGGCAGCTCAGCCGCTCGTTTCGCTTTTCGTCGATCAAGCCGACCGCCTGTCGCAGGCCCGCACCACGCTTTCGGAGTACCGCGCCGTCGCCGACCAGGAAGAGAGCGTTCGAGTCGCTGCCGCCGCGGCTAACGAGGCGGCGTCTTCCGCGAAATTCCTGCAGGGTGCGAGTGAGGGCGCCGCCAGTGCGAGCCTTCAGGCCCGCCTTAAGGCAATAGCGGATCAAGCAGGCGCCCGCGTCCAGTCGGTTCGCGCCCTCGAGCCGACGACGGAAAAGGGCGTCCGCTATCTCAAGGCTCACGTGGAATTAGCCGGCCCGGTTGCCGCGATCTATGAAACCCTGCGAGCGATCGAAGGCGGGGAGCCCTACCTGTTCGTCGGGCAGGCGGTCCTGCGCATGCCGGCCGGCCGGCCGGATACTTCGCCCACGCAGGAGCCTTCAATCGAAGCACTGCTCGACGTCTATGGACCGGTGCGCAGTCATGCTGTCGCTCATTAGGCGCGCTCCTACCGTGATCATCGCCATTGCGGGGCTGCTGTGCCTCAACGGCGCTTTGATCGCATTTGGATGGATCGCCGTGTCAGAAGCGCCGTTGAGTGTCGATCCCACTGCAGGGAGGGAGTGGACGCCGCCAGATCCCGCCACGCCACCATCAGCCGCGCGACATGCTGGTGCGCCCGAGCCGATTGATCCGGTCTTGGCGCGACCGATCCTCTTCCCATCGCGCAAGCCGTTTGAGCCTTCGATAGTGGCACTCCCAACGCCGCCGAGACCACCGCCGCCTGATCCGACATTTGTGATCGACGGCATCATGCTGACGAGCGGGGAGCGCAAGGCGCATGTGCGCCAACTACACGAGATCGATGGCCGTTGGCACCAGACAGGCCAAGTCATCGATGGCTGGATGATCGTGCAAATTGACGCAGGAGGGATCGTGGTCGAGCAAGCGGAGCGGAAGCTCGCAATCCGTCTCTATTCATCCGATGCGCGTGCCTTTCAAGTCGTCCGCCAGTCTTCGCAGTGAATAGCGTAGCGTAATGAGTTGGGGAGGTGGCGATGGTACCCAAGGCCTTCGATTCCGGAGCGGTGCAGGTAGCACTTGCTCTCACCATGACGTTTGCCGCCGCTGGATGCCAGACGCTCCAGGACGTGCCTACCGTCAACGAATGGAGACCTGCGCCGGTCGCCCGGACTTCAGACGGCAAATCGGCCGCCCGCCGCATGCAAGGCATGGCTTTGCTCTCGCCAACCAGCGATCCTGACGCCACCAAGTCGGTCGTCTATGCCGGCACCGGCCAGTTGATTTCCCCCACCGCCCGGAGCAAGTCGACGCCTGCGCCGCGCGACGAGGAAGGCGTGACGCTGAATCTGGCCAATACATCCGTCGCCGAGGCCGCGAAGACAATACTTGGCGACATTCTGGGGCTCAACTATTCGGTCAATCCTAACCTCGCCGGCAAGATCACCATTCAGACATCCACGCCAATATCCAAGTCTGACCTCGTCGAGCTGTTTCAGAATGCCCTGCGGTCAAGCGGCGCCACAATTATCCGCAACGGCGGCCTCTATCAGGTCGAACCGACAGACCAGTTCTCCAAGAGTGTCCCTGAAATCACCGTGGGTGGCGCAGGGAGTCCTGGCGGAATTGTCGGGACGTCGGCCAGAGTCGTCCAGCTCAAATACGTTGCTGCCTCGGAGATGCACCGCATTCTTGAGCCAATGGTGCCCAAGGGGGCAGTCCTCCGCGCCGATGACGCGCGCAACACGCTGATGCTCTCCGGAACCGGGTCGGACGTCGCCGCCATGCTCGATGCCATCTCGGTTTTCGACGCTGACGTTATGAGAGGCATGTCGGTGGCAATTGTGCCCGTTGTCGCCTCGCAACCCGACGCGATGATCGAGAATCTGCGAACCATCTTCGGCTCGGACAAGGAGGGCCCGATGAGCAGTATGGTTCGCTTTATTCCAAACCAGCGGACCAAGTCGATCCTCGTCATCTCGCCACAGCAGACCTACTTGACTCGCGCCGAGCGCTGGATCCGTAGCCTCGACGCCAAGGCGCAAGGCCCCGAAAAGCAGCTCTTCACCTACAGCGTCCGCAACCGCCCAGCCGTGGAACTTGTAGAGATCATAGAATCCATGTTCTCATCTTCGTCCCGCAATGCGCCGCAGGGCGGCCGCAACGTGGCTCCGCGCTTCCAGCAGGCAGCAGTGCAATCCGCCGCAGCGGTGCAGCCGACTCAGGCTGCACCAGGCAGAAGTGGTGCACAGGCCAGCGCTGTGGGATCAACGACCGGCACCGCCACTTCGTTCGGTGGCGGGGAGTCGAGCGTACAGTCCGACGCGCCGTCGTCGAACGCATCACTTGGCACGAGCCGCTCCAGTGACGAGGAGCGGGTCCGGGTCTCGGTAGACGAACCGAATAACACCCTTCTCATTCTGGCTTCGCGCCAGGACTATCAGCGCGTACTGCGAATTGTCCAAAACCTGGACATCGTCCCGAACCAGGTGCTGATCGAAGCGACGATCGCTGAAGTCACTCTCAATGACGACCTCAAGTTTGGGCTGCGGTGGCATTTGGAGGGAAAGAAGGCGGGTTACGGTTTCACCGGTGGTGGCGGATTCGGCTCTGTCTTTCCCGGATTCTCCTATGCGCTGGCCGCCGCCAATGTGCAAGTCACGCTCAATGCGCTCAATACGATCACGAAAGTCAACGTGATCTCTTCACCTTCCCTGACAGTCCTCGACAAACAGACGGCGACACTCCAGATTGGCGACCAGGTTCCCGTCGTCACACAATCTGCAGTCGGAGTTGTGGCGGTCAATGCACCGATCGTCAACTCCGTGAGCTATCGAGACACCGGCGTCATCCTTTCGATTACGCCGCGCATTCACGAAAGCGGCCGTGTCTTCCTCAAGATCGAGCAGGAAGTCTCAAGTGTGGCAAATACCACAACGTCGACCATCGATTCTCCGACCATCAAGCAGCGTCGAGTCAAGACCACAGTCCAGGTCAACGACGGCGAGGCGCTCGCGCTCGGAGGTCTGATCCAGGACCAGGTTAACGACACCCGAAATCAAATACCGATTCTCGGCGATATTCCGTTCATCGGTAACACTTTCAAGGAGAAAGGCGGCTCGGTTGGCAAGACAGAATTGATCGTGCTGATCACCCCGCGTGTCCTCCGTAATGTCAACGAAGCGCGAGAAATCAGCGATGAATATCGCCGCAAGTTCGATGTCTTTATGCCTCGCCCGCAAGGTACGCAGCGATCGTTGGCACGAACTATCCAAAGGACTTTCGACTGATCGCTCAATCCGCACATGACAGAGCTGGTGGAGTTGTCGCAAACCGCAGGCGTCCGGACGGCCGAACAGGGGGATTTCTCCGAGGCGTTCGGTCGACGACTGATCGAGGCCTATCTTCTCGACGCCGGAAGTCTCGATCGGGCCAGACGAGCCGCAGCCACGACCGGCGAGCGGTTCGACCATGTGTTAGCTAAGCTTGGACTCGTGCCGGACGCGGCGCTTCTGGACGCGTTGGCATGTCATCTGGGCACACGCGTCGTAGCGGCGCGCGATTTGCCAACAGCTCCGGTATTGCCCGAAATCATCCATTCGCAATTCATCCGAAGCCGTCAAGTTCTGCCGCTTGCCGCCGAAGGCAGCCGCCTGTCCGTTGCAGCGGTCGACCCGTTCGACGCCGAGCCGCTGCAGGCGCTCGCCTACTTGACCAGCCGGAGTGTCTCGAAGGTGTTGATCTCAGCCGCCGATTTCGCCGACGCTGTCGCAACTCTTTACGGCGAGCGGGGACAGACCGGGCAAGAACGCGTCGACCCATGGGTCGAGGAGGCAAGCGAGGCGGACGTCCAGCGGCTACGCGACATCGCCAATGATGCGCCGTTCATTCGCTTCGTCAACCAGATCATCGCCGACGCGGTAGACGAAAAATCGTCGGACATCCATATCGAGCCCGGCGTCGACGGCGTTGCGGTTCGGTACCGGATCGACGGTCATTTGCAGCAGGCACAGCTCTTGGCACCCGGGCTGCGTGCGGCCGTGACCTCGCGCCTTAAGATCATGGCGAAGCTCGACATTGCCGAGCGCCGTATGCCGCAAGACGGCCGGATCAAGATCCCGGTGCGCGGCGTCGACATCGACTTTCGAGTCTCGACGATCCCGACGGTTTATGGGGAAAGCGTTGTCATGCGGATCCTCGACCGGTCACGGGTTGAACTCGACTTTGAGAGGCTGGGCTTCGATACTGATAGAATCGCCGCCCTCGAGGCACTGATGGATCAACCAAACGGCATCGTCCTCGTGACGGGGCCGACGGGCTCCGGCAAGACCACCACGCTGTATACGGCACTGAAGGGGCTCAACCAGCCTGATGTGAAGGTCTTCACTGTTGAAGATCCGGTCGAATACCAGATTGCCCGCATCAACCAGGTTCAGGTTCATCCTGCGATCGGCCTCGATTTTCCGCACGCGCTGCGCTCGATCCTGCGTCAGGACCCCGACATCATCATGATCGGCGAGATCCGCGATCTCGAAACCGCGCGCATCGCCATCCAGGCATCATTGACGGGTCACCTCGTTTTCTCGACGCTTCATACCAACAGCTCGGCCGCGACGGTCACGCGGCTGATCGATATGGGCGTTGAGAATTATCTGGTAGCCTCGACGCTGAACGGCATCCTGGCACAACGACTCGTGCGGCGCCTTTGCCCCCAATGCGCCGGGCCGCACCCGAACGCCGCGCATTGGCGCCAGCACATCGAGCACGAAATCCCCTGTTCACACATCCCACACGAGCTCAGGGTTTTGAAGCCCATCGGATGCGAGGCGTGTCGCGCAACGGGTTTTTCGGGACGCATCGCCATCGCGGAACTCATGACGATGAACGAAGAGAAGCGCGGGCTTATTCTCGCCGGCGCCGCCGATTCCGAACTCGAAGCCGCCGCTCGGCGCGGCGGCATGAGAACAATATACGAGGACGGGCTGGATAAAGTCGCCCATGGGCTGACCACCATTGAAGAAGTCCTGCGGGTTACGCGGATGACGTCATGACGCGGCGAGCGCGAACTTATCACTATATCGCCTATACCCGGGCAGGCGCACTTGCCGAAGGGCGGCTGGAGGCAACATCCCTCGACGACGCGATCGAGATATTGTGGGAGCGCGGCCTGACGCCTTTCGAGACGCAAGAGCATGCTGCGCCTGTTTCAGGCCGCTGGTGGCAGCGTGAGCTTCGGACTCCGCGCAAGCCATCGCGCCGTGACGTTGCTCATTTCACGCGTGAATTTGCGACTCTCACGCGATCCGACATTCCGCTCGATGATGCGCTGCGCATCGTTTTGGAGCAATCGAGTACGACCCGGATGCGTCGGGTAATCGAGGGCTTGCTGGAAGCTGTCCTCGACGGTGCGGATCTTTCTGATGCCATGGCGCGGCACCCGGAAGCGTTCCAGGACGATTACGTCAATATGGTGCGCGCCGGGGAAGCAGGCGGCGACATGGCCGGGGTCTTCGGCGAGTTGGCCGATCTCCTTGAGCGCCGCCTGGATCTCGCCGGGAGGCTCACTTCGGCCCTAGTTTATCCCTGCGTGCTGATCGTCATCGCCCTGGCGTCGATCGCGGCCGTCATGGGCGTTCTGGTGCCGAGTCTCGCGCCCATCTTCGCTGAGAGCGGAAGGCCGATGCCTGCATCAATCGCCCTAGTCGTGCGCATGCGGGAAGCCTGGCCGTTGATTCTGACAATTGGCGCGGTGATGGGGATCGTTGCGCTCGGAATTGGCGTGACGATATTGCGGTCTAACCACCTGCGGCGGGCGGCCGATCGCTTCCTCCTCGGCCTGCCACTCGCCGGCACACTTAGCGCGGAACAGAATTTCGCCCGTTTCAGCAGGACCCTCGGATCGCTGCTGCGCACTGGCGTGCCGATACTCGCCGCTCTGACATCGGCTCGTTCAGCGATACGCAACCGCTACATCGACTCGGGCCTTGCGGCCTCGCTCGAGACCGTGCGCGACGGCCAGAGCCTCGGCCGCGCCCTATCCGGACGTCCCGGCGTCCCGCGGGTCGCCTTGCGGATGATCACGGTCGGAGAAGAAACCGGCAAGCTCGACGAGATGCTGCTGCGAACTGCCATCGTGCTGGAGCAGCAGAGTCAAAGGCGCATCGAACGGCTGATGACGCTGATCACGCCGGCCATGACCATCGCAATGGCCGGTCTCATCGGCGGGCTGATGCTCACGGTCATGAATGCGATCTTTTCTGTCAACGAGGTCGCCCTGCAATGAGACGAGTGGATTCATCTGTCATACCGCGGACTTCAGCCGGTTTCACGCTATTCGAAATGCTCGTGGTGCTGGCCATCATCGGCCTCGTGGTGGCGCTCGCCCTCCCGAACTTACGGCGGCCGCCCGACAATCTGCGTCTCGAAGCAGCCACCCGAACAGTGGCGAGCGCGCTTCGTTTATCACGCTCGCAGGCGATCGTCAGGAACGCCGACGTTGTGCTCACGATCGACGCTGATCGCAGAACCCTTGAATCTTCTACCGGCTCAGCCATTCAGCTCGACTACGAGATTTCGGTCGAATTGATCTTTGCGGCTCCAGAACGGCGCGGCCGTGCTGCGGGCGGCATCCGCTTTTTCCCCGACGGCACGTCAAGCGGTGGAGACATCGTGCTTACCCTCGACAAACGCCGTGCCCGCATTTCGGTCAATTGGCTGACCGGCGAAGCCCGGCTTGATCTTACTGGCAACGGACCGTCATGACGCCCGCCCCTGCGAGTCGCCGACCGCATGAGCGCTCGATAAGGTTCGAGAGAAGATGGCTGCGGCTCTGCGCCCAAGCTCTGGGGCGTCTGTCCAACCATGACGACGCGGGCTTCACGCTCGTTGAGACGCTCGCCGCTTTCACTGCCCTGACGCTTGTTCTCATTGTTCTCCTCGCCGGCTTATCGCATGTGGCCCGGGGAAGCCGCGATGCCGAGGCTATGCGCGAAGCACTGCAACTGGCGCAGTCAAAGCTCGACGGCCTCGGCGTCACTGAGCCGCTAATCCCAGGCGAGACCACGGGTCGCTTCGGCAACGGCTTCGAATGGCGCTTGCGGATCCGCGAGGTACGAAAAGGCAACAATGTGCACTTGATCGGCGGCCTGGCCGAAATCACCGTGTCGGCGCCGGCCGACGGAATCCAGGTTCCTCCTGCCGTATCTCTCGTGACATTCAAGCTGACGGGAATACCGCAGCGATGAACCGGATCGGCTCCCAGGACGACCCAGACGACCAAGCGGGGTTCACGCTTATCGAACTTCTCGTCACGTTGGCCCTGACAGCGGCCATCGCGAGCTTCATTATCGGTGGGTTCCATTTGGTCAGACGGGCATCACTCATCGTCAACGATCGCGAGAGAGCCGAGGAAATCGACGCCGCCGCAGCCCAACTGCGTGGACTGCTAGCAAGAGCAATGCCAGTAACGACGATCGACGAAGTCGACGGCGTCGCGCGTCTGCTCTTCGAAGGCCGGACGGACACAATCACCTTCGTCGCGTTGAGTGAGGCCACCGCTTTCCAAGGCGGCCTGATGCGTGTCCGCTTGTTGTGGCAGGACCGCCCGCCCCTGCCAAGACAACCTGCGGCCCTTGTCCTGCGCACGGCCGTATTCCGCGCCATTCCCCGCCTGGTCTTCGAGAGCGAGCCGGTCGTCCTGTTCCGCGATGTGACTGAGTTATCGCTGCGATATTTCGGGGCGCCAGGGCCTGGCAAGCAGCCTCAATGGCATTCCGAATGGTTCGACCGCGACCAGATGCCCCTCGCCATACTCGTTCAAGCCAACCTCGCCGGCGGAAGCGGCACGCGCCGACTTATTCTGCAGACCACGCTGCGCCTCGCACCAACGAACTGACAGCAGAGCCATGCCCAAGTCTAGCATCATCCCCGATTGCCCGGAATTCGCGGTCTTCCCGTGGTTCATCAAAGGCGTACTTCGGCGCGTCGCTTTCGGCTCGAGCCGGTGGCGGTGGCCCGCAGGCCTTGTCATTCTTTACGCCGTACCGGCCTTGCTTGGCTGGCGCGGCGCCGCGCCGCCGGCGGAAATGCTCGTCTTGTCATTGATTCTCGCCGCCGCGCTCATCGCGCTGAGCGAAATCGACCGTCAGACCTTTCGCTTGCCTGATTTGATTACCATCCCGCTCGCGCTGTCAGGCATTCTCGCCACTGCGATCGTGGGCGGTGGGATCATCTGGCACGTGCTCTCCGCTGGGCTTGGACTGGCGCTGATCTTGCTGGTCGACCGGTCCTACCGCGCTTGGCGTGGCTTCAGCGGCATCGGCCAAGGTGACGCCAAGCTGTTCGCGGCTTCCGGTGCGTGGCTCGGCGCGGAAGCCTTACCCACAGTCCTCCTTTGGTCCTGCAGCTCGGCATTGGTGGTACTGGCGCTGGCGCACGCTCTGGGCCGGCGGATCGGCGCGCAGACCGCGATCCCGTTCGGATCGTTTCTTACGCTTGGCACTTGGCTCGCCTGGTGCTTGGGACCTCTGCACTAAGTCGGGAAGGCCGCTGCGGCAGAAGTGTTAACTGGAACGGAGAAAATGCCATGTTCGAAGCACTTCCGAAACGCTCGAATGCCAAGAGGAGACACTCGCGCGCAAGCGGGCGCACACCTCATGCACCGCATAGTTCGGTGGCCGATGCCGGTTACACCCTCCTCGAACTTCTCGTGGTGCTGACAATCCTCGTCTTGATTACGGGTTTGGCGGCGCCGCAGTTTCTCGGCTACCTCGGGCAGGCGCGCTCACAGGCCGCTCAAGTTCAGATCAAGAACATCTCGACGGCGCTCGAGCTGTTCTACCTGCACAACGGCGGTTATCCGTCCGAACAGGTTGGGCTCTCAGCGCTGGTGAAGGCGCCTCCCGGTGTCCCAACTTGGCGTGGACCCTACCTCAAGAGCCCAGACGCGCTGATCGATCCCTGGGGCCGGCCATATCATTATCGCGTCCCCGGTCGTAACGGCAATTTCGACGTGTTCACGCTTGGCCGCGACAACAAGGAAGGCGGCACTGGCGAGGATCGCGACCTGACGGGCTCGTAGCGTCGTGCCGTGGAAGGCCGGGCCCATGGCCGCATCCTGCTGGGACGGCCGCTAACGCATTGTTCCGGCAAAGTGAGGCCGGTCCCCCGCCGCCACGATGCGGCCAGCAACAGGGGTGAGCTTCACCCCTAGAACCGAACGGCTGGAGCCGATGCGACGATCGATTACCGAGTCCAATCGCCAATGCTCGGGTGAGAGGGGCTTCGCGCTCGTTCTCGTGATCTGGGGGCTGGGCCTCATCTCGCTGATCGCCTTGACGGTGATCACCGCGGGGCGCTATCGGATCCTGGCGGCGGCGAATCTGATCGAGAATGCCAAGGCGGAAGCGCTGGCCGAGGCCGGCGTCAATCTCCTCCGGCTTGAACTTCGCGCAGCCTTCTCCAGCGGTTCGCTGAATGCGCTCCGATTCGCCACGAACGGCGAGCCTCTGCTATGTACCATGCCGCAGGGGGCGCTGGCCGCGCTGGCGGTCGAAGACGAAGGCGGCAAGGCCGATCTCAATGCCGCGTCGCCGAGGCTCATGTCCGCTCTCCTGCGCGGCTTCGGAGCGGGGTCCGAGGAAGCAGATTACGTTGCCGCGGCGATCGCTGAGTTCTCCCGTCCCGCCGCCAATGTCGTGCTCGATGACATCGCGTTCCGCGCCTATGCGGCGGACGGACGAGCCTATGGACCGAAGAAAGGCCCGTTCGAGACCGTGCTGGAACTCGACCAGGTCATTGGCATGCGGCTTGACCTGTTGCGGGCGATTCTCCCCTATGTGACGGTTCATTCGCGACAGTCCGGTGTCGATCCGCGCGTTGCAGCGCCGGCGCTGCTCGCGGCGCTCGCGGGCCTTGAGCCTGCCAGAGTTGCGCAACTCATGGGCGCCGCGCGCGGCAACCCCGCGGGGCAAGGGACGCCCCGCGGGGTGCCATCACAGTTTCTCGCGCCCTCGACCGGTCGCAGCTTTCTTGTTCGCGCCGAGGTGCGCACGCCTGCGGAGGGCTGGTTCGCACGGGAGGCCATCGTCGAACTGGCGGCTGGCGAGATACCGGAAGAGTTGCGCGAATGGCGCCGTGGTCAGGGTCGCTTCGGCACGCATTTCAGCGCCGCAGTGCGCAGCCCGGACGTTGTGCAACGCTGGCCACCGTGCTGAGCGGCTCCTTTCTAATCTAAAGCATGATGATTTTAGGTTGGTGCATAGCCTGAGTTCCTGAAGTAGTTGGCGCATTCTTGGGGGGTGAATGCTCGGAGGGTTTCGCCGATACACACGATCGATTCTTGGGGATCGTCGAGCCATTCAGTAGACTAAAGGGGATGCCAACTATCGCTTCAAAAATGCAGGCGTTACGAGAGTTCGATCTTGTTCGCTCCAATCACATGTCAATCGTTTCGCAAAATCCGTCACTCTGACATCAACTGATGCAGTACCATCGACAATTGCAGAAATAATTCGCGGAGAAACAAACGCCAGCCTCGTTAGAAATCGCACATGATCCTCAACTTTCCCTTCCCTCTTGGCAATCTCGGCGAATGATACGATGCGGCCCTGGACAAGGTCATCGATCCAGGCCCGTGCTTTCGCGATCGCGTAGATCAGCGCGTCTCGGCATTCCGGGGTCATCGTCGAGTCCTTGGAAGGAGAATGAAGGATCCCTTTGACCTCTTTTGCTGCTGCCACGGCCCATGGTACGCTGAGTATGGTTGAGGCGTGCGGAGGCGCGGTAGAATCATCGTCAGCGACCCGTTCACGGCCTGCCTTGGAGGCAGCCCCAGTACTTAAGTAAATATCGATTGTCCGGCGTTTGAGTATCACGCGCTCGACCTGCTGCTCTATGATCTCCCGATCTGCCGCGAGCTTGTGATCCCCCCAACTTGCATCGTTTAGCTGCTTCCGAACGGCGTTGATCACGACGGTTTCAATTTCAGGGGCCGGCACGCGAGGAACGCTACCCACCTGAGCCTTTCTCTTCTGCAAGAGCGCATGTGACACGTAATACCGGTATCGCGCACCTCTTTTGTTGGTGTGGGTCGGAGTCATTCGATTGCCGCAGTCGTCGAAGATCCGGCCCGTGAGAATTGCCGGCGAGCCTTTGATGCGGAGCTGCCGGTCTACCGCGGTGGCGGCAAGCTTCGCCTGCACGGCCTCGAACAGGGCCCGATCCACGATGGGCTCATGCTCTCCGGGGTGGACGGTGCCCCGATAGACGACCTCGCCTACATAGAGGCGATTGCGGAGCAGGTACGCGAGGTGCCCTACGCCGAACCGAATTCCGCCGCGGACTTTGCCATCGTTGCCCTGTTGACGCTTGGTGCGAATGCGTCTGCGGTCGAGATCCTGCACCAGGGCGCCGATCGATCCGACCTCGAGATAGCGCTGGAAGATCAGCCGAACCCTCTCAGCCTCTTCAAGCACGATTACCAGCTTCTTGCTGATACTGGCATAGCCAAGAGCTACCGGCCCCCCGGTCCAGATGCCCTTGCGTCTCGAGGCCGCGATCTTGTCGCGCACACGCTCCCCGATCACCTCGCGCTCGAACTGAGCGAACGAGAGCAGCACGTTGAGGGTGAGGCGCCCCATGCTGCTGGTCGTATTGAAGGACTGGGTGACCGACACGAACGAAACAGAATGCTGGTCGAACAGTTCGACCAGCTTGGCAAAGTCCGCCAGCGACCGGGTCAGCCGGTCGACCTTATAGACTACGATGATATCGATCTTGCCGGCTCTGACCTCCGCAAGCAGCGCCTGCAAGGCGGGACGGTCGAGCGAGGCGCCCGAGAAGGCGCCGTCGTCATAGTGGCGGGGGACGAGGCGCCAGCCCTCATGCGCCTGACTCTTTATATAGGCCTCACAGGCATCGCGCTGGGCGTCGAGGGAGTTGAACTCGAGGTCGAGGTTATGCTCGGTCGACTTGCGGGTGTAGATCGCGCAGCGGGACAACTTCTTGACCGGCGTTTCCATGGCTCAGCGCTCCCGTCGATGGGACTTCTGGCCGGGCCGGATCGAGGGTCGGCCGCGCCTGCCCTGCTTCGGGGGTGGCAACGCGGATGGAACGGGCGCCTTCTCCGCGGCCGGCTCTCCGGCAACCCGCAGGCCGAAGAACCGCGGGCCGTTCCAGGCCGTGCCAGTGATCGCCCGCGCGATCGTGGAGAGGCTCGTATAGGTCGTGTCCTGCCACAGGAAGCCGCCGGGCACGACCGTGACGGTGTGCCGCTCGCCCTGATATTCGCGAATGAGGACGGTGCCAGGCTTGAGGCGGCGGTTCAGCTCGGTGCTGGGTTTCTCCCCGCGCGCCAAGCGGTCGAGGAGCTTGATCGTCTCGCGATCGAGCCCGCCGAACGCCTCCTCCTGGATCCGGTAGGCAATCATTCGCCGTATCAGGTCCTTGGTCAGCCCCGTCGGCGGCGAGCCCCCAAACATGAGCCGCCAACGTTGCCGCAGCGCCGCGATGCCGAGGGACCGGATACGGTCGACCTCGGCCTCGATCGCGGCAGCGCCTACCGACTGCCGAGTCATCCCTGAGCCCCCTGCCCGCCCACAGCCGCGACCTTGCCTTTCGGCTTAGCCGGCATTTCGGTGACGACCCGATAGGTGCGCTCGCCATTGGTCTTGGCGGACTCAAGTGTGAGCTTGAGCTTCTTGCGAACGACGCCTGCGAAGAACCCGCGCACGGAATGCTGCTGCCAGCCTGTCGCCTTCATGACGGCGGCGATTGTCGAACCGCCTGGTCGGCTCAAAAGGTCAAGCACCCTCTCCTGCTTAGACTTCGACCGCGTTGTTGGCCGACCGGGTTTGAGAGCGGTCTTTCTCGAAGTTTTGGCGCGGGCTACCGGCTTCTCTTGTTGAGCATGTTTGCGTTTGGCCATCCCAAGGTCTCCATCGGTTGCAACGGCGTCGCGTGCCGTCACCACCGAAGCCTCGCCGAGGCCGAACGGCACTGGCGGGGGTGTGGAGTGACTTTGAGAAGCAAAGCGGATCAGGTCTTGCCGACCGGGCGGATCATGATGGCCGCGTTAAGGAGTGTGTTCAGCTCGGCAACGATTTTTTCGAGACCGACCGCGACTTCAATGCCCTTCCTGTTTCGGCCCGAGACCGCGCAGGCTTCCGCCGCCTT
>Ga0137410_10000526_pt1 | contig 27236 bp, 21 predicted proteins | sample CZODoug1_16funga_FD_108878 | JGI IMG/M metagenome (GOLD analysis project Ga0137410, IMG submission 108878) | Vadose zone soil fungal communities from Angelo Coast Range Reserve, California, USA - CZODoug1_16fungal (Illumina Assembly) | ecosystem: Environmental > Terrestrial > Soil > Vadose zone... | reverse complement strand
GGAAACAAAATCACGTCGCGGATGGATTGCTTGTTGGTGAGCAACATGGTGAAGCGATCGATGCCGATGCCGATGCCGGCGGCGGGCGGCATGCCGTAGGAAAGCGCGCGGATGTAGTCTTCGTCCATCACCATCGCTTCTTCGTCGCCGCGCTCGCGCTGCGTCGTCTGATCCTTGAATCTTTCATACTGCTCTGCCGGGTCGTTCAATTCAGAGAAGCCGTTGGCGCACTCCATGCCTACGATGTACAACTCGAAGCGTTCGGCGACGAACGGATTAGACGGCGAGGCTTTCGAAAGCGGCGACACAACCTTCGGGAAATCGTAGATGAGCGTGGGCTGCACCATGTTCGGTTCGACATGCTTCTCGAACAACTCGAGCAAGTTCTCGTCGGTGATTTCTTCGTTCGGGGCAAATCGAGCAACGCTCTCTCTCATCGTCATTCTTTGAAACGGCTCGCCAAAATCGATCGACTGTTCCCCAAACTGCGCGTGCGTATGGCCCAACACCTTAAACACGACGGCGCGCAGCATCTCTTCGCAGAAATCCATCATCTGGTTCACGTCGGCATAGGCCCAGTAAAACTCCAACATGGTGAACTCGGGATTGTGGCGCGTTGATATCCCTTCGTTGCGGAAGTTTCGATTTAGCTCGTAAACTTTTTCGAAGCCGCCGACCAGCAGTCGCTTCAGATACAACTCCGGCGCGATGCGCGCGTAAAGATCGATGTCCAAAGCGTTGTGATGCGTCTTGAACGGCCGGGCCGCGGCGCCGGTCGCGAGGGGCGTGAGCATCGGCGTCTCCACTTCGATGTAGCCATGCTCGTCGAGAATGCGGCGCAACTCGCGTATGATGCCGGAACGACGCTCAAAGACTTCGCGTGGGTTTAGTTCGCCCTCTTCGCGTTCAATCTTAAGACTGCCCGCAATCAGATCCGCGTAGCGCTGGCGCTGGCGAATCTCCGGATCGTGTATGCCGTGCATCTTGTCGGGAAGCGGCAGGAGCGCCTTCGCGAGGAACTGCAACTTCTGCACGTGGATCGAAAGCTCGCCGGTTTTAGTGATGAACAGATAGCCTTCGACGCCGATGAAGTCGCCGTGGTCCAGCAGGTTGAACAGCTCCCAACCATTAACCTCCCCGCGGCCGGCGTCGTTACTCATGCCGGTTACGTCCGCGCGCTTCACGTAAATCTGTAGACGCGTGACGCCGTCAGACAAATGCACGAACGCGGCCTTGCCCATCACGCGCGGCGGCGAAGCAATACGCCCGGCAACGCGCACCGTGATCTTATTCAATTGCTGGTTGGCGAGTTCGATTGCTTCCGTCGCCGGACGTTCGCCTTCACGGGCTTCCGGCTCAAGCGCGCGATACTTTTCGACCAGGGTGGTAATCGTGTCCTCGCGGTGAGGATCGACGACGTGGCTGCGTTCAAACTTATTAGGGTAGGCATTGCCGACGAGTTGGCGAAGCGCCTCGAGATGCTCCTGGCGCGCGCGCGTTTGATCGTTCTCTTCGATGAATGGGACAGACATGAGAAGCATCGTAAATCGAAGCAAGAGCGGGGGCAAGCCCACCTTCCTGACGACGAGCTTCTTCAACTAGAGACAACAACCTGATCGAAAGCCATTCCAGCCAGGTCCGTAGCGAATCGCAAAATAACTCTCAGGTCAGGAAGGTGGGCTCGCCCCCGCTCTCCGTCCATTTAGCTAACGCTGTGCCTCATGCTAGATTGTATTTATCGATGATCGAAAAGATTCTGAGCCAGGACGAGCTGCTCGGTGTGCGCGAAGCTCTGCGCGCCGGGGGCAAATCGCTCGTTTTCACGAACGGAGTTTTTGATCTGCTGCACGTTGGCCACGTGCGCTATCTCGCCGCTGCGCGCTCGCTCGGTGATGCCCTCGTAGTTGCCATTAACAGCGACCGGACCGTCCGCGAATTGAAAGGGAACGGGCGGCCAGTGATTAACGAGAGCGAACGGGCAGAAATACTTGCCGCTTTACGACCGGTAGACTATGTCACGATTTTCGATGACGTTTCGCCTCGATCATTGATCGCCAGGTTGCTGCCGGACGTGCTCGTTAAAGGCGGCGACTACGGGCTCGATGAGATTCACGGGCGTGAGGAAGTGGAAGCGGCGGGTGGTTGCGTTGTCAGTTTGCCTTTCGTTGCCGGCGCTTCGACGAGCGCGATTATTGAACGAATGAAGAAAGCTGGAAAAGTGAAAGGTGAAGAGTGAAAAGTGAAAAGTAAATAATGAGTGATGAATGAGTCCACGAAGATGTGAGCCTGATCATCACCATTCAGTTTCTACGTCCTACTGTTCACTTTTCACCTTTCACCTTTCACTGAACTATGAGCAGTACGTTTCAAACAACCAACTCGTTACAAAACACGCTACGGCGAATAACTGAAACGCCGGAGTTCAAACGCGTAATTGACGAGATCAATCGCGGCGCGCGAGTAGTTTCAATCAGCGGGCTCGTGGCCGGCTCGGCGCGTGCGCTCGCGCTGGCTGCGCTACAACGCGAGACCGGAAAACGTTTTGCGATCGTCACGCAGTCAAACCGCGACCTCGAACCGTGGGAAGGCGATCTGCGCTTCTGGTATTGCGCCCTTGCCGGCAAAAGCAATTGCGAAAACGAAGTGCTCATTCTGCCGGCGTCGGAGAGCGATCCCTATGCGGGCTCCTCGCCGCATCCCGACACGCTCGAGCGGCGGGCGCTGACGCTTTGGCGTCTGGCGCGACGCTCGCAGGATTTTGTTTTGCTCACCGCTCGCGCCCTGGCGCGGCGAACAGTGTCGCCCGAGGAAATCACACGCGCCGGAGCGTTGCTCTCGAGGAACGGCACTCAGTCGCCGGAAGATCTGGTTGATCGACTCGTGGCGGCCGGTTACGTGCGCGAGGATCCGGTGGGCGCGGTGGGCGAGTTTTCAATGCGCGGCGGCATTCTCGACGTTTGGTCGCCAGGCCAGGACAGACCGGTGCGTATCGAATTCTTCGGCGACGAGGTTGACTCAATCCGCGCCTTCGATCCTGAAACGCAACTTTCCACCAGTCAATTGAACGCTGCAGAGATCGTTCCCATGCGCGAAGTAATGGTTCGGAGCCAGGACTTCAGCGCCTGGGCCAACGCGGCGCGCCGGCGCTGGAGCGATGTTCGTTACGCGCGCGCCTTGCGTGATCGCACCGTGTTTGCGGATGAAGGAGAAAGCTTCGCGGGTTGGGAATGGCTGCTGCCGATTGTTCGCGAAAGAAGCGGCAGCGTTTTTGATTATCTGAAGGACGCGGTGCTGGTTATCGACGAACCGTCATCTGTAGAAACTTATCTCGGCGAAGTTTACGAGACGCTCGCCGATCGTTATGCCGAGACGGATGCAGTGGACGACATTGCGGTTACGCCTGAAGAGCTTTATCTGTCTCCGGAAGATTTGCGCGCCAAACTCGATCAGAGACAACGCATCGAGCTGCGCGTGTTGGGCCGTGCGGCGGCTGAACTGGATCAAGCGGTAGCTTTGGATGCCGAGGCGCCAAAGGTTCAGCTTGGTCGCGCTCGCCGTGCGCGCACGCCGTTGTTTCTTTTTCCGGTCGTCGGTTCCGCACCCGAAGTCGAATGGAAAACGCAATCGGCGCGGAAGTATCACGGCAGACTTGCCAACCTCGCTAGGGATTTGCTTAGCGCCCGCGAAAACGGCGTGTCAACGCTTTTTGCGATGCCGAGCGTCGGAGTCGCCGCGCGAGTTGCGGAGATTCTTGCGGAGTATGAGATCGACGCGCAGCTTTCGTTAGTGGAAGAAAATTCTGCAAGCACTGCAAGCTCCGAAGCCGCGCAAACGATTGTAACTGTCGGTCGACTCAGTAGTGGGTTTGAGATGCCGGACGCGCGGCTCTTGACGCATGTTGAAGCCGATTTGTTTGACGAGGCCGGCGCACAAGCGTTGGAACGGCGCGCAGCAGCGCCAGACGGCAGACGGCAGACGGCAGACAGCAGGAAGAAGAAAAAATCCAGGACTGCAGCGTTTCTGTCCGACTTTCGTGATCTCAAGGCCGGCGACTTCGTGGTCCACGTCGATCATGGCATCGGTCGCTTTGGCGGCCTGCAAACGCTCGATCTGGGAACGCGCAGCAGCGAGTTTATGCTGCTGTTCTACGCCGAGGACGCCAAGCTTTACGTGCCGGTCGAGCGGCTCGATCTGGTGCAGCGTTATTCAAGCGCGGAGGGGCATCAACCAACGCTCGATCGGCTCGGCGGGCTGGGCTGGCAGAAAACGAAGGCGAAAGCGAAGCGCGCCATGCGTGACATGGCAGACGAGCTTTTGCGTTTGTATGCTGAGCGCAAGCTGGTGGGTGGTTATGCTTTCGCGGCTGATTCGCCGTGGCAGCGCGAGTTTGAAGACGGCTTCGAATACGTCTTGACTCCCGATCAGGAAACGGCAATCGACGACGTCAAGCACGACATGGAAGAAGCGACACCGATGGACCGCCTGCTTTGCGGCGACGTTGGTTACGGCAAGACCGAGGTCGCCATGCGCGCTGCTTTCAAAGCGGTGATGGAAGGGAAACAGGCGGCCGTGCTGACGCCGACAACCGTGCTCGCTTACCAACACTACGACACTTTTCGCAGTCGCTTCGCGCCGTTTCCGGTGAAAGTTGAATTGCTATCGCGCTTTCGTTCCACGAAGGAACAGAAGGAAGTGGCGAAGCGTGTCGAGTCAGGCGACGTAGACGTAGTGATTGGAACACACCGGCTGTTGTCGAAAGATGTGCGGTTCAAAGAGCTGGGTTTGGTTGTGGTTGATGAGGAGCAGCGTTTTGGCGTGGCCCACAAAGAGAGACTGAAGCACTTGAAAAAGCGCGTGGACGTTTTGACGCTTTCCGCAACGCCGATTCCGCGCACGCTCAACATGTCGCTGAGCGGATTGCGCGACATGTCTCTAATTGAAACGCCGCCGCGCGATCGACTAGCAATTCAAACGCAGGTGGTGCAGTTTTCAGAAAACGTAATCAAGTCGGCAATCGAACTCGAGCTCGCGCGCGGCGGGCAGGTGTTCTTCATACACAATCGCGTGGAAACGATCGAAACGATCGCGGCGCTCGTTCAGCGTTTGGTGGCGCAGGCGCGTTTGGTAGTTGGTCACGGTCAGATGAACGAAAAGGAGATGGAGCGGGTGATGCTCGACTTCATTGAGTATAAGTATGACGTGCTGGTTGCCACCACGATCATTGAGAACGGGATAGACATCCCCCGCGCCAACACGATCATCATAAACCGCGCCGATCAGTATGGTCTTTCTCAACTTTATCAACTACGGGGACGCGTTGGCCGCTCAAACCGGCGAGCTTACGCTTATCTTTTGATTCCCGGCGAACAGCAGCTTTCGCCAATCGCCAAGCGGCGTCTGGCGGCGATTCGGGAGTTTTCAGACCTGGGCGCGGGCTTTCGCATCGCCGCTCTCGACCTCGAGCTGCGCGGCGCGGGCAATCTCCTCGGCGGTCAGCAGTCGGGCCACATGGACGCGCTGGGCTTTGATCTTTACACCCAGATGCTCGAGCGCACGGTGTCGGAATTGCGCGGCGAAGCGGTGGAAGATGAAACGAGCGTGACGATCAACCTCGGCGTCGACGTCGCGATACCGGATGATTACGTTAACGATATGGGCCAGCGGCTGCGAACTTACAAACGCGTTTCCTCGGCCCGCGACGAAGAGACGCTGGCAACTATTCGCAACGAGATTAGGGATCGATACGGACGACTGCCGGAGTCGGTCGAACAACTTTTCGGCTATGCGTTGCTGCGACGGCTGGCGGAGGATCTGGGCGTACTGTCAATAGATAAGACGGCCGATGGTGTGGCCCTCAAGTTTAGCGATAAGGCGCGTATCTCGCCCGAGAAACTGGCCGCGTTTGTTAACACTCGAGAGGGCAGAGTATTCACCCCGACCGGCGTTTTAAAGTTGAGCCTTAGCGACGACGAGCAGGACAACGTGCTGGACACGGTCCGTGGTGTGTTGCTGGAACTAAGGCAGGAAGACTAGAATCGAACTATCGAGCACACAGTAAACAGCAAACAGTAGACAGCAAACAGCAGGTGTATCGGCTAAAGGCAGCCTTTCAGGTTCAAAAGGATTTCAGGTTCAAGAGGATTCCACATCCGAGCGTTTGAATATTTTTGCGTAGTTTGATTTATTCCGGCTGTTTACTGTCTACTGTTTGCTGACTACTTTTTTAGGAGCAATACTGTGAAATCTAAATTCATATCGCTCGCCATCGCGAGCATCTTTGTATTCGCGATTTTGGCTTTCGTTCCCGTGACCACGCGGGCGCAAGAAGGAGAGCTTCAGGTCGTTGACGAGGTCATCGCGCAGATAAACGACGATGTGATCACGCTCTCAATGCTCAAGCGGGAATCCAAAGAACGGATCGACGCGCTGAAGCAGTCGGGCATTTCTGAGCAGGAAGCCGCGGCGGAGGTTGCGAAGCGGCAGCCCGAATTGATCGCCACGCTGGTGAACGAGGCGCTTCTCCTGCAAAAAGGCAAGGAGCTGGATCTTTCTAGCGAAGTCGAGGCTGAAGTGAACCGGCGCATGCTGGAAGTGGCTAAAGATCAGGGCATCACGAGTATTGAAAAACTTGACGCGGCAATGCGCGAGAGTGGCGTCGATCCTGTGGCGACGCGCCAAACGTTGCGCGTCGAGATCATGAAGCAGGCTGTGATCCAGCAGGAAGTTGATCGCAAGGTTTTCTTTGGCTGGACAATTGACGAACTGAAGAAATATTTTCAGCAGCATCAGGACAAGTTTCGCAAACCCGAGAGTGTGACCCTCTCCGAAATATTCTTGAGCTCCGCCGGCAAGAATGAGGCCGAAGTGAAGGCCAGGGCGTTGGAGCTGGTGAGACAATTGCGCGCGGGGGCAGACTTCGGCGCGGTGGCCGCGGCAAACTCGGAGCGCGAGGCAAACGGCGTACGTACCGCGCCGCAGAACAAGGGAAAGGTCGGCGCTTTTGAGGTGCCCAATCTTCGCGTAGACATCGCAAATTCGGTTAAGGAGGTGAAGGTGGGCGGGGTGAGTGAGCCGCTGCGGACCAACGATGGTTATCAAATATTTCGCGTTGACGAGCGCACCCCGGGGAGCACCACGGCAAATTTCAATGAGAACCAGGTGCGCGAAGCCATCACCATCGAAAACGGCGAAAAGAATCGTGAAGAGTATCTTCAGAAGTTGCGGAACGAAGCGTACATCAAGATCGCCGACAATTATCGCGCTGCGGTCGCGCCGCTCTTAAAACTGGCGCCGGAAAAGACAGCCGACAACAGCGACTCGCCAACCACTAAGCCCGAAAAGAAAAAGGGTAAGTTTCTCGGAATAATCCCGAAACCGTAATAAAGTCCCAAGTCCCAAGTCTCAAGTCTCAAGTGGTGGGTCGAAGGGTTTCGACTTGGGACTTGAGACTTGGAACTTGAGACTTATTAATGCGTCTCGACGTTTTCCTCAAAGCCAGTCGCCTTTGTTCGCGTCGCACCCTGGCCCAAAAATTTTGTGACGCGGGCCGCGTTTCAATCAACGGAAACTCAGCAAAGTCGTCCCACGCCGTTAAAGTGGGTGATGAAATCATCATTCGTCGTCACGAGAAGTTAACGACGCTGCGCGTGCTTGCCATTCCAACCGCGCGGCAGACCTCCGGCAAAGAAGCCGGCGCTCTATACGAAGTGGTGAGTGAAGAGTCCGCTCCTTCGGAGCTGGTTGAGCGCTGCCTACAACGAACCGGTTCCTCAACATCAACAGACTGAAGTAGACTTGACCAGGGCATACTTGGTTTGCTCGTTATCATGGGCGCCTAATTTGTTGACTATGAAATCCTGGCTTCCTTTCATTCTTCTTCTCGCCAGTGTGAGTGGCTTGGCATGCCGACAGCAAACGAGTTTGGCTCGGCAGTCGGGGCAACACCGAACAATGCCGGCGAATGGGGAAAGCAGCGCTGAAGCGCTCCCGCAAAGAACAGCGCTGAAGCTCCCGCTAAAGAATCCGCAGATCATCGTGCTGAAGAGCAAACGACGCTTGGAGTTGTATTCACACGGAGCTTTGGTGCGCGTTTACAAAGTTGGTCTGGGCCTCAATCCTGTTCCGGACAAAACGCGCCAGGGTGACCGCGCCACACCTGAGGGTGAGTTTTACGTGTTCACTAAAAATGACAAAAGCAATTTCTACTTGTCACTGGGAATCAGTTATCCGAATGCGGAAGATGCGGAGCGCGGCTTGCGCGACCATCTGATCGCGCGCGCGCAACACGACGCTATCGTGAGGGCCATAAAGCGAAAAGCCACGCCGCCGCAAAACACCGCGCTGGGCGGCGACATCTATATTCACGGCAACGGCGCGACGAGCGATTGGACATGGGGCTGTGTGGCGTTGGAAAATGAAGACATACGGGAACTGTTCGACTCCGTGCCCGCGGGCACCGCGGTGACGATTAAGCCTTCCCCCGCAGAAGCCCGCCCCTGAGCAGCGGGCTTGCATTCCAGCCCTGGCTACGCAGCGATGTAATCATATGTTGCCGGAAATCAAACCATTCAAGATTCGTAACGTCGAGATCAATCCGCCGTTGATCCTTTCACCGATGGCGGGCGTGACCGACGTATCGTTTCGGCGTTTGCTGAAGCGGCGCGGTGGCGTGGGTTTGAGTGTTTCGGAGTTCATTTCAGTCGAGGGCCTGACGCGGAGCAATCCCAAATCAAAACGCCAGATGAGGTTTTACGAGGACGAGCGGCCGTTTGCGGTGCAGATTTTTGGCGGGCAACCGGAACGTATGGTGCTAGCCGCGGAGATGGCGGAAGAAATCGGAGCTGATATTCTCGACATCAACTGCGGCTGCCCGGCGCCGAAAGTTGTGAAGCACGGCGGCGGTTCCGGCCTGCTGAAGGACCACGAGCGCCTCGAGACAATTCTCAAGCAGATCAAGAAAGCGATCACGATCCCGCTGACGATCAAGATTCGCGCGGGCTTCTACGATCACACGATCAATGCGGTGGACACGGCGAAACTTGCAGAAGCTTGCGGCGTCGAACACATAGCGCTGCACGGGCGCACCAAGGAGCAGGGTTATCGCGGCCTCGCGAATTGGGACCTCGTCAAGCAGATCAAGGAAACGGTTAGTGTGCCCGTGTCAGGTAGTGGCGACGTCACCACCATCGAAGGGGCGTTTGCGCGTTTCCGCGAAACAGGATGTGACGGCGTATTGATCGGGCGCGGCGCGATGGCGAATCCCTGGATCTTCCGCCAGATTGAAGACGTGATGCACGGCCGCGAAGTCTTCGAGCCGACGCTCGGCGACAAGCGCGCGATCCTGCATGAGTATTTCGATCTGTTGCGTGAAGACATGCCGGAGACGCCGGCGATCAATCGCATGAAACAACTCGCCGGCCAGTTTACGCGCGGCTTGCAGGGCGGCGCGCTGTTTCGCACCTCGCTCTATCATTCTCACTCGGTGGACGAAATACTCAACCGCATCGAGGAGTACTTCGAAGCCATCGAAACCGGCCGGCCATACTACGGCGAAGCCGGCGTGCCCGTGGAAGAAGCTCCCGAACTCGACTCCTGCGAAGCCGCCAGCGCTGTGTGATCGAGGCGGCAACATCGAAAGGAAACAGATGCGCAAGGTTGTTTTTGGTGGTGCCAATAGCCTCGACAACTATTTCGCTCGAAAGGATGATGCTGTCGATTGGCTCATGTGGAGTGATGAAGTCGGAAAAATCATGGCCGACTACTTCAAGTCGTTTGACACCATCGTGATGGGACGAAGGACCTACGAGGTTGCGATTCGAAGCGGCCATGGGAGCGGCTCGTATGCCGGGATGAAGACTTATGTGTTTTCGCGCACGCTGAAACCGCGTTCGACCAGGAATTTCGCAATCACCTCGGACGATGTTGCCGAGTTTGTTGGACGAATAAAACAGCAGGAGGGTAAAGATATCTGCATCATGGGCGGCGGCTTGCTTGCGAAACCTCTCTTCGAGGCAAACCTGATCGACGAGATTGGTTTCAATATTCATCCTGTCTTGCTCGGCTCAGGCATACCCATCTTTCATGAGATGAGTAATCAGATCAATTTAGAACTTATTGACTGTAAGACTCTGAAAAATGGCTGCGTGTTGGTGACATATAAAGTGAAGCATGAAACGGAAAAGAAAAAAGCAACCGCCAGGAAAGTCAGGAAAACTAAAACCGTCTGACTGGCCCGCTCTTGCTGGGACCGCGGGCGCCTCGCCCGCTTTCGTTGAATGCACTTTGGCAGAGTTGACAGATTCAACGCTGACTTGAATGAACCGGCTGCTTGAGGCGGGCGAGTCGCCCGCGGCCCCGGTAAGAGCAGGCCAGCAATATTGTGATTTGATTCATCAAAAACTTAGCGGCCGGATTTCGCGACCGTCGTCGCCGCCGGTTTTCCCGTTCCGGTATCCAGATTCACGGCCGCCGGATAGCCTTTCCCCTGTAGCGGCGCCAGCTCAATTACAATTTCCTTCTGATTCCGGGCTGTAGGTTTTTTGGCGCGCTTGGCCGCACTCTTTTTCTCTGTCTTGTCGACGGTTGTGTTTGTCGCAATCAGCGGCGATGCAGTCGAAGCCGTGTTAGCCGGAGTCTTACTCGTCGCAGTTTCCCGAAGCGGATGACGCGACATGGCGTTGAGCGCATCCAGCACCTGCGCGCGTTCCTCCTCGTCCAGGTCTTCGAGCTGGACACCGTTCGCAGCCAAGACCGTGCGCAAGTTTGCTTCAGTGTTCGTGTCCTGATCGTAGACGTCGCGATAGATGTGCAGCTTGCCGTCTTCAACGACTATGGTTTCGTAACGTAGTTCGACCGGCACGACGCGCTCGAGTTTCACGACCCTGGTCTTGGTCTTGTCTGCGGAGTATGACTTAAGGGCCGCGTCTGATATTTCGCTTCCCGCTGCCTGCGCCAGCAGCCTGGCAAAGTCCTGAACTTGCGGCGAAGTCAAACCAACGCAGCCGTGCGAAGCAAACGTTCCGAGTTTTGCCGGTGATTTCCCGCCGTGAATGAGCGACGGCAATCCGATGGGAATCTTGATTGGTCCAAGTGGGTTTAGCTTGCTGCCCGCCTCCACCTTCTCGCCGACGCTGACATTCTTCATCTTCGCGACCCAGGGTTCGTCGGGCGGCGTCCAGGTTGGATTGAAGATAATTGTTTGCACTTTGCGCAAGCCTGTCGGCAGGGGAAACTCCGGGTAACCAATGCCGATCTTGTAAGACTTCACGAGCGAGCCATCCCGAAATACGTCCATACGAAACGCGGGAATGTTAACGACGATGCGCGTGTCTTTGGGCACCGCATTGGGCCCCGGCAACATTGAAGTTTCCGCGACTTCGGCGTTGGACTTGGCATCCTTGTCGGCTCGGTTAGTTTCGAGTGCTTCACCGCCCTTGACCCAGTAGTTGCGAGCGAGCGCGAAAAGCTCCTCGGCTTTTGGCTCTCCGATTGCGCCGCGAATTGCATCCGCGGCACGCTCGCGCGACTCCTGAGCCTGGCGAGACAGCTCCTCGGCGCTTTTTTCTTCTACGTTTGTTTCACGCAGCCGGGCCACTTCGTCGCCGGCGATCTTTTGCAGTTGGGCCAACTGATCGTCGCTAAGTTTGATCTGTGACTTTATCTGCGCCTTAAACGCTTCATCCGAAAACAACGCGTCCAGCACGGGCAACGTCACCGAAGTTGCCTTGCTGATTGAGCCCGCGGGTGCAGCCGACGCGGACGGCGAAGGACTGCCGGCGTTTGCGTTAGAATTTCCGGCCGGCTCAGTGGCGCAAGCCGCGGCGACGATTGATAGGGCCATCATGAGCCCGAGAGCTGTTTGTCTCATTGTTTTCATTCGTGCGATACCTCGTTAGTAATGTAATCGATGTCGGGGCCTCGATGTTATTCGTTTCGTTTCACCTCCGCTTACTTTGTGCCCGGTGCTTTGGCCTTGGGCGAAGCTGATGCGGCGGGTGAAGGACTCGCAGCCGGGCTGGGGCTGTTGACGGGAGCGCTCTCCGTGGTGCTGGTCGACGTCGCCGGCGAAGGACTGGCAGTGGCTGGAGTGTTTGAATTGTTATCGGTAGCGCAACCGGCCGCGAACATGATCGAAAACGTTGTTACCAACAGGAGCGCGGTGCGGCTGATGATGTTGATGTTTGGAGTAGTCATTATTTTTTTGCCTCGTTCGAGCAAGATTGTAAAACGCGATGATGATTGCCCGGACGCCAATTAGTAGCAACGGGTGTTCCCACAGGAGATTCAGGGGAATCTCCGCCCGGCCTGCACCGAAACCCTCGTTTTCGAAAAAGGCTTGCACGATTAGCGAACGCGTGGGGCACTTTTGGCGGAAGCCCGACCATGAGGGAGGGCTCGGTTAGATCGCGAGGCATTAGTCCCCTAACGAATGAGCCCTCCCTTATGGTTGGGCTTCCGCCCAGACTACTTGCGCAGCAGCGGATAGGGATTGATGTTGGTGCCTTCCCAGTAGCGCCTGGGATCGGAAACAATTGAGATTGAAAAGTGGAGATGAAAATTTCCCGCGCCGGCATTCCCGGTGTCGCCGACATAACCAATAACCTCGCCTTGCTTTACAAACTTACCTTCCACCACGCCGTCGGCATAGCGTTGCAGATGGGCGTAATAAAACACGAGCTTCTTGTCGGGGCTGAGTTGATAGATGGTTGTTCCGCCGCGTTCGCTCTGGAAGAGTTTTATGATCTCGCCGTCGGTAGCGGCCACCACCGGAGTACCGGCGGCGGCCGGAATGTCGATCGCGTCGTGCACGCGCCCTTCTGAGCGCGCATCCGTAAACGTGTCCGACAACTGCTCTGGTCTTACGCCAACGACTGGAATGATCAGGTTCAAAGTGCCGACAAAACTACCGGAGAGTAATGCGTCTTTCGAGGCTGCCTGATTATTTGCAGGTGATGGCGACTCTGCGGCACCAGGCGTTGATGAGATGGAAGAGGTTGTTGCCGGCGGAGGCGTTTCCGAAACGGCGCCGCTCAATTGTTCGCTGCGATTAGTATTGCTTGTTGCCGGCGCCAGGCGCGAACGTCTTGCGCGTGTCCCCACCAGGACAGCGAGGCCCACAATCACGACCGCAGCGATTAGCAACACTCCCGAGCGCGCCAGGCCTGTTTGTTGAGCCGCCACGATAACTACCTCTGCAAGCCGAGCGGCAACAGCGGGCGCGGCGCGGTGCCTTCGAAAAACCAACTCGCGCCCACGCGCAGACGATGGTGCCAGGTTGGCAGGCGCGCGGTGTAAAGCGCAAAGCGCGCCTGGCGTGCTAATGGACCACCAAACGCCTTTCCGCCGGCAAGCACAGCGGCGCGCGCGGTGCCCAAACTGACCGCTTCTCCGAGTTCTTCAAAATGTTTTGTGTGTAACTCGCCGCCGGAGAGAAGGGCCTTGATATTTTTTGCGGCGAGGCCGGCTTGCTGGAGCGCGAGTTGGGCGGTGCCGGCCAATGTTGGCGCGGCGTCTTTGTAAAAAGCGATGTCGCCGAGCGCGAAGACGTTCTCGTGAGCAGGCACCTGCAAAGTAGACTTGACCAGAATCAGTCCGCGGTTGGTTTTCTCCACCTTAAGATTTTCAATTACCGGACTGACGCGCACGCCGCCGGCCCAGACCGTGGCGGCGCTGTCGATCTCAGTCTGCACTCCATTGTGTTCGAAGACGAGTGTCTTCTCGGTGACACTGACAACCCGCGTCAAGGTGTGAACTTCGACGTGCAATTCGCGCAGCGCGTCCTCGACAAACTCACGGATTTCTTCGCCCATGCCGGGCACAACTTTGTCGCCCATCTCGATGACTAAAACACGTGGCTCCCCACGAAGCGCGCGGCGCTTGAAAGCGTCGCGCAGCAAGTCGGCCATCTTGGTGGAAAGTTCCACGCCGCTGGCGCCGGCGCCGACCAGCGCAAAAGTCAAAGCGCGTTGTGTGTCCTGTGGCGGCAGATCTGGCGGCACGCGGTCGAGCGCGTCAACCATTTTTAGTCGCAGCTCATCGGCATGATCGAGCTTGCGAAAGGGAATCGCATGTTCCGCCGCGCCCGGAACTCCAGCGAAGTTTGTAACTCCTCCGACCGCAAGCACCAGAATGTCGTAACTGAGGCCTTCGCTCCGTTTCTTAAGTGACACTGTGCGCGCGTTCAGATCGATATTCGTGACTTCATCGCGAATAAGCTTGACGTTTTCATCGAGCAGCTCGCGATATTTCGGCGCGATATGCCACTCCTCGACCTCGCCGCTGAAATACTCGTAGAGCATTGGCGTGAAAAGAAAATGATCGGCATCGCTGATGAGCGTCACCTCAAATTTGTTTTCCAAATCAAGGGCCGTGAACAAGCCCCCAAAACCGCCGCCAACAATAACGATGCGCGCTTTCTTGTTTTCCATTTGTTCGAGACTCCCGATTTCAGAGATGGTAACAGACTACGCCCGCGAGACGAACGCGCTCGGGTGCTCAGCGCCAAAGGCGCGAAATGTGAAAGCCTGGGGCATCGCCCCAGGACTGTTCGGGTGAATCAAGAGAGCGCTGTAGGCGCGGCATACTGTCCATCATTGTGAATTGCCAAAGGAATTTTTCGCTCGAAACATTGCGCGCCTTCAGCGCTCTTAACGTTGCTGGCGTTTTTCCTGGGGCGATGCCCCAGGCTTTCACATTTCGCGCCTTTGGCGCTTAGTTGATTCTTACCGCCAAACTAACCGCAACTGCGCAATGCGTTCATTGACCAGCGCGCAAAGACAGTAATAAGCTTGGGTTCGTTCTGGTGCGCTCGGAACCAGGGAGACCAATCATGAGCTTCAGCACGCCCCGCAGCCAACCTCGCACTTACTACTACCTTTCTTTGATCACGCTCTCACTGATGGGATTGATGCAGGCCGCGACCACGAGCTCATCTTCGTCTTCCCTGAACAACCGCGGCTCCGGGCAAACGCAAGAGCGCAGCAATATTTTTGGTCAGTCATTTCAGAATGACAAAGCATCGCCACTGCGCGAGATGACGCTGTTGTTACTACAAACGCCAGCCGACCGCATCTCGCCACAGGTTCTCGCCGACACGAGCGACGGCAAGAGCACCTCGGTCGTTATCCTGCTCACCGATCAGGCTGATGTCAGTGCCGCGAATAGCATGACGGACCAGGACGCGCGCGGCTGGTTTGTTTACAATACGCTCACCCAGCATGCCGCGCGGACGCAGGTCAGTCTTCAGGAGTTTCTCAAATCCAGTGGTGCTCCGTTCCAATCTTTCTGGGCGGCAAACATGATTGTTGCCACAGCCGATCGCCAACTAGTCGAGCAGCTCGCAGCGCGCGCCGACGTGGCGCGGGTCGACTCAAACAATCCTACGCGTTGGGTCGAGGATCCGATCGTTTCGAAGTTTGGCGTCGCGCCTCGCAGCGCCAACGCTCCCCAGGCCGCCGAGTGGGGCGTGCTAAACGTCAATGCTCCGGCCGTCTGGGCGCTGGGATTTACGGGACAGGGCATGGTCATAGGCAATGAGGATACGGGCATGCGCTGGAGTCATAACGCCCTGAAGCCCAAGTATCGAGGTTGGAACGGGACCACCGCGAATCATAACTTCAACTGGCACGACTCCATCCACTCCGGCGGCGGGAGTTGCGGCGCCAATGCAGTCGCACCCTGCGACGACTTTGGACACGGCACACACACCACCGGCACCACGGTCGGCGATGACGGCGCGGGAAACCAGGTCGGCGTTGCGCCCGGCGCAAAGTGGATTGGCTGCCGCAACATGGACCAGGGCAATGGCACGCCGGCGACCTACACCGAGTGTTTCCAGTTTTTCATCGCCCCGACCGACCTGGCCGGCAACAACGCAAACCCGGCACTGCGCCCGCACGTGATTAACAATTCGTGGGGCTGCCCCTCCAGCGAAGGCTGCATCACGCGCGGCGAGCTGGAGACGATCGTTAACAACACCGAGGCGGCGGGCATTTTCGTTGAAGTCTCGGCAGGCAACTCCGGCCCGAGTTGTTCGAGCGTAGCTGATCCGCCGGCGATTTATAGCGCGTCGTTCTCGACCGGGGCGATCGACATCAGCAACGTGCTGGCGGGCTTCAGCAGCCGCGGGCCCAGCACCTTCTACACCCCAAACCTCTTAAAGCCGAACATCTCTGCTCCCGGTGTCAACGTTCGCTCAACCACTGCCACAAGCGATTCGAGCTACGGAAATCTCAGCGGCACTTCGATGGCTGGCCCGCACGTCGTCGGCGTGGTGGCGCTGCTCTGGTCGGCGCGTCCGCAGTTGGTGCGTAACATCCTGGCGACCAAGGCGATCCTGCAGAACACGGCTAACCCAGGCGTGACGGTTGCGCCCGCGCAAACGTGCGGCGGCACGACCTCGATCCAGATACCAAACAACTCCTTCGGCTACGGACGCGTCGACGCGCTGGCGGCTGTTAACTCCATCCCGACGGCAGCGCCAGCAACGATCAGCGGCACAATCACAACTTCCGACGGCGCACCGCTGGCTGGCGTGACAGTAAATCTAAGCGGAGCAACATCGCGAAAAACGATCACCGATCAAAACGGCAACTATCGCTTCGAGAATGTAGACAGCGGCAACTTCTACACCGTCACGCCTGCGCGTGTGAACTACACCTTCAATCCGGACAATCGTTCGTTTTCACTTTCTGAAAATAAGACAGACGCTGTGTTTACGGCGACTGCGAACCCGGTGATAACTACGAACCCGGTTGACGTGTCCGAATATTTCGTGAGGCAGCACTATCTTGATTTCCTCGGCCGCGAGCCTGACGAAAGCGGGTTCAACTTCTGGAGTGATCAGATATTGGAGTGTGGCAACGACACTGCGTGCATCGAGCGGAGACGGATCAATGTCTCGGCGGCTTACTTCCTGTCGATCGAATTTCAGGAAACAGGTGGGCTGGTCGATGGTCTTTATCGCGCGAGCTATGGTCGGCGACCGCTTTATGCGGAGTTCCTGCCTGACACCGGATTGGTGGCGCGCAATGTGATCGTAGGCCAGGCTGACTGGGCGCGGCAGTTGGAAGCTAACAAGCAAGCGTTCATCGACAGCTGGGTACAGCGTCCGGCTTTCCGTGCGTCTTACGACGGACTGGTGAGCGATGCTTTCGTTGACACGCTCATCGCGCACACAGTCGGGGGCTTCGACGGTGATCGAGATGCGCTTGTGCGGGGGTTAACTGACGGCACCTTGACGAGGGCAGCGGTGTTGCGGCGCGTGGTCGAGAATGAAGGGTTCGCGCGTGCGAAGCGCAACGAGGCGTTTGTGATGATGGAATATTTCGGCTATCTGCGCCGCGACCCGGACGAAAGTGGCTATCAATTCTGGCTCCGTAAGCTGAACCAGTTTGGCGGTAACTTCGAGCAGGCTGAAATGGTCAAAGCGTTCATCGTTTCGGGTGAATACCGGGGCCGCTTTCCGAGATAAAACACCAAGATTTTCCATATATCATTTGACATTTTTCATTCGCAGATTCAACTTGGAAGTGCAACAGATCGTTGTTTGAAAAATACTTCGTTTGGGGTCCGGTAACCGAGCGTCTTACGAGGCCGGTTGTTTAATCGGTCTTCGACTTGTTGCAGATCTTGGTCTGTGATCCTGGAGAACTCATACTTCTTGGGAAAGTACTGGCGCACGAGACCGTTAGTGTTTTCGTTCAGGCCTCGTTCCCAGCTGGCATAAGGATGCGCGAAGTAAATGCGGGTTTGCAGCCCGGCGGCGATCAGCTCGTGTTCACAAAACTCTTTACCATTGTCTACCATTATGGTGTGCACCTTAGCAGCCAGCGGCGTTAACAGCTCAATAGTGTTGTCCTTCATTTCGGCCGCTCCTTTTGTGGCCAGTTTGCGCAGGCGTGTCAGCTTTGATTTACGCTCGACGGCGCTGAGGATGCCACCTTTGTGGCGGGCACCAATGATAGTGTCTGCCTCCCAGTCGCCGAAGCGACCTTTGCTAGCCACGATCTGGGGACGTTTATCAATGCTGGTGCGGTTGGGGATCTGGCCCCGGCGGAGGTAGCCGCTGTAACGCTTGCGCTGCTTCTTTTGGCTGCGTAGATGGCAATGTAACGTGCCGCCGCGTCGCTTGTCGGCATAGACGTAGAGGTAGATCCATTCATGGCTCACGGTGGGTTGTTGCTCCAGCTTCAGACGCCCAGCGATTTGCTCCGGACTCCAGTCCTGGCGCAAGAGCCGCTCGACCTGTTGCCAAGTCTGCCAGGCAATGCGCGAACGATAGGCTTCGCACTGCCGATCGTAAGCGAGTTCATCTGCCTGATAGTGGCGATAGCCCTTCTGCCCGCGATTGCGGCGTAGTTCACGTGAGATCGTGCTCTTATGGCAACCAACCATTAAGGCGACGTAAGTTTGGTTATGTCCGGCTTTCCTCAAGATGTTTATCTGGTATCTTTGTTCACGGGTAAGCTGCGTATAGTTCATTTGGGTGCTTCTTTGACTTGGCGGTTAATAAAGCACCCTACGCTATCGCAGCTTGCTCTTAACCACTAATTTCAAAGTTGCACTTCAAGTTGAATCCACCATTTGTCATTCAGCCCGCGGCGAGCCCGGTTCCAAATGAAAAATGGTAATTGAACAATGATAAATGGAAAATCTGAGTCTGCCCCTTCCTTTGAGGGGACAAGTCTTTACCCTCCGGCACCCCCGCTGGACAGCCTCACGGCCGCATGTTAACTTACTTCGACAGTTAATCTTAGCGGTTGCCGTTGTTAGACGGCTTTTCTGCTGTTCTGGAGGATCATTTTTAGCAGTGCCATTAGCCAAAGAAACGAAAGTACAGATACTCAACGATTTTCGCAGCCACGAAACGGACACGGGTTCACCACAGGTTCAGGTCGCTTTACTCAGCAAGAGAATCAACGAGCTTACCGAGCACTTCAAAGTCCATAAAAAGGATAACCACTCGCGGCGCGGCCTGCTCAAGATGGTCTCGCAGCGTCGAAGTTTGCTGGATTATTTGAAGCGCACAGACATTGAGCGTTACCACGAGGTGGTAACTCGCCTGGGCCTTCGCAAGTAAGAAACTGAAAGCAAGAGAACAACTGACTGCAGTCAAACGAGAGACTTCGAATCTCAGATTTCCACAAAGCCCGCGTCTATCGAAGAGCTTGCCCAAGGTGCCGAACGTGACGGCGATAACTCCCAAGCAGGCAGACGCGTTCGGCCTTAGCGTAACGCATAAAAGGCGGCAGAGCTTCACGGTTAAGAGGCTCATGCCGCCTTTGTGATTATTGCGACTTCGAATTTTCGCAAACGCTTCACGTAGCGTAGTTCACCAAATTTGCAAGTTTATTCCAACAAAAAGCGAGGCGCACGAGACGCTCGCGGCCTGAGTAAGAGCTCAGGCAATTGTCGAAGGAGACAAAGAAGATGACAGTAAAGAAATACCTCAAAGAATCGATAAAGTTAGGCGATAAGGAATTGTCGGTTGAGACCGGCCGAGTCGCCAAGCAGGCGGATGGTTCCGTGGTTATCCGATATGGCGACACGATGTTGCTGGTTGCCGCGGTCGGCGCGCAGTCTACCCGGGAAGGAATTGATTTCTTTCCCTTGACAGTTGAATACCGCGAAGCAAATTACGCGGCAGGACGCATTCCCGGAAACTACTTCCGCCGCGAAGGCAGGCCCACCGAGAAAGAAACCCTTACCAGCCGTTTGATCGATCGACCATGCCGGCCACTATTCGCGGAAGGTTATCGTAACGAGACGCAGGTTATCGCCAGCGTCATTTCCGCTGATCCTGATAACAACCCGGACGTGATCGCCATTACCGGCGCTTCATGCGCCCTCTACCTTTCCGACATTCCCTTCATGAATCCGATCGCCGGAGTGCGCATCGGACTGATTGACGGCCGTTACATCGTTAATCCGACTTATGACGAAACGCGCGAGTCGCGTTTGAATTTGATCGTGGCCGGAACCGAAGAGGCGATCGTGATGGTCGAGGCGGGCGCCTCGGAAGTTTCGGAAGAAATTATGGTCGAGGCGCTGATGTTGGCCCACAAGGAGATCAATCGCCTCTGTCGCTGGCAAAAAGAGTTGTACAAAGCGCTGGATATTCAGAAGCGTGTGGTTGAGCCACCAGTGCTGAATGAGGAGATGCTGGGAGAAATTCAAAGGAACTATGGCGACCGTTTACGCGCCGCCATGGACACCACCAATCAGGAGAAGCGCGATAGTTACGCGGCGGTCGATGATTTGAAAAAAGAAGTCGTCGAAGGTTACCCGGAAGATGAACCGGAAAAACGACAGATGGCGAAAAAGCTTTTCGATCATTTGAAGGAAACGATCTTTCGTGACGACATACTCAACAGCCGTCGTCGTCCGGATGGCCGTCGCTTCTCCGAAATTCGCCCGATAAGCTGCGAAGTTGGTTGGCTGCCGCGCGTGCACGGCTCCGCGCTTTTCACGCGCGGTGAAACTCAGGCGCTAGTCACCACTACCCTGGGCACCAAAGAAGACGAGCAGTTTATGGACGACATCGAGAAGGGCGAGGTCAAACGTCGCTTCCTGCTCCACTACAACTTCCCGCATTATTCGGTTGGTGAAGTCGGCCGCTTCGGTTCGTCAAGCCGGCGCGAGATTGGCCACGGAGCGCTGGCGCGCCGAGCGATCGAGCCGGTGCTGCCCGATGAGTCGGTCTTTCCCTACACGCTGCGCATCGTTTCTGACATTACCGAGTCGAATGGCTCGTCGTCGATGGCGAGTGTTTGCGGCGGTATCCTGTCGTTAATGGACGCCGGCGTGCCGCTGAAAGCTCCGGTCGCGGGTGTCGCGATGGGGTTGGTAATGGAGGGTAACAAGTATGCGATTCTGACGGACATCGCCGGCGCCGAGGACCACTACGGCGATATGGACTTCAAAGTGACGGGCACTAAAGAAGGCATCACGGCGCTCCAGATGGACATCAAGATCGGCGGCATCAATGCCCAGATTATGGCGGAAGCTTTGGAGCAGGCAAGGAAAGGGCGCTTGTATATTCTCAGCGTGATGGAACAGGCTATCGCTGAGCCGCGTCCAGACATCTCGGCCCACGCGCCGCGGATCATCCAGATCAAAATCAATCCGGACAAAATTCGCGACGTCATTGGACCAGGCGGCAAGATGATCCGAGCGCTGGTGGAAGAGACGGGCGCGAAGATTGACGTGTCTGACGACGGAACAATCTCGATCGCCACGGCGAGCGGTGAAGCCGCCGAAGCGGCCGTCGCGCGAATTCGCGGCATCACCGCCGAGGCGGAGGTGGGCCAGACCTACCTGGGTACGGTTTCCCGCATCGTGGACTTTGGCGCGTTCGTGGAAATCTTTCCCGGAACCGACGGACTACTGCACATCTCCGAGATCGCGGATCGACGCGTGAAAGATGTACGCGATGAGTTGAAGGAAGGACAGCAGATCCTCGTCAAATGCATCGGCAAAGAAGGCAACAAAATCAAGCTTTCGCGGAAGGCCGTCCTGCGCGATGAAGAGCGCAAGGCTGAAGCGGCCAGCGCCGGCGAAGCGGATTAGCGATGGGTTTTGAGATCTGAGATCTCAGATCTCAAATGGTTTCAGGATCTCAAATCTAAAATCTCAGATCGTTTCGGGATCTCAGATCTGAGATCTCAAATTTCAGATCGAGGAGGTTTGTGCACTTGCGCAAACCTCCTTTTTTATTCACTTTAGACCGCCCCTCTCCCTCACTGAAATTGGAATCCCTTCTTTATTAGGCGTGTTTCCCTATCAACCAGCGAAACTGTCCGCGACGTTTCACAGCAGAACCACGATATCTAAAGGACTTCGACGCGGCGGCTGCAAAGTTTAAACGATGTAAACCCTTTCCAGCTCCTTCAGGCAAGGGAAAGATACGAGGAGGAACTTCAAACCGATGATGAGTCGAGCCTTTCGCCCAATTGCTGCGATGCTCAGCATCTTGCTTCTGTCCGGAGCGCCCACACATGCGGCGCCGGTGGCAATCAGCGAGGTGATTCAGGTGTTAGGCAGCTACCAAAATCCTCCCGAGCTGCGGCTACGCAGCGTTTCCCAAACTACCAGTTCACTGGTGGACGAAGGAGATGGTCCCTCGCCAGTGGCATCGGCTGCGCAACAGTCAGCCGCTGGTGATGTTGCCGAACTTCCTGATACAACCACGGCAGACGCGGCCGCTGGCAATTCCGCTGACACGCTGTTGGCAGGAGTCGCAGTGAGTGCCGACCCGCAGGGTGGTGTAGACGTCGTCGCTCAGGGAGACGTGGAAGGTACGATTTGTGACTGCGGCGAGATCACCGTCGCTGGTGGCGGGTTTCCAAAGTGGCCCTTGCTCTTTTTAGCCGCAATTCCATTCTTCTTCATACATAGCTGCGACCATTGCCAAACCCCGACTCCAACCGTCACTCCGCCTCCCAGCACTCCGGAGATTCCCGAGCCGGCATCGCTCTTGTTGTTTGGCACCGGCCTGGCTGCTTTCGGAGCCGGCTTGCGTAGACGATATGCCAAAGGCAAACTGGCAACCCAGTTGCAGACTACGGAGGAGGCTTAATCAAAATGTCGAGCGCAACGTTTAGCAGACGCCGAGCCTACGGCAAATTCGCCTTCGCAGCGCTTCTGGCGCTTACATTTTGTATGGCCCATCCAGCTTCGAGCGCATATGCCAAAAAGCGGAAGCCGGCGAAGTATGGTTCGATCCAAATTCTGAGTACGCCCGGTGGCCTGCCTATAGAAATCGACGGCACACCTCAGGGCGTAACGACTACCGATTACCGCTCCTTCGATCGCGACCCCGGACTGCACACTGTAGTAGTCATTCTGCCCAACGGACAAAGATGGACTCGCGAAATCGATCTTGCAGCGGGACGCATTAAGTGCGTGGCGATTACCTATCGGGTAGCGCCGCCGCTGGTCAAGTCACCTTGTCCATATCCCGTCAGCCTATCCGTTGATGCCGAGGTTAACGAAGGCGATGTCATAACCTTCAGCGCCGATACCGCCTACAGCGGCAACTCACCGCTTAACTATACCTGGACCATCAGCCCGAACAGCGCGAAGATACTGACCAACGTCGAACACAAGATCACAGTTGATTCCACCGGTTTGGGCGGCCAGCGCGTAACCGCGACTCTGGCTGTCGACGATGGCTCAGGCGATCCGATCTGTCGTCAAACCGCGCAAGCTTCAACTTTCGTTCGGCCTCCCGAGCGGCACGAAAATCCTTCGCGACAGTTTGACGTCTGTTGCAGTTGCTCGTTTGACGATCAAAAAGCACGGCTGGACAATCTTGCCGTGGAGCTGCAAAACGATCCGTCAACCACGACCTATGTCATCGCTTACGGTGGTCGCACCAGCCGCATCGGCCAGGCAGACTTGCTCGGCGGACGTGCCCGCGATTACCTGGTGACGCAGCGCGGAATCGACCAGTCTCGAATCGTTGTTCTCAATGGTGGGTTCCGCGAAGCAGACTGTGTCGAGTTGTGGATCATTCCACGCGGAGCCACGCCGCCGCAGCCTACGCCGACGGTACAGGCAGGTGATGTCAGACCTGCGACCGGCGCGCCCCGGCGACGTCCGGGACGCAGACGCGGCAGAGACTAATCACCCGCGTTGAAATCAAACGCGATAACTTAACCAGAAGGAGACCGGCGACAGTGCTGGTCTCCTTTTGTTTTAGGCTGGCCACGTTCTGGAATTGAAACACTCGACTTGCTACTGGGACCGCGGGCGTCCCACCCGCACGAGCAACGCCTTCGCTCAGGCCACGGTTGAATCTGCCAACCTTGGCAAAGTGGCAATCCGAATTGAGGGCGGGCGAGGCGCCCGCGGTCCCAGTAAAGCAGTTGAGTGGTTGATCTGAAATTTTAAGCATCGCTACGTTTGTCACCGTATTGACCGCGGCAGACGCTTGTGCTAAATCATCCTGCATTCCCCCTTATCAAAAAGTCCCCCGTTCCGTTTTCCCCTACACAGGAGGAGCATCTTATGGGAGACAATGGCAATGGTGGTGGTGGTGGCAGCGCGGGCGTTGTCGCAGTGCTGGTGATCTTCGTGATCATTGTTCTGGTTGTACTCTTTGCTTTTAGAGGACGATTGTTTGGCGGCAGCACGACGAAGATTAACGTCAATGTTCAGGCGCCGGCGCCTGCGCCGTCGAAGTAAGAAAGTCAGGCAGAAGCCCGACCATCAGGAAGGGCTCTTTTGCGAGACTCCGGTTTGGAGGATTGGAGGAGCGTTGATCGAGCGCTCCTCTTTTTTTTGGTGAATGGTAAATGGTAAACAATGAATGGTAGTCGATGGCCCATCCGAAGGCCGTGTCCTTCTCCGTGTAACCGCCGTGTTCTCTGTATCTCTGTGGTGAGCTATCGCTGATAAAGATTCACCACGGAGTCACAGAAAACGCAGAGGACGCACAGAGATTATTTCAGAACCAGGACACTGCACCTTCGTAGCAGGCCATTTCAGTTTTAGCTGTTTACCATTTACTATTCACCATTTACGATTCACTGCCTATGCCAGCTCCAAACATCGAAACAATAGTCAACCTTGCCAAGCGGCGCGGGTTTGTTTTTCCTTCTTCGGAAATCTATGGCGGGCTCGGCAGCGCCTGGGACTACGGCCCGCTCGGCGTCGAGCTTTGCAATAACGTCAAACAGGCGTGGTGGCGCTGGATGGTCTACGAGCGCGAGGACATCGAAGGACTCGATTCGTCGATCATCCTGAATCGACTGGTCTGGAAATACAGCGGGCATGAAGACACCTTCAGCGATCCTCTGCTCGACTGCCGGGAGTGTAATAGCCGTTTGCGCGCGGACACGTTGGCTGATGGGAAATGTCCAAATTGCGGCTCAACCAATCTTACGGAACCGCGCCCCTTCAACCTGATGTTCCAAACGCACGTCGGCGCCACCGCGGAAGACGATCCATCTTCGCTAGTCTATCTCCGTCCGGAGACGGCGCAGGGCATCTTCATTAATTTTCTCAACGTGCTGACGACCAGCCGGCGCAAACTTCCTTTCGGCGTCGCGCAGATTGGCAAATCGTTTCGCAACGAAGTCACTCCCGGCAACTTCATTTTCCGCACGCGCGAGTTCGAGCAGATGGAGATGGAATACTTCGTCCGTCCCGGCGAAGACGAGAGGGCGCATCAGGAATGGATTGATGCCTGCCACAACTGGTTCACCAGTCTCGGCATCTCGGCAAACAATCTGCGTTTGTATGAACAACCAAAAGAGGAGTTGGCCCACTACGCCAAGCGCACGGTAGACATTCAGTATCGTTTCTTCCCCGAGCGCGAGGAGGAGGAGCGGCAGTGGGACGAGTTGATGGGAATAGCCAACCGCACCGATTTCGATCTGCGGACGCATTCAAAGAAACCGGAGGACGCGGAAGGGAAGCGATTAAATCCTGATTCAACTGACGATCTGTCGTACTTTGACGAGGCGACCAAAGAACGTTTCTATCCTTATGTGATCGAGCCGGCGGCGGGCGTCAATCGCACTGTGTTGTCTGTTTTGATGGATGCATATTCGGAAAAGACGAATGACAAGGGCGAGACGCGCGTAATACTAAAACTTGATCCGGCGCTGGCGCCGATCAAAGTTGCGATTTTGCCACTGGCGAAGAACAAGCCGGAGATTGTGGCGCTGGCGAAATCCATCAAGCGTTCACTTCAGCCGTCGCTGCGCGCTGTCTACGACGACACCGGCGGCATTGGAAAACTCTACGCACGTCAGGATGAGATTGGCACGCCGTTCTGCGTGACCGTGGACCATCAATCACTCGAAGATGAAGCGGTCACGGTGCGCGATCGCGATACCTGGGAACAGGAGCGCATTAAGGTTTCGGATTTGCAGGAACATTTATCAAAAAGCTTGAAGACGTAGTCCAAGTCCGATCTATCGTTTAGAGGCGGGCCTCGCCCGCCGTCTCAAGCTGGGATGCAATAGGCTCCGACGATAGTTGAACCGGCGGGCAACGCCCGCCTCTAAACGGTTAACGTTAATTTCAATGCCAGTTGTAAAGAAACGAAATCTGCAAACTGAAACGCGCTTGCTGCTAGAGTCGAGCGAGCCGGTCGAGTTGCCGCCGGCCGAGATCGAAGACCGCGATGTGCTGGTGCAGTTTGATCAGTTTAAGCCGTTCGTTCCTGAACTACTCGAGGAATTGCGCGACGGCACCACCGCCGAGCCCGTCGCAGTAATGAATGACGGCTCGACGTTTGCCATTCACGGTGAAACGCGAACCTTCTGGGTGAAACTTTGGCACGCCGCCGGCAGCGAGCTGACGAAGATCGACCGCGCGCAAATCATCAGTTGCTTGCCGTCAACTCGCGGCGTTCAAGTCCTCGTTGAATCTCCGGAAGAAGAACTCTAATTCAAAGTGCATGCTCTTTACTGGGATCGCGGGCGCCCTCGCCCGCAAATGAGCGCTTGGCGCGAACAACGCTTACCTTGGAACTTGCACGGCTGCAACGCGTTGCGGGCGAGGGCGCCCGCGGTCCCAGTAAGAGGTTGGCGCGCTTAACTCTTCAAGCCAAGTCCACCTGGCTTCTCTGATTGACAATAGACATTTGACATTGGACATTGAAGACCATGTCGCTCATCCCCAAAAAGGTTGTTGCTCTAGCTGGCGCTGTTCGCGATGCCGGCGGTCGCGCGCTGCTCGTCGGCGGTTGTGTCCGGGATCTCATCATCGGCATTCAGCCGAAGGACTGGGATCTTGAGGTCTATGGAATTGAACCGGCGAGGCTGCGCGCCTTGCTCGACGAGTTTGGTCCCGTAAACGTCGTCGGCGAAGCGTTCACCGTTTACAAGCTCGGGGCCGATCTGGATGTTTCGCTGCCGCGACGCGAGCGCAAATCGGGCCGGGGTCATCGCGCTTTTGTTATTGAAGGCGATCCGGCAATGACTTTCGAAGACGCCGCGCGCCGCCGCGACTTCACCGTCAACGCAATTCTGCAAGACCCATTGACCGGCGAAATCATAGACCCGTTTGGCGGCCAGGAAGACATTAAGAACAAAATTCTGCGCGCCGTTTCAGTCGACACGTTTGGCGAGGACAGCCTGCGAGTTTTGCGTGCAGCGCAGCTCGCGGCGCGTTTTGAGTTTGAAATTGAACCCGCAACCGTCGCGCTCTGCCGTACCATCGACTTGTCTGATCTCCCGGCTGAGCGCATTTGGGGAGAAGTTGAGAAACTTCTGTTGCGCGCT
>Ga0137410_10000524_pt1 | contig 27279 bp, 18 predicted proteins | sample CZODoug1_16funga_FD_108878 | JGI IMG/M metagenome (GOLD analysis project Ga0137410, IMG submission 108878) | Vadose zone soil fungal communities from Angelo Coast Range Reserve, California, USA - CZODoug1_16fungal (Illumina Assembly) | ecosystem: Environmental > Terrestrial > Soil > Vadose zone... | reverse complement strand
TTCAGGGTCGTTCGTTCAAAACTTATCGCGGCATGGGCTCGATCGGGGCGATGCGCGAAGGTTCGCGCGACCGCTATGCGCAGGAGATGGCGGAGAGCGAATCGAAGCTGGTGCCGGAAGGAATCGAAGGCCGCGTGGCTTACAAAGGCACGATCGCCGAGATGACTACGCAGCTCGTCGGCGGCCTGCGCTCCGGCATGGGCTACACGGGCTGTCGCTCCATCAAAGAGTTTCAGGAGAAGAGCAAATTCATCCGCATCACTTCCGCCGGCCTGCGCGAGTCACACGTTCACGACGTGATCATCACCAAGGAAGCGCCAAACTATAGGCTCGAATAAAACAGGCGTATAGAGTACAACCTTAAGGTTGCCGCGCGCGCTACACTCAAGTTGTCGCCTTCCAGAACGCCGCAAGCTAAAGCTTCTACTCTATACACCTGTAACCCATACACCTGTAATCCCTGCTTGCATTGACACAGTAGCTGGCAGCAAAAAAGCATCTTTGATGCAAAAAATCTGTTGACATTGTTTTGACCTCACTCTTACTAAGCGCGCATCACCGGCTTCCCAGAGCCTTCTTCGAACATTCGGGACTCTTCACCCCAATAAACAATGGTCGGTGCTCGTGAAATGAAACGGCGTCCGTCGTCATTAGTAGTTGACAGTCCCAGAAAAGATCGTGTTTGGACATCACGAAATCCAAAATCGTCCCTGCGAAAGGAAACCACCGTGTACACTTTCAGTCGCCGCTCCCTGAATGCTGTAATCCTGCTTGCTCTGTCATTTTTCCTCTGGCCTGCGCCACGCGCCCACGCGCAATGTATGTTCACAAACGGAGATTTCGAAACCGGCGATCTTTCGGGTTGGACTGTCTACAACCGAGCCTTCAACCTGGGCGATTGGTATAACTACACTGGAACTACCGGCCCGCTCTCCGGCCACTTCATCAATGCTCCCCCGCAGGGCAGTCGTGCCGCTACCACAGATCAGAACCAGGCCACGACGCACGTCCTTTATCAGGACTTCACCCTCCCAGCGGGACAATCCGGCACGCTCTCCTTCTACTTGGCATATAACAACACCCATAACGCCTTTATTAATCTCAACACGCTGGACTATGTGGGAAACCAGCAGTTTCGCATTGATCTGATAAAGCCTACAGCGGGGAATGAATCAATCGCAGTTACCGACGTCTGGTCAAAATTTTTCCAAACCAAACCGGGCGATCCGATCGATACTCCGGAATACTTCGTGCGCCAGCATTACCTCGATTTCCTCGGCCGCGAGCCTGACGAAAGCGGGTTCAATTTCTGGAGTGACCAGATCTTGTCTTGCGGGGGAGACGCTGATTGCGTCGAGCGGCGAACGATCAACGTCAGCGCCGCTTACTTCCTTTCGATCGAGTTCCAGCAGACCGGTGGGCTGGTCGATAGTCTGTATCGGGCGAGTTATGATCGCAGACCATCTTATGGAGAGTTCATGCCTGATGCCGCGAGCATCGCACAGAATGTCATCATCGGCAGAAGTGGTTGGCAGGAACAGTTGGCGACTAACAAGGCAGCCTTCACCGATGTCTTCGTAAATCGCCCGGCCTTCCACGCGGCTTATGATTCTCTTCCAAGCGGTGGCTATATCGATGCCCTGGTAGCGCACACAGGTGTGAACTTCAACCCGGCCGAACGAAATGCGCTGGTTAGTGGTCTAAACGATGGGTCGCTAACAAGAGCCGCGGCTTTGCAACGCATCGCTGAGAACCAGCAATTTGCTAGCGCGAAGCGCAACGAAATGTTTGTGATGATGGAATATTTCGGTTACCTGCGTCGCGATCCGGATGAAAGCGGCTATCAGTTCTGGCTCAACAAACTAAACGAGTTTGACGGCAACTTCGAACGGGCGGAAATGGTTAAGGCGTTCATCGTCTCCGGTGAATACCGCGGGCGCTTCCCGCAGTAACTTGTAGGGGCAGGGCTTGTCCCTGCCCGTAAGCAAGTTGCGCATCATTCAAGGCGGACGGGGACAAGCCCGCGCCCCTACAATACCCGTATTCTTAATGTCTCATGAGGTCCAACCTACGGGCTTCCTTGAAGTAATAAGGTCCGACGGTGTTCCAGGTTTTCTCGTCAAACTGCCGGTGCGCCCCGCAAGTAATACAGACACGAAAAGTTTCGCCCTGTCTTGAAAAAGGACGGCTCATCTCCGTGTGTTGGCAGCCGAATAGCTCGCTAAGCCAACGCCCCAGAACGGCCCTTACGTTCGATACGCTTGCCTGCCTGGTGTTCGAATAATTCTCTAGTGTCTCGAGTGTTGTTTGCATGTCTCCACCCTCTCAACTGCTGAAATTCAGGGGGAAACTCGTATCAGCAAATCAAGTGCCTGAGGTTAGTCAAAACCGGGAGCCGACCGGGGAGCGCCGCAGCCCGCGGGGTAGCAGCGACCGGGTCCTAGAGTCCAGGGACGTTAAGTAACCGAGGATGAACGCGGATGACGCGAATCAGAACAAGTAACAGATTCTGATCCGTGTCAACTGCATTAATCCGCGACCCGGTTTGCAGTCCTTATTTCTTTTCCCACTGGCAAATGACAGCCAGGGAGAGCGTCCGCGAATGAAAGCCGGCGAGTATCTTTTCCAGGCGCATGAGGGTTGGCGAGTAGATTCCTTTAAGCCACAGCGGCACCCGAAAGATCATCGAGTTTAGAACCAGCAAATACGCGGCACCGCCAACGTACCGCTCCGTCTTGAACTCGAATAGATTCGCACACTTACTCTTCAGGGCTTCGAGATCAAGCGCTTCTTCGTTGTCGGCAAAAAGCGAATCCCGTCGATACCACATGGCCCGCAACCGGCTAAAGGCTGACCCCTGATGCGGCTCGGCAAAACAAAGGACGCCGCCTTTGCGCAAGAGGCGATGAATCTCATGCAATGATTCGGTGAGGTGCGGATGAAGATGGTGTAACCCCATGACCACAACAATGCATTCAAAGGATTCGTCTGCCAGGCCCGAGGCCGTAATCGGAGAACAAATTGCCTGACACTCGGGCCAGCGCGTTTTGAAACTCGCGATCGCTTCCTCAGAAATATCCAAAGCTGTAACCACTGCCCGCTTGTGACGCAGCAGAAAATCGGTGGCGTGCCCGCTGCCGCTTAACGCCTCGAGCACGCTGCATCGTTCAAGGTCCAACCCCGCGAGCATTGGTTCATACAGGAACTGTTCTCTGTAGATCACGCCATCAGGGTCGCCGTATTGCGCTTCATAGTCAGCCGCAATGCGGTTGTAGTGTTGCCTCTGGGTGACTTCCGCGTGCATGGTGTTACGGCTACGAATTCAACTCGGGTTTGGCTGGAACAAGATGGCCGGACGGCCTTGCGATCAATAGCGCGACTGAAAGACTCAGCAGCGGTCCGACAATGTTGAAGACAGCGCGGCCCACAGTCCCACCTGCATTGCTATAGGCGCCTAACAGGATCGCCAGCGCCGACGTGATAGCCGAAGCCGCGACCCACGGTTTCGGGAAATATTTTAGCCGCCAAATTCCGAGCGGGAGCAACCAGCCGAAGACGTACCAAAAGCTATGCTCGGTTATACAGTCCCAGAACGCTACGAAAAAACTGACCGGCGCCCTTGCCTGACCGGCAATTTGCCACGGCCACTTGATTTCTCCGCTAACCGCCGAGTGAACAGCCGTCACAGTTGCCAGTCCAACGATTCCCAGCGCCGCGATCCATTTAAACCTGGCCCAATTGAGATCCGCGGATCGAAGTTTGTTTTGACGTCCTTCCATCAACCACCAGCTAAACACAAAGACACCGGAGAACGGAACGAACGTCTCCTTCGCCAGCGCGCCCAGCACTCCCCAAAGGGGCAGCAGATACCAACGATCGCTGAGCAGGCTCCAAACTACCGCCGCCATGAAGCAAGCTTCGCCGGCATCGATCAGCCCGGAAAGTTGCAGGTTGGGAATGGCAAAGCTGAGCAAGTAAAGCGTCGCTGCAAAACAAGCGGTGCCGAGGTCATTGAACAAACGTTGGCCGATGCTCACGACGATGCACGCCGTCGTCGCGCAGAAAAGCGCGCTCGCCATCAGTAGACCAAAGAAGCCGGCATTCCACGTCGGCAGATAGTTCAGCGCAAACCAGTAAAAGGGCCGGGCCACATAAGGAACCAGGATGCGGCAGCGAAACATCTCCTTAAACCCGGACGTGTCTGCGCCGATAACAATCGCATAATACTTCGACGCGTCGCTTAGACCTTCGGTCGTGCGCGGGTCGTAGCGCCGCAGCGTGGGATAACCCAGACCAAAGCAGATTGCGAAGAAGAGTGGCCACAGCAGCAGAAAATGTCTGACGCCCAGCAACCACTGTTGCGTAGTTGCCGTCGATCCCCCGGCGCTGTTGGCTTTCCCTCTCGGCATGTCTACAAGTTTTTGGCGCTTTTCGACGCGTTGCGTCGCATGAATTTAGCCCGGCGTTTGAACGCCGGGATGACGTTCTTTCCTGTTCTCGTCGTATAGCGACGATTGAATCCGGTCCCAGGTTCCGGCGTCGCTAAGCGACGCGAACACCTTGGCGCGCTTTCCCGGCCTTGAAAGGCCGGGCTAAATTCACGCTGACGCTACGCGTCCAAAATTCTTACGAACCCTTCAACCACGCCGACCGCAACGCTTTTTGTTCCGCCGTCGCATCTTTCCTCTCTTCGATTCGATACTCGAATCGTTCCGGAGGACCAAGGACGAGTGTGGCTTGAATTGTTCGGCGATTGCGTTTCACAGTTATCGGTACGCGGTCGCCTTGCTTGTAACGACTGAGCGAGACCAGGAAATTTTCGCGCGTAACGCTTTTTCGCCCGAGCGAAATAATTTCATCGCCCTCCTGCAAGCCGGCGTCTTCCGCCGGTGAACCATTGCGGACTACTCCGATTGCCAGACTGTCTCCTTTTTCCCAATCAATTCCGATACCTGCATTGTATGGCTGGCGCGCCGGCTCGCGAGTCAGGTGGAGTCCGAGATAAGCGAGCGCGTCGTCATAAGGCAACACTTCCACGCCGCGAATGTAGCGTCTGAAAAAGCCGCTCAGGTCGAGGCCGCCAACTTCAGACGCGACTCGTTCGAAATCTTCCGTCGTGTAGCCGCGCCCGCGCAGATAATAGCTCGCATTCAGACTCTTGAGATAAAACTCGTCATACATGCGACGCATCACGTCATCAAGCGAAGCCTTGCCGTTTGTCTTACCGCGAATCAGCAGATCGAGCACCAGGCCAATTAGCTCGCCTTTCGGATAATAACTAATCGACGTGTTCGCGAGATTAGTTCGTTGCGAGTGAGGTGCGCCGTCGATGAAGGGGGCGGAAAGCGAAGAGGCTTCGGCACTCATCAGGCGGCTGCCGGGAGCGTTTTCGATTTCGGTAATCGTTTGGCTTTCGCGTCGCAGTAGCGCGGTGTCGTCCCACAGCCCGGCGCGGCGCCTCATGATGTGACCGTAGTAATTGGTTATGCCTTCCGCGATCCAAAGGCCGCGCGTGCTGACGGAGCGAGTAAAATCCCACGGGCCAAACTCCACCGGCCGAAGTCGCTTCACGTTCCAGACGTGAAAAAATTCGTGGGCTACGGTGTCGAGCGTATCTCCATAGACTCCATCTTCGCCGAGTGCGCCAGGCTCGATAATCTGCGTTGAGGTCAGGTGTTCCATGCCATCGCCCGAAGTGTCGTCTGCGGCGTAGTGGATAAGGAAAGTGTAGGAATCAAACTCCGGCGGGCCCCACATCGCAGTTTCCGCCCGCACGATCTTTTCAATATCACGAACCAGCGCCGGCCTTTTCCCGCCCTCGTCGCCAAATGAATGGACGACGACGTGGTAGCGCTTGCCGTCAACCTGAAACTGATCCTCGGTCCAATCGGGAGCGATTTCCGTCGGCGTATCGATCATGAAGTCGTAATTGGGAAACTGCCACTCGCGCTGATCGCTGCGGTCAGTTCTGCCATTAACAATTCGCCAACCCGCCGGCGGCGAAATCACGAGCTTCACCGGATCAGGTTTGTGATTGACGACGTACATGAAGATTGAGCCGCCATTGTAATTTGCATGGCGAGGATCGAGTTGCGAGAACGTGCCGGAGAGATCGTTGGCGAAGACTCTATAGCTCAACGTAAGACTGCGATTCTTTTGCGTGTCGACGCGCCAGGTCTGGTCGTCAAGGCGCTCGACTGTCAAAGTAAATTGCCTGCAGTTCATCGGTAACGCACCGCTACGTGCGTCGTTCCGCTCAGCACAAATGCCCGCCACGGCTCCTACCTCCTGCACGTTTTTGGCGAAATCGAAAACGGCATAACGACCGGGCGACCATTTGGGCATTTGGAAGTCCAGCGATTTCACCGTCGAATCGTTTGGCAGCTCCACTTCGATGACCACTTCAAACAGGTGCGAGACTGGGCGCGACATTGAGAGTCTATAAGTTAAAGAACGCAGCGGCTGGTCCTGCTGAGCGACTGTGATAGAGGCCGGCGCAACAACCAGCAATAGAACGAAAGCTGCGCGTCGAAGGAGAAGGTTTCGAAGAATGCGATTCATAGAATGGGTCAAACTAGAAAATAGGAAAGCATAACTGCCGGAAGCAATGGCGGATTATGTTGGTTTTCGGGAAAGCCTGTCAAAGAGTTGCCAGGATCAACCGCCAAGACGCCAAGCTGGCCAAGATCGGCGGAATCCGGTTTTTGCGTCGATTGCCATGCTCTGGTTCTAATCTCTGTTTTGGTTTGGCGGTCTTGGCATCTTGGCGGTTGTTCTCTTCTCTTGCAAGGCTGCGCTTCTTAGTTTATTAACTCAACATGCCTGCTACCGAGCGTCTCTACTACAGCGATTCTCATCTGATCGAGTTTGAAGCGCGCGTCACCGACAAAACCGAGCGCGTGAGCGGCTGGACTGCGGTCACTCTCGACCGCACCGCTTTTTATCCAACCGGCGGCGGTCAGCCGAGCGACACGGGAACGCTGGACGGCAATCGCGTGCTCGAGTGTATCGATACGGAGGAAAACGGAGTGCTGCATGTCATTCAGGGACGCGCGCCGGATGTGGGCGCAACTGTCAAGGGTCGGGTTGATTGGCCGCGCCGCCTCGATCACATGCAGCAACATACCGGTCAGCACATTCTGTCGCAGGCCTTCGTCACTCTTTTCAACGCGCCGACGCGAGCGTTTCGTGTCCTGGACGGTTCGTGCGAGATCGATGTTGAATTGAATAATCCTACCAATGAAGTGGTCGAACGCGCGGTTGAGTTAGCGAACAACGTTGTCTGGGAAGACCGTCAAATAAAAATCAAAAGCGCGACGCCGGAAGAAGCAGCTCGGTTGCCACTGCGGAAGGAGCCCTCTCGCGATGGCGAGCTGAGATTGATTGAGATTGAAGGTTTCGACCTGACACCCTGCGGCGGCACGCACGCTTATCGCACGGGCGAGGTCGGGATGATTGCGGTGCGAACCTGGGAACGCGCCAAAGGGCTAACGCGAATCGAGTTTGTCGCCGGCACACGCGCGCTAGCCGACTATCGCCGCGCAAACAAGTCGGCGCGCGCGGTTGCCGCCCTCTTCAGCGCCGGTCGTGACGACGCAGCTAAGCTCGCCGTGCGAATGGTCGAAGAGAACAAAGAACTACACCGGCGCGTTCGGGCGCTTGAAGAGATCGTCGCTCGCGTCGAGGCCCAGGAACTACTCGCTGCCGTCGCGCCAAACGCAGCCGGTGTTCGCGTTGTTACTGAGATCCTTGAGAATCGCGACGGCGAGTCTTTAAAACATTTGGCGCAGGCTTTGATCGCTCACCCAAAGACGATTGCATTGCTCGGTTCTCGCGACAAAGACGCCGCGCGACTTGTCTTTTCGCGATCAGCGGACGCGCTAGGAGACATGAACGCGTTAATGCGGGAAGCGTGTGCGCTGCTCGATGGACGCGGCGGTGGTAAAGCCGACCTGGCCCAGGGCGGCGGTCACAAAGTTGAGAGGATTCGCGAAGCGATCGACTCGGCACTGGCGGCGTTGTCGTAATTCTGATTTTGCGTCTTGGGACACCCCCAATTGACGCCGAAAGCGAAAACTAAGAAGACCACCGCAAAGCGTTGGGGGTTTCCGTGCGAATCCGCTTCTGCTTAATCTGCGTATTCGAACTCGATACTTGAAACCTGAAACTTGAAACTGTATTCTCTTCTCGCGTGGGGCAGTAGCTCAGTTTGGCAGAGCGCCGCGTTCGCAATGCGGAGGTCAGGGGTTCGATCCCCCTCTGCTCCACCATTTATTTTCAACCATTTACAGCCACAGGCAACGGTGGCTGTTTTGGCCAAGTGGCCAATACGTGGACATTTCTTAATCGCGTGCGCATGTTAATTCGCGTCGCGCTCTTTACGATCATTGCCCGCCCGATGTGACTTCAACCACTCAGCTCGCAGCATGAAGCTGCCTTCCGTAACTATCCGATCACCAACGCTCAAGCCTTCCAGCACTGGATGATAGCCGTTAGTCTCGGGGCCAACGCGCACGAAACGCATCGCAAAGACATTAGGATCGCTCGTAGCCACAAAGACGACTTGTCGATTGCCCATGTTCTGCACTGCCGCGACAGGTACTACTGGCACAGTCGATCCTGCGCCTCCAAGAGCCGCGAAGGCCACGTTCACGTACATGCCGATCTTAAGTTGCTGGCCGGAATTGGCTAATTCGATACGTGCCTGCGCGGTTCGTGTTTGAGGATCTACTTTCGGATCAACGTAGGATACCTGGCCACGAAAGACGCGACCAGGATATGCATCTGTGGTAATGCTCGCACCGCTGCCTATGTGAACCTTGCCGAGATCCTTTTCATAAACTTGTGCAACTACCCACACGCTGGACAGGTCAGTCACCCGCAGCAATTCTTTGTTGGCCTCGATGACCTCACCCGAATTGACGGTGCGACTTGTCACAGTACCGGACGCAGGCGCCGGTAAGCTCACTTCGGAGCTGACCCCTGATGTAGAACGAAGTGCACTGACACGTTGAGAACTCAGACCCAGAAGCAAAAGCCGTTGGCGCAGATTGGCTAATTCCGACTCCGCTGTTTTCAACTTGCTGGTTGCCAGCTCTAACTCCTCGCGACTGGCCGCCCCGATCGCTACCAACTTCTCAGTACGCGCATGGTGCTTGTGATGCTCCTCCAGGTCTGCGATTGCCGCAAGATATTTCGATTGAGAGTCGGCCAGGTCGTTGCTGGACACTACCGCAACTGTTTGGCCTTTACGCACACTCTGTCCCAGTTCTGGCCCCACACTACGCACAATCCCTCCCACCAGCGACATTACTGGAGTTTCCCGATAAGCGTTTGCCTGGACGACTCCCGTTGCTTGTTGGCCACTTGCGTCGGCGGACATGCGCTCGCCAACTACCTCGATTTTAATGCCTGCTCGTTGGGCTTGCTCGGGTGTAAGCGTCAGTGTGGACTCTGCGGACGTGGCATTGTTCCCCTGATTTGACGTTTGGTCAGTGCCGATGGTGCGAGGCGCAGGTACGGGTCGTCCGCCGCTACCTCGCGGGATAAATAGCCAAAGAAGGAGCGCAATAGCCGCGGCAGCTACCACCGCGACGACAGCGACCATGGCGAGCTTTTTGGTATGGTTCTTCTTATAGCCCTCGGCAGTGCTAACGGTTTGTTTTTCGATTTCGTCCGGCTCGTTCATCTTTGTGTCACCTGCTGTCTGGTTGGCGTCGGCGAAGCAACAGCGCGTTCAATCTCAACACGCGCCTTGTATGTATCGAGCAGTGCGTCGATGTAATCGTTCTGCAAGTCGATAAAGCGTCGTTGCTCGCCAAGGAAGTCAATTAGTGTTTTTGAACCGAGTTCGTACGTTTGCCTGACTACGTCGAGATTAGCATTGGCCTGATCCTTTACTCCAACGCGGAATATTTCCGCCGCACGCGCGGTGCTGTTGTACAACGCATAAGCCGAGGCCACTTCCCGCCGCACAGTTAGTTCGAGAAACTCTCGCCGGTGCTTTGCTCCCCCCGCTGCTGCGACAGCCGCTTCAATGGAGCCCTGGTTCTTGTTCCGCACTGGTAGGTCAAGAGAGACGCCAACCGTGAAATAGTGAAAAGTGCTGCGAATCGGGCTTAGCTGCCCCGCATCGGTGATGCCATTCAGCGGGTAACTGGAATCCATTCGCTGGTAGCCGGCAGTTAAGCTTGCATCTAACCTTCCTTCAGAGCGTGCCTGCTCGATGCGAGCTTCCGCGAAGCTCTCGGCGGCTTTTGCTAGTTTCAGATCCGGGCGATATGAGAATGCAACCTCGACGGAAGTGGTAAGCGGTGGCAGTGGAGCAATCACATCGTTGAAGTCTCCGCGCAGACGAAGCGGCTCGTCCGGACTCATGCCGATAAGATTGCGCAGTTCCAGCATTTCAATCTGTGCTTTGCCTTCAGCCGTCTCGCGCATCGAACGCAGACGATTGAGTTCAACCAACACCATGTTCTGTTCGAGCGGAGCCGTACCTCCCTCTGTGACTCTCGCGGCGACCAGGTTGTAACCGCGCTGGCTTGTTGCAATCAGATCTTCATCGAGCCCGAGCTTGAGAATGGCGGCAAGAGCTTCGCCAAATTTGGCTCGCACATCGGCGGCGAGCATTCGCTCGCGATTGGCAACGTCTTGCCGTCGCATTTCGAGTTCGCGTTCAGCGACTCTAATCCGGGCTGGACGACGGCCACCGAGTTCTAATGGAAGCATCCCGTTGAGAGTAATATTGTTGTCCGTACCGGTGATCGTCTTCGAAACACTTGCGTCAACTTTCGGATTAGACCGAAACGCCGCTTGCCTGACGAGCGCGCTCGCGGCATCGATTTCTTTGCGCGACGCCAGCAATTCGCCGTTGTGTTCAAGGGCATAGGCGACGGCCTGATCGATGGTCAGGCCTGTCTGTGGGTCCGCATACTTCGCAACCGCTGCGGTTGGGACCAAGGACAAACTAACATTCACAGAGAGGCTGCTTTCAGCCGGGCTGGCGATTGATTGAGCCGACACAGCAGCGGGGCCAATGACAACTTGGCCCGATGCCAAAACGCCGACCACGATGACTCGTAAAATCCGGAGTCTATTCATGACTACCCTCTTTCTCAGTGTCAGTAAGGGATACGCGATCTCCGTCTGACGTTTTCCCGCTTGTCTCGTTTCTGAATTCTTCGCTCATCTCTGCACTTGTGCTTGTGGTTTTTTGTTTCTTTAACTGCCTTGCGCGTAACGAGAAGAAGATCACCGGCGTCACAATCAAGACATGCAGGAGACTGGAGACCATCCCACCAAGAACCGGCGCGGCAAGCGGCTTCATTACTTCCGAACCGGCACTGGTGCTCCACATAATTGGAAGCAAACCGGCGACAACGGTCGAGACTGTCATGACCTTTGGCCGCAAACGAAGCAATGCACCTTCGGTTACTGCCTCCATCAAAGTCTTGGGCGTTAATACCCCGACCTCTTGCCGTTTTCTCTCTACGGCCTCCTCGAGATAGATGACCATCACCACGCCGGTCTGGACGGCAGTGCCGAACAGCGCGATGAATCCCACCCAAACGGCTACTGAGAAGTTGTAGCCAAGCAACCAGAGCAGATAGACGCCTCCAGTTAGAGCAAAGGGGACAGCCAGCAATACATGCGCTGCCTCCAAAACGGAGTTATAGGTCAGGTAAAGCAGACCAAAGATGATCACCAGCACAATTGGAATCACAATCATCAGCCGCTGTCGGGCGCGCTGCTGGTTTTCATATTGACCGCTCCAGTCCATGTAATAACCGGGAGGGAGTTGCACAAGGCTTGCGAGCTTCGGCTTGGCCTCGTCGACGAAGCTGCCTACATCGCGACCGCGCACATTGAGTAATACCGTGCCGCGCAAAAGCCCGTTCTCGCTTGAGATCATCGTCGGTCCTTCCACGGTTTGAATCTCCGCCAGCTGCGCCAACGGAATGGACGCGCCGGATGGTGAAGCAATCGGAATCTCGCCCAGGGCTGCGGCACTGCTGCGATACTGCTGGGTGTAGCGCACGCGAACCGGAAAACGCCTACGGCCTTCGATAGTGACTGTGAGGTTCGATTCGCCGATGCCTTGCTCGATCGCGTCCCCGATGGTGCCAACATCGATTCCATAACGAGCCGCAGCCGGCCGGTTGATATGAATATCGATGTAAGGCGCGCCGCTGATCTGCTCCGGATAAACATCGACGGCGCCCGGCACTGTCTTCACGACTTCAGCCACACGTCTTGAAAGTTCTTCGAGTTCCTTTAAGTCATTGCCGAAAATCTTCAGGCCAACCTGCGAACGAATACCGGTAGAAAGCATGTCGATACGGTTCTGAATCGGCTGGGTCCAGATGTTCGTGACACCGGGCATAGTCAGCTTTTCATTCATCTCAGAGATGAGCTTCACTCTTGTCATTCCAGCTCGCCATTGTTCGGTAGGTTTCAAATGAACGATTGTTTCGTTCATGTTTACGGGCGAGGGATCGGTCGAAGTGTCAGCTCGTCCAGCCTTGCCTACGCTCCATTCGACTTCCGGAACGCTCTTCAGGATCTCGTCTTGCCTACTAAGAATTCGAAGAGCTTCGTCTATAGAAATGGCCGGGTCGGTTACCGGCATGTACATGACATCGCCCTCGTTGAGCGGAGGCATGAACTCCTTGCCAATTCCAGTAGCCAAAATGATTGCGCCGGTGAATAGCGCTAAAGCGATTGAGACCGTGATGAGGCGATGACGCAAAGCCAACAGAAGCACGGGTCTGTAGATGGCACCCAGCGCGCGCATTATTGGATTCGACTGCTCGGAGTGAAATGTTCCTCCCAAAAGATACGTGCAGAGTACGGGGACCAGCGTTAGAGCCATGATGGTTGCGGCAAGCATGGCGAACGTCTTGGTGAAGGCGAGCGGGTGAAACAGTTTCCCTTCCTGACCGGTGAGCGAGAAGACTGGAACGAAGGCCAGGATGATGATCGCCATTGAGAAAAAAACCGGTCGCCCTACCAGTTTTGTGGAGTCTTTGACCGTTTCGAAAACCTTCTTCCGATCTTTGGGATCGACCTTTCGCTTTTCCAGAAAGCGGAAGGCGTTTTCAGTGACTACTATTCCGGCATCGACCAGCACACCGATAGCTATAGCAATTCCTGCGAGTGACATCAGATTCGAACTGATCCCCATGTAGTACATGAAGAGGAACGAGGTAAGCACCGCAAGCGGCAACGGGAGAGTCACTATGAGAATAGAGCGGAAGTGCGCGAGGAATAGGATGTGCGCCAGCGTGACCAGAATTAGCTCTTCGATTAGCGCACGTTTTAAGGTGTGGGTGGCGCGTTGAATTAGCTGCGTCCGATCATAGAAGGGGACAATCTGTACTCCCGGAGGCAAGCCAGACTTTATGGCCTCAATCCTTTGCTTCACGCTCTGGATTACGTCGAGCGTGTTGACGCCGTAACGCGCGATCACAACACCGCCGACCGCCTCTTTGCCGTTCTTGTCCAGCACGCCAGTTCGAAACGCATTGCCAAGTTTCACTTCTGCGACGTTGCGAACGTAGATAGCAGTGCCATTCGCTGAGCCGATGACAATATTTGCAACATCATCAGTCGACTGGATTAGTCCAATCCCGCGGACTACGGCCCATTGGCCTGCCTGCTCGACGACGTTGCCGCCCACGTTGTTGTTAGAGCGTTGAACTGCCTGGACAATCGTAGAGAGCGGGATGTTGTAAGCCTTCAGCTTGTTCGGATCGACATCGATCTGATACTGCTGCACGTAGCCGCCCACTGAGGCCACTTCCGCCACACCTGGCACCGAGTTCAGCTGGTAGCGAACAAACCAGTCCTGCAAAGTGCGGAGGTCACGCGGATTCAGCTGATCTGATTCGAGGGTATACCAGAAGACTTGCCCGACTCCTGTGGCGTCAGGTCCCAGTGTCGGGACAACACCTTCAGGCAGTTGTTTCGTGACCAGGTTCAATCGTTCGAGAACCCGCGTCCGTGCGAAATATAGGTCGATGTTGTCCTCGAAGATCACGTTGATCATCGAGAATCCGAACGCCGAACTTGCGCGCACGACGCGCACACCAGCCAAGCCTTGCAGGTTAGTGACGAGCGGATAGGTGACCTGATCCTCGACCTCTTGCGGCGAGCGACCGGTCCAGTCGGTGAAGACAATGACCTGGTTTTCCGAGAGATCAGGTATCGCGTCGATTGGCGTACGCGTGAGTGCCCAGTAGCCCCACAACGCGAGAGCAAGATAGAGCACAACGACGAGTCCGCGGTTACGCAGACTCATCTCGATAAGCCGGTTGATCATGGCAGTATTCTCCTCAGACCGCCGTCGTCCTGCGGTCTAACTCAGAAACTATTGCGCTGTTACTGAGAAAGAGGTCTGCCCTTTTCCCGCCGGCCCTTCAAAAGACACTTGGGCTTGCCACTCGCCAGCCGTCTCAATGTTGGCCTTGGCCCGATAGACTCCCGGCGTATCCGTGGTCGTGAGCGTGGCGGAATCGTTCATTGCCGGCATCGAAGCCATCTGCGGCATGTGAAACGTTAGTGCCGCAGCACCGACATCCACCGGTTTGCCCGACGAATCTTTGAAAGTGACGAAGAACTCATCGCTGCCATGTTTGATTTGGCCGGAAGGACTCGACAGCGTGACGGTTAGATTTCCGATCGGGGCACTCTTGATGACCTTGCCGGTGTCTACTGAAGAAGTCTTTGAACCACAGGCGACGACGATCAGTAGGAGTATGAGAAGACTGAACGCGAGAATAGATTTGGACATGTTTTCGACCTTCTTATGAAATAGAGATCAACGCGCACACAAAGACGCGCAACTGCGCTGTTCCTTAAAGGCAAACAGCGACAACAAGACACACTACGGCCTTGGGGTCTCTAAATCAGAAGAGCGAGATGTCGAATGTAAGCGGGATTGGAATACGGAGGAGGGCTATCTGCCCAGCTTGAACGAATCGATAAGTGCAACGTACCAACCAGCGGTTGGGCGGCTGATGGATGAATCGCTATGGCTTGGCTTGTTGATGGGCGCGGAAGCTGAGATCCGGTCGAGCCGGTGGTTCCGCTTTGCGAACAAACGAGCGCGCAGCATAACCGCGCGGTTGAAATCTCGGGGCTGACGGGCCCGGCCTGGGCCGCCTTCTTGCAGCAATCCATACCGGCCATCTCTGGCATGCTACATTCCTGTTCGTTGGAATGCAGCGGAATGCCAGCGAAAACACCACCACCAATTACCAGGACCAGTGCCAGTGCTGCTAAGCGGGTTACCATGCTTTAACCAATCTATGGAAGCCATCCGGCCTTGTCAAGGAAGGCTTAAGCAGGACTGGATTAATGCAGGCCTACCATTAGAGGGCGACCTCAAACATTGAGAGCGCCGGATAGCGGGTTTTCTTCTCGGGCCGGAATGAAAGGAGACCGGCTGAATCAGCAAATCCCGAGTGGCCAATACGTGGACAAAAATAACAGCACGTGGCCGGTACGGGATGGTAAGGAATGGGAAAGAACGGGAAAATCTTAATATTTCTTCGGTGGCTGCAACTTTAGAAAAGGCAATTACTTACGTTTTTGCCGAGAGTCCGATTCGCAATGCGGAGGTCAGGGGTTCGATCCCCCTCTGCTCCACCAATAACGCGCCGCCTTCAAATACTCACAGCCGCAAGTTTACTGGGTCTCTTTTTTCTCTTGTGACGCCGTGCTGACGTCGCTGCCGGAAATCCGTTCAGCGAGGGATTCGGCTCTGAGCGGTGGCGTGAAAAAGGCCAAGCAAAAGTCGGCGGTTACTTTACGTTATTGTTTTTGGCGGGCGAGATAATCCGCGATTAGTTTTTCCGCGCGAATGCCGGGACTAATTACGGCCAGGCTTTGATTCCAATCATAGCCGCTAAAAACTCCGATGACTTCGGCTTTTTGGTTGTAGACAGGACTTCCTGAATAGCCGTCGCGCATATCAAATTTTGCCGACCAGTAGTTCTGACCGCGAAATCTGTATGAACCATAGAGAGTTCCTCGGTTCACCAATTTGTCGCCATGCAGTCTGGCTATCGCAAGTAGCTGTTCGTCTTTGCTGGGAGAAGATTGAAACTTGGGGGGTTCGACTTGTCTAGGGGATCCGCAAACCGACAACAGGGCCAGGTCCGCATCTTTATCGACTTCAATAACCGTCGCTTCGCAGCCGTTTACGTATACTTTAACGTTGAGTTGATCCTGCGCTTTGAATCCGAGGAGCCTTCGCTTGTTATCGCTCAAGTCTCCTGACACTACGTGATAAGCAGTCAAAGCGATTCCGTTCGCGACCAGGAAACCAGTCGCATGCCCATTAATTCCCCAATCAAGAATAGTGAACGCTTTTTGCAGCGAGCTCTGATTCTTCTTAGTAAACTCGAGCTCCAGCGAGAGGATGTAGCTTTCTTGTTGTCTTAGAACGGGCGAGACTCCATCTTTTGCGGGAGCTGAGACGGCAAAACCGCAAGGTACAGGTGATAAGAAGATGATTACTGCAACGAAGGAAGCGGATATGCTTAAGCGTCTTGGCATGACTCTCTCCGGGCGCGTTAGACTGTGGCTTAAGGGATTAGTTTATTCCCAAATACCACTGTTAACAATGCCTGGATGACGTGAAGCGCGCGATTACTGACGAGGTCGAGCGGAATAGAAGCGGTCAACTATCGGCGCCTCGGCGCAGCCGGCCAAGCAAGTGCCGTATGCGGCCGGCACTCACCGGCAATTTAATGATCCCATTGGTGTCCGCTTGTTTGATCGCCCCCAACAGACTCTCTGGATCTGCCGGGCCTGTGTAGCGTACATCATTGATGTAGAACGTCGGCGTGCCCGTCACATGCTCGTCAAAGAGACTAAGGTTATAGTCGGCTTCGACCTGCCTGAGGTAAGTATTTTCAGCCATATCGCGGGTGAATCTTTCGGCATCAAGAGCGATGCGTGTGGCGTAACGCGATAGATCATCATCCTCCAAAGCCCGTTGGTGCGTGAACAGCTCGTCGTGCATTTGCCAAAACTTTTTCTGCGCGCCGGCAGCCTCCGCAGCTTCCGCAGCACGCAACGAATGCGGATGAGTTTGAATAGTTGGGAAGTGACGGAAGACAAAGCGCAAATTGTCGCCGAGAAGTTTTCGCACCTGCTTGATGACCGGATAGGCACGTCCGCAGTGGATGCACTCGAAATTCCCGTATTCGAGAAGCGTAACGGGCGCGTTCTCCGGCCCCGAGGCATGGTCTTGTTTGGTTACCGAGTTTTTTAGCCTAACTATTTCCGGAGTACTCATTAGATGACCTCACTGTTGGTCAGATTGTGCCCCAAGGGCGCGCAAGTCGCGGTTCTCCAGCACCCGCTTGGGTGCACCCTGCCGTGCGGCGCGGATCATCGCGCGGCCCAGCTCCTCGGTGCTGATCACTGCTGCCGGCGCGAGCGCCCACAACAGCGGCAGCAGAGGCCGAAAGATGGCGTAGGAGATTCGCGTCCAGCGCGTCTTCGATGCTTCGCCGTGCATTGCGCGCAGCGCGCCGAGGCGGAACATGTACGCAGATGGGAGCAAGTCCAGCAACGCGGCTTCAGTGCGCCCCTTCACCTGTGCCCACATCGACTTGCCGCCGGTGCCCGCTCCGGAAACATAGATGAATGTCGTCGCGGGATTGATCTCCGCCAGCAACTTTGCCCAACCCAGCGTCAGGTCATAAGTGATTCGCGTGTAGTCAGTTTCATTCATGCCGGCCGACGAAACGCCGAGGCAGAAGAAGCAGGCATCGTATCCTTGCAGGTCCGCACTCGCCGCGCTGAAGTCGAACAGGTCCTTGCTGATTAGCTCGCGCAGCTTCGGGTGCGTCAGGCCGACGGAGTTGCGACCGATCACTAGTACGGTTTCGACGCCGTCATCGCGCTGGCACTCGCGCAGGATGCCCTGCCCAACCATCCCAGTAGCACCGAAGAGAATCACCTTCATTAAAACTCCATGACGCCGCCGGGCTACTTGAACGAAAGAGCAGAGCCAAATTTATCAACGTCCTTCTTCTGTGGCGTGACTTTGGTCGACGTAGGACAGACATTCTTGTCTGTCAGATCCTGGAGGAAAAGCAAGACAGGCCGAAATGCCTGTCCTACTAGATGGTCACCAGTGGTAACGAGCGATAGCGCTTTCCGGTCAGCTTGGCCAACGCATTGACTACCGCCGGTGAGATCACTGGAACCGGAGGTTCGCCGCAACCGGTCGGGGCTTCGGTGCTGGGCACAATGTGCACATCAACAGTCACCGGCGCATCAACCATGTAAGGTGGCGTGTAGCCATCGAAGTTTCTTTGTTCCACGCGGCCATCTTTAAGTGTAATCGCGCCCTTTGCCATCAGTTGCGTTACGCCGAAGGCAATTCCGCCCTGAAACTGGCTCTCGACTGTCAGCGGGTTCACCGCCAGGCCGCAATCAAGGGCAACCGTCACGCGATGAATCCTTGGCCGCTTGTTCTCGATCGAAACGTCAACGGCGCAGGCGACACCAGTGTCGAAAGATTCATGGCACGCGATGCCCACAGCATGTCCCTTCGGCAACTTGGTTCGCCAGGCGGCGCTCTTCTCTTCCATCAGAGCGAGCGCGCCAAGTAGTTTCTTTGCGTCAGGTTTTAGCAGCTGACGACGATAGGCGATCGGTTCGATCTTTGCCCGCGTGGCTAACTCGTCAATCAGCGTCTCCATGACGAACGCAGTGTGGGTGTTGCCTACGGAGCGCCACCAAAGCACCGGCACGTTAACGGTCGGGTGGTGTGCGGAAACATGAAAATTCGGAATCTTGTAGTTAGTGTCCGCCACGCCTTCGACTACCGTTCCATCGACTCCATTCTTAATCATAAAACCTTCGAAGGGGGTACCGGCAACCAGGGATTGTCCGACGATGACGTGTCGCCATGCCGCCGGCAAGCCATCGGGACCAATGCCAATCTCGACGCGATGCGCGTGCATTGGACGATAGTAACCACCGCGCACATCATCCTCACGCGTCCAAACGAGCTTAACAGGAGTGCCTCGCAGGCGCTTCGCAATTACAGCCGCTTCGCGCTGCACATGCGAATCGATCACTGCGCGTCGGCCAAAACCGCCGCCGGCAAATTCGGTGTGGAAAGTGACTTGTTCAGGTTTTAGGCCGAGGACCGCGGCGATCGCCATTTGGTCCATCGTTTGAAACTGAGAAGGAACCCACGCCTCCGCCGCGTCGCCATCAAAGCGGATCGTAGTATTCAAAGGCTCCATCGGCGTGTGAGCCAGATATGGAAACTCGTATTCAGCAACAATCCGATTAGCCGCGGCGATGCTGTCCATAGCGTTGTTATCACCTTGCGCAACAGCGACGTTGCCCGTAGTGCGAGACAGTTCTTTGTACCTGGTCCATAACTGCGAACTGTCAGGGTGTTCTACTCCGGAGAGGTCCCAATCGATCTTCAATCGGTCGCGCGCCTGCTTGGCGGGCCAGAACTTATCGGCAACAATTGCCACCCCGCTGCCTTTCACGAGCGGAATCTCGAACACGTCGCGCACGCCTGCGATGCTGCGAGCTTCCTTGTCATCAATGCTCTTGATGCGTCCGCCAAACACCGGCGGATGAGCTACCACTGCGATCTTCATTCCTGGCAGATCCAGATCCAACCCAAAGTCTTGCGAACCATCACACTTCGCCCGGCTATCCAGCCGCCGAACTTTCTTGCCGATGAGCCGAAACTCTGATGGATTTTTGAGACGCACTTTGTCCGGCACTGGTTTTCGTGCGGCGTCATTCGCGAGCTCGGCATAACGAGCTGATTGATTACCTGGTCCATACACGACACTAGTTTCCGTGCGGCACTGGTCAGGCGTCACGTGCCAACGATCCGCGGCGGCCGCAACTAACATCGCGCGCGTCTTGGCTCCCAGCTCGCGATATTGCTGAAACGAATGCGCGATAGAACCCGAGCCGCCCACCATCTGGATTCCAAAGAGTGGGTCCTTATAGACGTCCGCTGCGGGCGCGAGCTCGGCCACCACCTGCGACCAGTCGACGTCCATCTCATCCGCCAGGATCATTGGCAAGGCCGTTTGCACCCCCTGGCCGAACTCAAGCCGGTTCACCTGTATGACTACCTTGCCGTCCGGCTTAATGTGAACAAACGCGTCCGGCGGATAAATTTTCGCCGCCGGTGCTTGGTTTCTTTCCAGCGCGAATGCGGGAGAATCGAAGTACAAATAAACCAACAACCCACCTGCGGCAGCAGCAGATACTCGTAGGAAACTGCGCCGGTTCAAGTGCAGATCGTTTTCAGAGCTTTGTGCGACTCGCATCTTCCGCCTCCTTTACTTCAGTTGTTGGGACGCGCTCTTGATGGCTTCACGAATACGTACATAGGTGGCGCAGCGGCAAAGATTTCCACCCATCGACTCCTCAATATTCACGTCCGTAGGCTTCGGTGTAGCTTTCAGCAGCGCGACCGCGCTCATGATCTGTCCGCTTTGGCAGTAACCACACTGCACTACATCTTTTTCCACCCAGGCATCCTGCACGGCGCTACCGACAGGATCTTGTCCGATGCCTTCAATGGTTATGATCGGCCGATCACCAATCAGGGACACCGGCACGACGCATGAGCGCGTAGCTATGCCGGCAAGGTGCACCGTACAGGCGCCGCAGGCACTAATGCCGCAACCATATTTTGTGCCGGTCATCTTCAGTTCTTCGCGCAAGACCCAAAGCAGCGGCGTGGAGGCGTCGACGTTCACCTCCTTGCGCTGGCCGTTTACGTTGAGTTGAAAAGTTGCCATGGTGAACCTCCTATTTGGCGCGCGGGCATGGCGTGCCTGTCTGAACCCAGGTGCGGGTTGCGGCGACAAACTCGGCATGGGTGAGCGGCGGCAGTGTCCTCGTAGTTCCGTCTGGCCGCCGTCCCGGATTCCACGCCCAAAGAACCAGCGGCTCTTCTTCGTGATGTTTCAGCAAACCTGGTCCATCAAGACCGTTGTTCTTTGAACGATCCGTCACAGCACGACAAACTGCCGCGCTCGACAGTGGTTGATCGTTCAGGTCTTGCCACTGCATTGAGAGTGGCGCCAAATGCCAATTATGCCCGCCCGGGACGCCAGTGCTGTCGGCGTTTTCCTGCTGGTGACAGCTTGCACAATTCAATCCGGGAACGCCCTTGCCTTCCGGACCACGGATGACGTTGGCGAAATGGCGGTGGCGATCATTTCCCTGTTGCGGATAATTTGTCGCGGTGTGACAGTTGATGCAGCGAGGCGAAGTCAAGACCGAATATACTTGCTCCCACGCCGCCAAACCGTCGGCTAGCTCAGTATCGGCCGCGGAAGTTTTGCTTTTCCGAAACTCGACAGCCGCCGCTGACAGAGCAAGCGCAGTCACAAACACGACAAGCAGGAAAACGAAAACTCGCAGCAGCGCTCGGTGGGTTGCTAACATATTACCTCCTTCCAACGCGATCTTTGAAAGATCGCTCGAGGTCGCCAGTTTCGATTCAGAACTTGAAGGGGGAATTTAGGCATAAAATAACACGCATGTCTTGAAAAGTAACGCTAGTCGCGGGACCGGTGCGATCTGAATGATCAAACATTATGCCTTGGCCGTAATCACAGCCAGGTCACCCACGCGCTCTTCCTTGTAAGGCCGCGATAGCTGCACATTGTAGTGGTCCATCAACCACAGTTCGGGAATGATTTCAGCCACTAGTTTGCCGTCATCGAAAACTCTCACCATCGAGCTTTCAGAAACGACTATCGCCACTGCGTCAGTCACCTGTGAAATCGAGGCGCCCGCCAAATGACGGCTGGCCATGCCGAATGGCAAAACCACGTCAGAAGCCGTCGCATCAAGATAGCGGCAGGCCGAGACGACGATCCCCTGATCCGAAACCACGAAGGCACCGTCAAGCTGCGCGAGTTCCTTTATTGTCCCGCGAAGATTTGGGTCTCTGATCTCTCGCGACTGTTCAGAGTGTCCCGCCAGTGGGTCAAGAATCAGCGGACGGGAGCGTGCCAGCACTCGATCAGCGTCACCAAAAGTGAAGAGGGTGCCAATGCGCCGGCCCTCCCTTCCTTCACGGGCGATCTCAACGGCCAATTCGATTGTGGGTTCCAGGTTTTTCTTGTTGCACCGGCGCACCCGCTTGCAAATTGATTTGAACATTCCTCCACTGTGACCGTTCGCAGAGACATCGCCCACCAGCGGCAGCGATTGACGTGCCGCCAACGTCCTGTCATTGATTGCGCTAATCGGTGATCGGGCATCATCAGGCATTAGGTTCTCGCTTTCTCCTGCTGGTGCGTCGGCTCCAGCGATTTCAGAAGAAAAAAGGATCTCGTCGACGTAGCACCAGCGCCAGTCTTCGCCCGGCTCGAGAGATTCGATGACTGGATGACCCGTTGAATGAAAGTGCGCCGTGGCATGCTTGTTCTTTGAATCATCGCAACAACCAACGTGCCCGCAGGTAAGGCACAGCCGCAGATGCACCCATTCGTCTCCCGCGCGTAGACACTCTTCACAGCCATCGCTGCGCGCTGTCACTGCTCGAATCTGATCAAGATGAGCACAATTCGTCGTCATTGCAAGTCTTCAACTTTGTCGTTTCGATCCTGGCTAACCCTGGGGCCGTCGGCTCCGATGATTTTAGAGTCCTAATGCCCGGGCAAGAGGGTCGCCGGCCGGAAACGTCTCGCGTCTGACAGCGAAAATCATTTTCCGTTATTGCCAACCGCCGCCTAAAGCTTTGTAGAGTTGGACCAGCGACAACAATTCGTTACGTCTGGTCTGGGTCAGAGTCAACTCCGCATTGAACAGATCGCGATCAGCATCGAGAACATTCAGCAAGGTGTCCACTCCGCCCTGGTATCTCAGATAAGCCAGCCGCGATCGGTCTCGCAGCGTCGTCACCAACAGATCCTGCTGGGTGCGAATCTCTTTTACCTTGCGATATTGGACCAGCGCATCTGACACTTCGCGAAACGCGGTTTGAATTGTTTGCTGATACTGAACGAGTGCCAGTTCTTGCTCCGCCTTGGCGAACTTCACATTTGATTTAAGCCGGCCTGCGGTAAATATCGGTTGAGTGATCTGGGGAACGAAACTCCAGGCGCGGCTTGGGCCACTGAACAAATTCGATAGTTGATTGCTTTGAAACCCCAGTAGTCCGGTCAAACTGATGCGGGGAAAGTAAGCCGCCTTGGCCGCGTAGACAAGCGCGTGCCGGGCCTCCAGACTCTCCTCCGCGGCCCGAATATCCGGACGACGCTCCAGCAATGAAGACGGCAAGCCCGGCGGCACCGAAGGCAACTCTTCCTGTTCGGTGAGTGGGTGACCGCGCACAATCGGACCGGGGTTGTTACCCAGCAACAGACTGATCTGGTTCTCTGTTTGTTCTATTGCGCGTTCAGTATCCGGAACCGTCTGCGACGCCTGATAGACCAATTCTTCTGCCTGGCGCACATCCAACATTGTCGCGACACCACCCTGTTGTCGCAGCTTGATCAGTCGCAGCGAGTCTTCTCGTGTGGCCAGCGTGCGCTTGTCAATGTCAAGCTCGCTGTCGAGTTCGAGCAGACTGAAATAGCCGGCAGCGACATCGCTCACAACCGTGGTCATCACGGCCTTGCGATCTTCCTCCGACGCACGCAACTCAGCGCGCGCGGCCTTAGTTTGTTGCCGCAATCGCCCCCAAACGTCCAATTCAAAAGTAAGGAGATTCAGTAAGACACTGCCAAAACTTCGTGTTCGGCCTCCCTGGCCGGAGGCGCCTACGGGTCCGTTTCTGGACGCACGCGAAGTAGTAAGATCAGCACCCCCCTCAAACTGCGGAAACTGATCGGATCGCGCGAGACCCAGATTGGCGCGCGCTGCATTAATCCGCGCAACAGCAGCGCGCAGATCGTAGTTCTGAATCATCGCTGTCCTGACCAGCTTCTGTAACTCCGCGTCTTTGAAAACTTCAAACCACTTGAGGTCGCCGATGGAAGTCTGATCAGGCGCCGAAGTAGGGTCGGCTCCGCGAAATGTGTCGGGTGTTTTGATAGGCGGACGTTGGTACTTCTTCTGGCCGGCGACGCTACCTGCCAACAGACTAACGACGAGCACACTAACTATGAATCGCTTCGTCATCGCTTCAATCTCCCGTTGCGGGCTGTGGTATCGTTGAAGTGAAGTCAGGCGCGCGTTTCCTGCTAAACCTCATCCTGAACCGCTCTACCAGGTAGAAAGTCACCGGAATAATAAATATCGCGATCGAGGTTGCAGCCAGCATGCCGACAATGACGACCGTGCCGAGGATTCGCCGAGCCTGCGCGCCGGCTCCCGCAGCGATCCACAGCGGCGCTGAGCCGAAAATAAAAGCGAACGACGTCATCAGAATTGGCCGCAAGCGCAACCGTGCACCTTCCAGCGCCGCTTCAATCAAGTCACGCCCCTTCTCCAGTTCCGCCTTCGCGAACTCGACGATCAGAATCGCATTCTTCGCTGCCAGGCCAATCAGGACGATCAATCCGATCTGCGCGTAGACGTCGAGATCGTAACTTCGGAGCCATAGTCCAAGGAACGCGCCGAAGATCGCGATCGGCACCGTCAGCAACACGGAGAACGGCAGCGTCCAGCTTTCGTAGAGGGCTGCGAGGATCAGGAAGACGAACATCAGAGAGAGTCCAAACACCGAAGTCGTGGTTCCCGAAGCCTTTTTTTCCTGGTAAGAAAGGTCAGCCCAATCGTAACTAATCTCGGGCGGCAGCTCCTGCTTTGCCACTTCTTCGAGAGCAGCCATGGCCTGCCCCGAACTGTATCCCGGCGCGGCGGCCCCGATCACCTGAGCCGCGCGATAGACATTGAAGCGGTTTGTATACTCCGGGCCAGAAATTCTACGCGTTGTTACCAGCGCTGAAAGAGGGACCATGTTCCCATCGTTGTTGCGCACGTAGTACTGTTGAATATCGCGGTCGCTGAGGCGCTCTTCGCCCTCCGCCTGGAGGAAGACTCGCCATTGTCTGCCGAAGCGATTGAACTGATTCAGGAACAATCCGCCGAGATACGCCTGCATCGTCTGATAAACATCGGCAACGGCCACGCCTTGCTTCAACACTTTGTCACGATCGACGTCCGCGTAGATCTGCGGTGCGGCCGCCGAGAACTGCGAGCCCACTCCCGCCAGCTCTGGTCGTTGGCGAGCGGCCGCGAGGAACTTCTGGAGATTCTGATCGAGAAAATCCACGGAGCCACCGCTTCGATCCTGGAGCCAGAATGAAAATCCGCCGGAGTTGCCGAGACCGGGAATAGCCGGGGGACTAAAAGCAAACGCCATCGCCTCGGGCACTTCGCTCGCCAGCCTCGCGTTGACGCTCTTCAGCGCCTCCTGGGCCGTTTGCTTGCGCTCGCTCCAGGGCTGCAGTGAGATAAAACAAAAACCGTTGTAGCTCGCCGAGACTCGATTCAACAGACTGAATCCGTTAATGCTGGTCACGAACTGCACGCCGTCCGTTTGCTTCAGAATCGTCTCGACTTTGCGCGAGACCTGATCCGTCCGTTCGAGCGAAGCCGCCGGCGGAAGCTGAATGTTAAGAAAAAGGAAACCGTAGTCCTCTTCGGGAAGAAAGCTGGTCGGCAGCCTGTTACCGAAGAGACCATCTGCCAGCGCAAAGCCCCCCAGAATCAATACAGCGATAACCGCTTTGTGGATTAGTGCCCGGCTTAGGCTGACATAACCGTGCGTGGCTTTCGCAAACCAGCGATTGAACGCACCAAAGAATCCGGCCAGCGGGCCGCGCGCTTCTTTGCGTGGCCGCAGCATCAGCGCCGCCAGCGCCGGCGACAACGTCAGCGCGTTGAAGGCCGATATGACAACAGAGACGGCGATCGTGACGGCAAACTGTTTGTTCAAGCGCCCTTGAATTCCGCTGACCAACGCCACCGGGATAAAGACTGAAGCCAGGATTAGCGCGATGCTGATGACAGGCCCGGACACTTCCTCCATTGCCCTAAACGTCGCGTCGCGCGGACTCATGCCTTCCTCAATATGATGCTCGACCGCCTCCACGACGACGATTGCGTCATCGACCACCAATCCTATTGCCAGCACGAGAGCGAAAAGCGAAAGCGTATTGATCGAGAAGCCGAGCAGCGGAAAGATGGCAAACGTACCGATCAGCGACACGGGCACCGCGATCATCGGTATCAGCGTCGCGCGCCAGTTTTGCAAAAAGATAAAGACCACCAGGATGACCAGAACGATCGCAATCAGCAGAGTTTGAACGATCTCAGTTATGCCTTCGGTAACCGACCGGGTGGTGTCGAGCCCAATCGCGTAATCGAGATCGGCGGGAAACCGCTGCTTCAGGTCCGCCATCGTCTTTTTGACACCGTCGGCCACTGCCAGCGCATTCGATCCGGGCGCCTGAAACACGGCGATGATGCCGGCAGGCTGGCCGCCGAAGCGAGCGACCTGCTGATAGTTCTGCGCGCCGAGTTCAATCCGCGCTACGTCCTGGAGCCGAACCACCGAGCCGTCCGGATTTGAACGCACTACGATCTGACCAAACTCTTCCGGAGTCTGAAGCCGACCCTGCGCGCGCAGTGTGTAAGTCATCTCCTTGCCCTTCGGCGCGGGCTCGGCGCCAACCTGGCCGGCGGGATTGACCGTGCTTTGTTGCTGAACTGCGCGCGCAAGATCGGGAACGGTCAACCCAAGTTTGGCGAGCAGATCGGGTTTGACCCAGATGCGCATCGCATAATCGCTGGCGCCGAACAGGCGTACCTCACCCACGCCAGGGACGCGATAGAGCGCGTCGACCATGTTTATGGTCGCGTAGTTCGCGAGGAAGAGTGAGTCGTGCGTTTGCTGCGGTGAAAAGATTGCGAATGCCAGCGTAGGTATGCCCGTTGACTTGCGCATGTTCAGGCCGAACTGGTTAACGTCGGTGGGAAGGTTTGGCTGTGCCTGCGCCACACGGTTTTGCACGTTGACCTGATCGATGTTGGGATTCGTATCGACGTCGAAGGTGACGGTAAGCGTCATCGTGCCGTCATTCGCATTCGTCGATTGCATGTAGAGCATGTTGTCGACGCCGCTCATCTGTTGTTCGAGCGGCGTGGCCACTGACTGCTCGATCGTCACCGCGTCTGCTCCCGTATAAGTCGTGTTGACGATGATCTGCGGCGGTACGATGTCCGGAAACTGCGCCACGGGTAGCCCGCGCATCGAGACGAGGCCGCCGATGACTGTGACAATAGCGATGACCATTGCCA
>Ga0137410_10000523_pt1 | contig 27304 bp, 25 predicted proteins | sample CZODoug1_16funga_FD_108878 | JGI IMG/M metagenome (GOLD analysis project Ga0137410, IMG submission 108878) | Vadose zone soil fungal communities from Angelo Coast Range Reserve, California, USA - CZODoug1_16fungal (Illumina Assembly) | ecosystem: Environmental > Terrestrial > Soil > Vadose zone... | reverse complement strand
TGCACTGCGAGGAGTTTGCCTGGCCGCATGTGTCACCACACACGCCGGTGCGCTCTTACTTTAAGCCCTTGCGGGCCGCACCATTTCACCCATCACCGCTGTTTTCAATTCTCAGATCTTCAATCTGAAATCGCGTTTGAGTTCACAAAATTTGTGCACTCAAAAACTCGCGGCTGGTTTGCTTTCTGTTGCACTTGTCGTCGCCCGAGAATCTCAGATCTCAAATTTCAAATTTGAAATCTCAGATCTGAGATTGTCAGGCGCCCCGCCGTTAGCGGGCTCGCTGCCCTGTAGTGTTCGGACTTTCCTCTCCTGGACTATCGGATCTGAGATCTCAAATTTGAGATCTGAAATTCGAGCTTCCAGCAGCGACCGCCCGACCTGTTAACTTGCTAGGCGTTTGCCATTATACCAAGCTGTGTTCAACACGTACAGCCGTTGCACAGGCAATCTTTAACCGATCTGTGGTCTTTCTGGAGTTAGCGGTTCAAATCCCCAGCCGCGGCACTCAATCGCTAGAACAGGTCCGCCACGCCCTCCGTAACCGTCGGGTTGCGGCGCCGATCGTCTGCCTAACCGAAGTACTTGAAACCCACTCGCAGGCTATTGAACAGGTTCGGCGAGATGGTCATGGCGAGAGTTATCGAAACCAACGCATGCGACAGGGCGAGCGCAAAGAGGTTCGGTTGCCGCTGATACACTGCGGCCCAAATCATCCCCCCTATCAACGTCACCGCAGCGAGCAGCGGATTCGGAAGATGAAGCAACGCGAAGACCACCGCGACCAGGATGACGCTTTTCATCCCTTTTCCAAGCGCGAGCTGTGCGCGGCGATTGATGAAGCCGTTAAGCGCATACTGTTGCAGCAAAGCCCAGAGCGGCAGCGAAAGGTGTCGAGACCCGATGTGCCCGGCAAATATCGCGTGGCCCATAAACCAGCCCGCCGCAACTACCAACAGCACTGCGACGACGGTTGGCAACAACAGCAGACGGCATGAAGCGACAAAGTTGTCGAGACGAAACCCGATGTCATTTAGTGTCTCGCCGCGCTCAACGTGTGAGAACGCCATCAATCCGAAGGCCAACAGAATTGGTATGGCGATTATTAGTTTGCTCCTGCCGACAAATGAAAGCACGACCCATTCGGCGATCAGACAGGAGGTAGCGACGGAGACTATCTCCCAAAGCGCCAACGTCCTTGCGGTGTGCTCAGGGAGAGAGGGCTGCATGCTTTCGGTTTCGGTTACCATACGGTTGATTTAGTTCATCGCGAAATAGCGTGAGGTTTTCCGCCGGCATCAACGGAGAAACGGATCGGGTCGCCGACGAGCTGCAACGATTTTCTGGTCCCAGCTCCACTATCGTGAAGCGCATAGACGCGAGCCTCATGCGAACCCGCACTCAATGGCGGAAGAATGAATTTGTAGCCGTGCCACTCGTTTTTGGCCCAGCCTGCTGCCGCCACATCCGGCCGGGACTCATTCGCCACCCGAGTTGCGACAAATTCACCGTCGACAAAAAGCTCGACCTCGACGCGTTCCCAGGGCGCGGCATTATTGACTACCCAACCTGAAATTCCTGAGTCAGTGACTTCGCCCCAGCCGTGGAAGTAAGGCGGCAGGACAGTAATGAACGTAACAACCGCGAGCGCGCCCACCAGCAGGGTCTCCGCGATCGACTTGCCAATCAGAACATGGACGAGCGTTGTGGATGGCGTCTTCATCAGGTTGTCGAAGCGCGCCATTATAAACAGATTCGGTGTAACGCAAACTGTTAGTTTGCGGGTGGGTGGAAGCTGACGCGCTTCGCCGTAGCCAGTCCGTAGGGCTAATGACGCAAACTAACAGTTTGCGTTACAAAAAAAGGGCGGCCCGAAAGCCGCCCTCATTCACAGCTCGATGCAAGACAGGTAGACTAGTTTGCGTTGGTAACCTCTATTCGATCCCCTTTTTGCAACGCCGGGTCAGGAAGTTTTCCAGCCTGAATATTCCGCAGGTTGTATTCCTCGGTCGACAATTTGCCGTCAGCGCCTTGCCGTGAAACTCTAATCCTGAAATCGGCGCTCGTGGTTGTTCCACCGCTTGCAAGGATTGCCTGTGTCAGAGTTAGTCCGGCATGGTAGGGCTTCTGACCGGGAGACTTGATCTCGCCGCCGATAAAAAAGAATTCTGTGGGCAGGCCGGGCGCGCCTGACACCTTGATGGCATCGCCAGGAACTATCAGGGTCGATGAAAGATTTGCGTCCTTGAGATCTACAACGAATGGCGCGCTGCCCGCGCGGATGATTGTCGCGCGCGCTGCTTCGGGAAGAACGACGGCCTCAGCGAGGACGGTGTAAAGCGGCACTGCTTCACGGCGCAGACTCTTCGTTCCGGGTACGGCAACAAAGCCGGTGATGCTTACCGTGTGACTGGCATAGTCGCGGACGGTCACTACCGCTCTTGGATTGTCGAAAATCTTTATTCGCTGCCGCAAGAGGGCGGCGATCTCCGAAGTTGTCATCCCGGTAACGACAGTTGGATTACCGGCGAACGGATAATCAAGCACTCCGCCCGCAAGCACAGTGAATAGCGTGGAGTCTTTGCTGGAGTTGTCCGCGAGTTGTATGTCCAACACGTCGCGGACGCCGACGCGATAAATTTGACTCGCGGCTGCCGGGATCGCGCTTGAGCGCATCGCTGCATTAGAAGGTGTCGCCGGCGCGTTAGTTGAACTCACTGCTTTCTGATTCGTAGTCCCACTCTTCGAGTTAGCTGGGGGGACGTTTGGGGAAGACTTCTCCGAAGAGTCACTGCTGCGGCGAAACCGACCCGCTTCAGCGTGCTGATTGAAATCCGGTTTCGCGTGAGCCTGAAATGTTTGGGCGCTCCCGACACTCGCCGCCGGCTTCGGCTCACGAGCCAGGACGCGTACGCGCGTCGCGTTGGCCGCGCTTTGATTTGACGTAGCAGAAGCAGAACCGTTCCGGTTGGCTGCGGCTACTGATTTTACCTGGCCCGTCGTTGTCGTTGCCAACGTGGCAATCAGGAAAAAGGCGGCAATCGTTAGACTTTTCATGTACTGGTCACTCTCTTCGAGAAATCTGCGAGCGGCGATTTGGCTGGGGCAACAGCGCCATCGCCGCTCGGGCATGTGCTCTGCTAGTAATAAACACTCAAAAAGGCTGGTTTCTCAGAAGAATTTTGCGGACTCTAAACCGGATGGGCGGGCGGTTTACTTGACTTGCCTGGGCGCGGGCAGACTCGCGGGCGGAAATAGTTGGGGCCAGAGTTTCGCGAAGCGCTCGCGTACCAGGTCTTCAACCTCATTAGCGCTCTCGCAGTTGAGACACTCTGTCGCGATCGCGCGGGCCTGCTCGGCATCGATGCCGGCGATCGCGCGACGAACACGCGGAATGGCAGATGGTGTCATGCTCAGATCGGTAGCGCCGAGTCCGATCAGCAATACTGCATAGGCCGGCGTGGATGCCATTTCTCCGCAAACGATCGCCGGGATTCCGCCGCGGGCGGCGGCCTTGAGGCTCTGATCGATACTGTGCAAGACAGCCGGGTGGAGCGTGCGAAACCAATCTGCAACTTCGTCGTTGCCACGATCGACGGCCAGCGTGTATTGCACCAGGTCGTTGGTGCCAAGTTCGAAGAAGTCGACGATGCGTGCGATCTTGTCGGCCATGAAAACCGCCGACGGCACTTCAATCATCGCACCGACGCTGACCGCGCCAACACTTTGCCCTGCCTGCTTTAGCCCGGTTGCCTCCTCCAGAATGATTGCCTGCGCACGTCTGACGTCGCTCACGTCGGCAACCATTGGCAACACGATCTTCAAGTGTCCGGATGCAGCGGCAAGCAAAATGGCGCGCACCTGCGTTCGCATCACAGCTTCATTGCTTAACACGAAACGAATTGCACGCAGGCCCAGCGCCGGATTCTTTTCGGGCTCCTGGAATTGCTCGCGCATGTTTTCGCCGCCCAAATCAAACAAACGAATTACAGCGCCCTGTGAGCCCGCAACTTTTGCAATCGCCTCGTACGCTTCGCATTGTTCAGCCTCGGAAACCATTCCACCGCGTCGGGCCAACAAAAACTCGGATCGATAAAGCCCCACCCCAGACGCACCATACCTTTCAACACCATCAAACTCGGATGGCACCTCGACGTTCGCTCGCAGTGTCACTTCGACGCCGTCCGCAGTTTGCACCGGACCGCGCTCAACGCGATCCGCTGCTCCGCGACGTTCCAGGCGCCTGACACTTTCGGTCTGATATTGTTCGAGCGTGTCGGCTGAAGGGTTGAGGATGACTTCGTTGCGAGTTGAATCGACAATAATCCTGTCGCCGGTTTTCGTGCGCCGGTAGGAGTCGCGCAAACCAACCACTGCCGGAATGCCGACGCCTCTCGCGAGGATCGCCGTGTGTGAGGTCCAGCCGCCCATATCCGTAGCGAACGCGCGGGCGTGTGCAAGATCCAACTCGGCAACGGCGGAGGGAAGCAAGTCCTGGGCGACGATTACCGCGTCCTCCGAGAGGCTGCGATTTTCCGGTTGTGCGCCGCTCAAGGCCACCAGCAGACGTTGCATCACGTCTTCAATATCAGAACCGCGCTCGCGAAGGTAGTCGTCCTTGATCTGCGAATACAAGTAAAGCAGGCCGTCGCCAACTACCTTCACGGCCCACTCGGCATTCGTGTGTTGTTCAGTTATGTGTCGCTCGATATCGCCGATCAGTTTCTCATCCTCGAGCAGCAGCAGGTGAGCATCAAAGATGTAGGCGTGGTCCTTGCCAAAACGTTGCTCCGCTTGTTCCTTAATCGTCAAAACCTGCCGACTCGCGAGACCTACGGCGGCGCGAAAACGTTGTCGCTCAGTTTCCAGATCAGCATCGTCTATTTTCCAGTGATACACATGCGGCGTGCCATGCTGCAGGCGCAAGACCTGTCCCAGCACGATGCCTTCAGAGACGCCGAGACCTTTGCAGCGAATCTCGCGAGGTTCTTTCGTCATATCGAGGACTCCGGTTCCGTTTCACCAAACCCCTCGGCAAAGAGCTGGTCGATGGCATCGATTGCGGCCTTCTCATCACTTCCCTCCGCGCTGGCCAGCAACTCCGTTCCGCGACTAGCCGCCAACATCAGCACGCTGAGGATCGACTTGGCATCGGCGCTGGCGCTACCGTCAAGGCGTCGCAATTTCACCTGACTGTGAAAGCCGCTGGCCACGCGGACAAGTCTGGCGGCGGCGCGGGCGTGCAATCCGAGCCGCGTTTTGATTAGCAGGGTGCGCTCGATCATCACTTTGCGCTGCTGTTTTCAGGAGGCGTGAGCAGATCGCCGGCCAGATAGATTCCCTGACGTCCGAGATCACAAACGCGGCGAGCAGTTTCGATAAGTGAACCACTGGGCGTCTGGTTAAAGAGCTTGATGATCATCGGCAGATTCACGCCGGTCACGACTTCAACGTTTCCATCATCCAGAAACATCGACGCAATGTTAGTCGGGGTGCCGCCAAACATATCAGTCAACAACAAAACGCCGGCTCCCTGGGAGACGCGCGTGATCGCGCGCTGCACTTCATCGCGGGCGGCGTCCACGTCGTCATGCCAACCGATCGAAACCGCAGTGATAAACGAGATCGGACCAACGATCATCTCCGCTGCCGCCAACAGCTCGCCCGCCAGATGACCGTGGGTGACAATCACACCTGCCACGCGGCGAGCCTCTTCCTTCGGCGCGGATTGCGATGGGTTGCTGCTCATGAATCGTCCTCCTCAAACAACGGGCCGCGGATGAAACGCGGATACAATTGATCTGAAAACCAATACAAACAACCTTTGTCCAATCTCTTTATTATCCGCGTCCGTCCGCGCAAATCCGCGGCCAGTTCATTTCCGCCGGTTTGATTTTCTCACGTCCCGGTGGACCACGTGAGCATCGAAGCCGGCCCGCCGCAATCTTCTCCCGAGTGCGTTTGCCACCATCACGGAGCGGTGACGGCCACCAGTACAACCAATCCCTACGGTCACATAGGATTTTCCTTCGCGTTTGTACTGAGGCAAAAGATAGTCGAGCAAATCAGTGAAGCGGCTGAGAGTCTCCTCAACCTCCGGCTGCTCCCGCAAATATTTGACGACGCGCTTGTCGTGGCCGGAGAGCGGTCTCAGCTCCGGAATGAAGTGTGGGTTTGGCAGGTGTCTGACGTCGAACAACAATTCGAGATCGCCGGGATTGCCATATTTGTGACCAAAGCTGAGGACCTGAACGCGCATTGGCCCGCCCCTGCGGTCGGGACTGAACCGTTCCAAAAGGTGACCGCGGAGCGTGTGGACGGTGTGTTCAGAAGTGTCGATGATCTGATCGGCAAGGGAACGAACGCGCGACATCGCCGCGCGTTCCGCGCTAATCGCCTGCAACAAGCCTTGTCCCTTTTCGGCCGGGTGCGGCCGCCGCGTCTCACTAAAACGATGCTGCAGCACATCGTCTGACGCTTCCAGAAACAAAACATAAACAGCCAGTCCGGCGGCTCGCAACGCGGCGAGTTGTTTGCCGAAGTCTGCCAGGAAAGTTCCTTCGCGGATATCGATGACGAGTGCGGCCCGCTCAATTCCTTTTTCGCTGCGATCGGCGGTCACCAGACGCGCAAACGTCGGCAACATCGTAATCGGCAGATTGTCTACGCAAAAATAACCGAGGTCTTCGAAGGCGTTAGTGGCGGAAGACATTCCCGAGCCACTTAATCCGGTGATGACAACGATGTCTGGCGCCGCATCGTTTTTTTCCTGAGTCCTATCGGGCGTCTGTTTCATTTGAAGGCGTGCCGCGCGATCACGGATCACGGCTACAACGTTCGGTCAGGGTTCGATCAGACCGAAGTTTCCATCCTTGCGTTTATATAACACGCCGAGGCGCCGGGTGTCGGCGTCGCGGAACACGATAAATTGATCCGGCACCGAAGATAACACCAACGCCGCCTCTTCCGCGGTCATCGGCTTGATCGAATAGCGACGGGCAGAAATAATTCGCGGCGGTCGCGGGGTGGCTTCCAGTTGTCCGTCGGGAGTCGGGGCGACGGCAGCGGTAGATCGCGCCCCCTGGTGGCGGTCGATGATCTTTTTCTTGAGCTTGAGAGCTTGCTTTTCAACTTTCTCAATCGCGCGGGTCAACGCCAGGTACATGTCAGCATTGACTTCTTTGGCGGTCAACGTATGGTCGCGCCAGTAAACCACCACTTCGCCGATGTGACGGCTTTTCTCCACGGTGATGATCACATGCACGGATGGTTCAGTGCCGTTGAAAATATGATTTAGTTTTTTGAAATTTTCTTCTACGTGCTCGCGAATGCCAGGAGAAACTTCAACGTGACGGCCAGTGTACTCAAACCTCATGATTGCGGTTCCCTTCTCACTCTGATGAATAGAGCAGTGCTTGCCAAACTCAAGTAGTTTAGAGTTCAGCCTTTAGGCTGTGGTTTGAGAAGCAGCAAGCTAAAGCTTGAACTCTGAACTGCAAGCCTACAGCCAAACTGCCGAACACGTTTGGCGAACAGCAAACACTTAAAGGGGGCGAAATCCATGCGGCGCACGGTGTAGGGGCGCACCTAATGTGTGCGCCCCGCTTTGGGCGGACACACAGGTCTGCCCTACAAATTGCTCACACCACGGCGCGGCGCTCACGCGAGCCGGGAATGCTCATCTGGTCGCGATACTTGGCGACCGTCCGGCGCGATAACTTTATTCCATCTTTGATCAGAATCTTCACCACTTGATCGTCAGTGATGGGATTGTGTGAATCTTCTTCTTCAATAAGTTTCTTGATCTTCAACTTGATGATGCGCGTGGAAATTTCTTCACCGTCTTCGTTCATCATGCCTTCGGTGAAAAACCGGCGCAGCTCGATCACGCCCTGCGGTGTATGCGCATATTTTCGGTTAACTACCCGGGAAACTGTCGAAAGGTGCATGCCAATGTCCTCGGCGATATCTTTCAGCATCATTGGCTTGATGTATTGCACACCGTGGTCGAGAAACCCCTGTTGCCGATGCACAATCGATTCGACTACTTTGTAAATAGTCTGGCGCCGGTGTTCGATATTGCGTAAGAGGTCAACCGCCGAACGCATCTTCTCGCGTATGAAACTCTTGGTCTCGTTGCTCACGTCCGACTTACCAAGCATCTGCTGATACTGCTGACTGACACGAAGACGCGGGCTACCGTCGTCGGCGAAATAGATCACATACTCTTCGTCGTCCTCGTCGAGTTTCTCAATGTAGATCTCAGGAGAAATCAGAATCGGCTCTTCGGAGGAGTAACGCCGTCCGGGATAAGGATCGAGCGTGCGAATGAACTGCAACTCGTTTAAGAGCGTATCAACGTCGCTGCCGATCTGTTTCGCCAGATGCGGCAATTTGTGTTGCTGCAAATCTGCAAAGTGTTCGCTTATCAAGCGCGCGGCCAGGCGATCACTCTCGCCCTTCACTTCCAGTTGCACCAGCAAACATTCCCTGACATCGCGCGCGCCGCAGCCAATCGGGTCGAGATGCATAACGGCCAACCTGGCTTTCTCGACTGTCTCCTCAGTCCAATCGCCCATCGCGGCGATCTCTTCATTCGTGGCATTCAGCCGGCCGTCTGCGTCGAGGTTGCCGATGACGCTGATCGCCGCGTCGCAGGCCTCGCCTTCGATCGGACTCAGGTGAAGTTGCCATTCGAGGTGATCAGCGAGTGAAGGAGCTCTGGTCAGAAACTGTTCGAAGGTGGGCGCGTCTTCTTTGTATTCGATCTCCTGAGTTTTATATCCCGGGTCAAGGTAGTCCTGAAACTCCCGGCCGAAATCAATCTCCTCAAACGCATCGCGTGCCGACTCCTCACCGACAATTTCATCGCCTACTGAATCTTCGCTCAAATCGGCAGTCGCTATCTCCTGGTTATCGCCATCGCCACTTTCGGCGTCGCCTTCGGTGTAAACAGAGGACACCGTCTCCAGATCACCGGATCCATTTGAGCCTGGACTGCCGAGTTCCGGTTCGGCAGCCTCCATCTGTGGCTGCTCGGGGGCGGCCCCAGGATCGGCGCTGGCCAAATGGTCGAGAATTTTCTCGGCCAGCTCGCCGACCTCTTCCTGCGTCGCTACTTCCTCCAGCACCGGGTTCTCGAGCAACTGTGCCTGAATCAAATCAGTCAGCTCGAGAGTAGTCATCTGCAACATCTCAATGCGCTGCCGCAACTGCGGCGTTAGCACGAGTCGTTGAGAGAGGCTGGTGGTTAGTTTAAGAGACATTACTTACTTCAACTGAGCTCTTTGAATTGTTATTTTTGCGACTGAGCGCAGGGAGATTATACTCGATTAGAGCACATTTTGCGCCCGCCAGTTTCGCAATCGCATTTTAGCACGCGAATTACATGCGAAACTTTTCGCCAAGATAAAGCCGTCTCACTTCAGCATCTTCGGTCAACTCACGGGGTACGCCAGAACGGAAAATACGACCGTCGGCCATGATATAAGCACGGTCGGTGACGCCCAGCGTCTCGCGAACATTGTGATCTGTGACCAGAATGCCGATGCTACGATTGCGTAAATAAAGTATGACATTTTGAATGTCGTCGACAGCTTTGGGATCAATTCCGGCGAAGGGTTCGTCAAGCAGAATATATTGTGGCTCGGTGGCGAGTGCGCGCGCGATCTCAGTCCTTCTTCGCTCGCCGCCGGAGAGCGCATCGCCGCGGGTGTTGCGAACGTGGGCGATACCAAACTCTTCCAACAATTCTTCGAGGCGGGTGAGCCGCTCGCGCCGGCGCAGCCCCATTGTTTCCAACACAGCCAGAATATTTTGCGCCGCTGTCAGCTTGCGAAAGATCGACGGCTCCTGAGGAAGATAGCCAAGACCCAGGCGCGCCCGGAGATACATCGGCAGCCTGGTGAGTTCGCGATAGCCGAGGCTGACTACTCCTGCGTCAGGACGCTCGAGGCCCACGATCATGTAGAACGTCGTCGTCTTGCCGGCGCCGTTTGCGCCCAGCAGCCCAACGACCTCACCCTTTTCGACATGGAGACTGACGTCGTCCACCACGCGGCGCTTGCCATAGTTCTTTTCCAGATGAGACGCAGCGAGTGCGGATACTGAGGGGACTTGCGCCGACTGGCGCACGGCGCGAGACCGCTCGGCAACTGTTTGTTCGTTGCGACGCTCCGCGACCTCGACGCCTCCGGCTCGTGTGCTCATAGAATCTGTTGGACCGTTTAGAGGCGGGCATTGCCCGCCGGTTCAACGTTGAGACGGCGGGCAATGCCCGCCTCTAAACACTTCCCAATACAATACCCTTGTTGCTACTGCTTCTTAACTTTGTGGATCGATCTAACGCGTCCCGGCGATTGCGGACCGCGCACGTCATCCGCGATCACTCTACCGTCTCGCATATAGACGGTCAAACGGCCACCTTCCGTGCTTCCCTTCTCCACGTCTTCAACTCTCGCAGGATTGCCCTTCAGCACGGCAACTTCGTCGACACTCGTATATTGGATCCAGTCTCCCGTGCCCTTTCTGTTTGGCTGCGTCAATACCACGTTGCGCTGTGCTACAGTCCTTTCCACCTCGCTCGATTCCTTGAGCAGGTAGACGTCGGCAACGTCGCTGTTGAGGCGATCCGTTCCCTGTCGAATATCGACGTTGCCTTCATAGTGCAAGGTGCGATTCACATCCGAATAGGCCATCGCATCTCCGGAAGCAAAAACCGGCACCATGCCGCCGGCCCCTTCGCCGCGGCGCCGCGCGTTGTAGATCTCACTTTGCACCCGACCGTTGCTCTCCATTCTTTTCTCGTTCACGTAAATCGTGAGTTTGTCGCCGCGCACGAAGTTATCCTCCTGCCAGGCGCGCGCGTTGCCGATGTAGATGGCCACGCCGCTGTCATTGTGAAACTCACCACGGTCGCTAACGATGTAAACCGGACTCTTAACTTTCGTAAACGGCGTGGCGCCATTTGTCTGTTCCTGGCTGTAATAGGTCGTAGCTGTCTTGCCGCGACTGTAAGAAACTTTATTAGTCAGGTCCGAATCAAGCTCCACGCCTTTCGTGCGTGCGCGTGAATCCCAAACAGTAGGATCGCCTCCGCGCAGTCGCACGGTGTTGTCGGCGCTCGTGTAGGCGATGTTAGCCGCGACACCGTTGCGATCGTTTTCGTTAAACTTCGCTTCACCCTGCGCGTCCATTCGCTCAATGTCCTGCGTGTCCTTTACGAAGACTGCCGTCATCTTTTGCGATGTCAGGGTGCGCGTGCCACGATCCTCAACCTTTTCGACCGGCGCGATCACGGCTTTGGCGCCGCCCGTCGCCGTGAAGGTACGCGCGAGGTTTCCCGTTTCAAAAAAGTCGCAATCGATGCGCGGAGCAGTGAGTGTTTTCTGCTCGGCATTGGCGTTCTTGATTACCGGGTCGACGAACAACTCCGCGTTGCCGACCGCTTCGGCTTTGTCCAGATCGCGGCCGGTTACACGCCAGATAAGTTTTACGGCGTCGGCCGTAAGACGCTTATTTGCAGCGCGCGGATCGTTTGCTTTTGACTTCGGAGCGGAGAGATTGATCACGGAGCGACCTTCGGTCCGCATTTGTTTTAAGAGACTGCGATCGCCCTGGGCCTGAAACAAGACCTCGATCAAATTCGCGCCGGTCAGTTGCAACTCCGAGTCAGCGTCCAGGGTCTTGCCGCCGGCGTTCTGCATGGCCACCGCGCGTTCGAGGCGCTGGTCGGCATCCAAAAAGAAATCCATGTCCGTTGAATGGACCTCCGCGGCCCGCCCCTGTTCCATGGAGCGCAAATAAGAGTTGCCCCTGATCTCCAGCTTTTGCAGGCGCTTTTGCTCGTTCAGCGTGGCGTAGAGATTTTCGCCGCTCATCAAGTCGGTGCCCTGCTCCGCGGTAACGCCGCCGACGAAGTTCAGCCTCATCGTTTCCTGCTCAAATGATGCCTGCGCCGAACGAATTGTCACCGGCCGCGACCGAGTTGAACCGGGCTTCGCTTGTGTGTCCTTCAGGGCCTGAGGCGTGACGGTGATTTCAACATCCTTCTTCAAATCGAGTTTCTTACTCTTTGCGAAAACAATCGCGCCGGTCGAGTGGCCGGAAACATTTTCGCGATCGAAAGAAATCGGCGCATCGGTCTGCGCAATTTCATTGTTCTGATCGTAGGCAATCGACTCGGTGTTAACTTTCAAACCGTCTTTGGTTTCAACTTTGACGCTGCCGAGAAAGGTAATCACAGACTGCTTAGGATCGTAGATGGCCTTGTTTGCCGAAATCTGATCGGGTTTGTCGCCGACGGGTGGATAGACGGCGAGATTGACTTGTTCGAGTTCGTGGTGGTCGTCGGTAAAGGTAATGTCTCTTGACGCCCGCAGCCAAAGATACAAGCGGTCGCCCTTCATTAATCGCTGCTCGTATCCTTCGACTATCCCCTTGATCTCTTTGGAGAGTTGGGGCGTTTTCGATTGGAGGCGGAACGGCACGTTGTTGCGCAAACGATAATAAGAGACTGCCACAAACACGATCGCGGCGACGAGGACTAATAGCGCCGCGGCCCGCACCACCTGCGGCGCACGCGCCCGCCAGCCGATAGCGATCGCTCTTTTTCTGGTGACCTCTTGCATTCTTGGTTCGTTGTGAGTCGTCCGTAGTCAGTTGTCCTGGTTCGCCAATTATGTCCTATGTTCTTAGGTCTTCTCTGTGCAACCTCTGTGTTCTCTGTGTCTCTGTGGTGAGTGGTTGTCAAACGCTTATTCACCACAGAGACACAGAGAACACAGAGATCACACAGAGAAAGCCAATAGCAAATGAGAAATGAAAAATGACATATGGAAAATCTTACTTACCGAGTTTCCTCCAAACCGCTTACCCGCCATCTCGAATGTCCTGTACTACGAGCTGCAAAAACGTTTCCCCGGTCCAGTTGCTCGTTTCAATCGTATACGCCATGTCCACGCCGTTCCTCACGGCAGACATTCGCTCAGCGCCGTTCCACCAGATCGTTTCCAGCGGCCGCCCTTTCGGTCCAGCGACGCTCAACTTCAAATGTCGTTGTCCAATTAAACGCGGTTCGCCGAGGATGCACAAGTTGCGAGCCAGGAAAACAGGGCGGGCATTACCGGCGCCGTAGGGTTCCAGCGCTTGCAGCTCGGCAATCAACTCAAATTTCGCCTCCTCGGTCGGCAGCTCGGCATCGATGTAAACGCACGGCCGCAAGTCTTCCTCAGTCAGACACGAGGCCGCGTGTTCATTGAGCCGGCGACGCAGTTCACCGATCCGATCCTGCTTCATGGTAATTCCTGCCGCATGCGAGTGGCCGCCGAATTTTTCAAACAGATCCGCGCAGGCGGTCAAGCCATTGAGCAGGTGATACGGCTCGATACTGCGTCCCGAACCATGCGCCACATCGCCGTCAATTGAAAACACGACGCAGGGACGATTGATGCGTTCGGAAATCTTGGAGGCGGCAATACCAATCACACCGCGATGCCAACCCTCGCCGGCAATCACGGCCACATACGAATTAGCCGGCTCGGTTTCAGCGCTCTCCAATTCCGCAATCGCAAGCTCGACGATCTGCTGTTGCACCTGCTTGCGTTCCTGATTGCGCGTGTCGAGATGCAGGGCCAGTCGCCGCGCCTCTTCGTGGTCGCGCGTGCTGAAAAGTTCGACCACGGCACGCGCCGCATCCATTCTGCCGGCGGCGTTGATTCGGGGACCAAGTCGAAACCCAATATCGTAAGCCGTCAGGCCCGCGCCACATCCCGCGACTTCCATCAACGCGCGCAGGCCAGGATTGGTGGCCTTGGGAAGGTCCTGCAAACCAAGCGCGACGATGGTGCGGTTCTCTCCGGTTAACTTCGCCACATCCGCGACCGTGCCAATGGCGACAATTTTCAAAAAGGCGTTCACCTGCGACTCGCGCCCCTGCCGGCGAAACAATGCATCGACGAGCTTGAACGCAACCCCAACGCCGGCAAGATTCTTGTCCGGGTAATTGCAGCCGCTTTGATTAGGATTCAGAACGGCGTAGGCAGGGAGAACGCCTGCGCCGCCTTCAGAGTCATCAGGCAGATGGTGATCTGTAATGATGACGTCGAGTCCATTATCGCGTGCCCAGTAGAGTGGCTCGTGCGCGCGTATGCCGCAGTCAACGCTAATCGCAAGTTTGTAACCTTCTGCGACGGCTCGCTGCAGCGCGGCCTGTTGAATTCCGTAGCCTTCGGTAAAACGATGCGGGACATGAAACCCGGTGCGCGCGCCCAACAAATTCAGCGCCCGCAGCAACAGGGCCGTGCCGGTCGTGCCGTCAACATCGTAGTCGCCATAAACGAGTATTCGTTCACCAGACTCGATCGCCTTCAGCAAGCGAGGCACAGCTTCACTCATGCCGAGCATCAGATAGGGATCGTGTAGTTGATCGGAGGAAGGTTTAAGAAAACTTCTAGCGGCTTGCTCATCGCCGCAGCCGCGTGAAATTAGGAGCGCTGCCACTGTAGGAGAGACAGCCAGAGCGCGTGCGAGCGAGGCGACACTCTCGGTGTCTTGCTCTCGCACGATCCAACGTTTGGCACTCATGTGAGGTTCATAAATCGCTCAAATTATTCGGCCGAACTTACTCCGCAAACCAGCCGTCTTCGTCGACTAGTTTAACACCAATCCGCCGGCGACCATCAATCTGGTCGGTCCAAACTCCGTTGACTTCAGCATCAAGCTCACGGCCGAATGGCGGTGTAAGTTTCACGATCGACCCGAGCGTCACTTCGGCGTCTAACAAAATCGTGGCTCCGGCTCGGCTGATCTTGATTGCCTGGGCCTGAATGTTGAACGGCTCGCCGCTGGGCGTCTTTCCTTTTACACCCAGCGCAAATTCTACCGGCACGCGCGGGCTGCGCGGCCTTTGCGAGGGCACAGTCGCGCCTCGCGCATCTTTTTCACTCATTAATACTCACCGCCCTTTTGCGATTATATGAGATGACCCTGCACTTCAGGTCGGGGAGGAAGAAAAGGGGCAGACATAGTTTACCCGAATCCGGAAAGTTTCTGTTAGTGTTTTGATTCTGGAACTATGCCGACGAGATTCCAGAGAAATGACGGTGGTCTTCTTTGCGGTTCTTTGCGCTAAGAATTTAGCTTGCGCCGGCTGAGATGTATCCGCCAAGCAAAGCAAAGATAATGGCTGCCCCAACCACCAGGCGGTAGAGAATAAAAACTCCGGTCGAGTGGGTTCGCAGGAATCGCAACAGAAACCAAATCGACGCGTAGCCAACCACGCCTGACACGATCGTCGCCACGATCAGTGGCAGATAGCTGCCGGGCGGAAGTTTGTGAATAGCCTCCTTGAGTTCAAGCAGGCCACTGGCGGCGATTGCCGGCATTGAAAGTAAAAAAGAAAACCTGGCGGCCGTCTCGCGAGTCAGACCGGTAAATAGTCCAGCCATGATGGTTGAACCGGAGCGACTCGAACCGGGAACCAGCGCCAGGACTTGTGCAAAGCCAACCGCCAACGCGTCGCCAACTTTCAGATCCGCAATCGACCGGTTTCGCTTGCCGACCCATTCCGCGAGCGCCAACAGAAGCGCGACTACAATCATCATGGTCGCGATTATCCAAAGGTTCTTCGTAAACGTCCCTTCGATTTGCTTCTTGAACAACAATCCAAGCACGGCTACTGGAATTGAACCGATGATAACCAGCCAGCCGAGCCACGCGTCCTGCGAAAGACTCACGCTTCCATCTACCCGCTTCCTTCCCGTAAGCAGCGCGACGTGATCGCGAATGAAAGCAGTCGTGATGTTGACGATGTCGCGCGCAAAATAAATGAACACCGCCAGCAGCGTGCCGAGTTGAATGACGGCGATGGTGGCCGTGGTTTGTTCAGCTTTAAGCGTCGCGTCCATACCGTTGTAAAGACCGATCAATCGCGATGCGAATACCAGGTGCGCCGTGGAGCTGATGGGAATGAATTCGGTTAATCCCTGAACGATGCCCAGGATGATGGCTTGAAGGACTGTCATAAAGATTCTTGATCAAAACCCGTAGTCTTCGTCTTTGGTCTTTGGTCTTGGGTCCTGGGTCCTGGGTCTTTGGCTTTGGACTTTGGACTTTGGTAGTTGACGCGGAGCATCCTCAAAGTGTTAAGACCAAAGACCCAAGACCAAAGACGTTTTTATTCCCGAAATGAATTCTTACGTGAAATCCGGTCATACATCCAAATCGGCATTATCATGCCGGCCCGAACAATCGTTGCGAGCTGCCAGGGAAACGAGTATCGCTTGCGACGCTTCTCAATCGCTCGCACGATTTTGCCAACTGCGTCGTCCAGTTCCATCAGATAAGGCATGTTCGCGTTGCGGCCTGTTGTTAGGGGAGTCTTGATAAAACCGGGATGGATAATCGTGACGTCGATCCCTCTCGGCTCGAGGTCCAGCCGCAGACTTTCAAAGAACGCCGAAACAGCGGCTTTGCTGGCGCAGTAGGCAGCCGAGCGGGGCAAGCCGCGATACGCCGCGAGGCTCGAGATCGCCACCAGTTGCCCACTGCCACTCGCGACCATCTCGGGAATAACCGCGGCCACACTGTTCGACGCTCCGATGACGTTTACATTCATGACCTCGGAAACTTCGTCAGCATTGAAGTCCGCTGCGTCCCGCGTCGGCCCGATTCCGGCATTCGCGATCAATATATCGATTGGGCCAAGACCAGCGCGCAGCTTGTCCGCCGCAGCCCGGATCGAGTCCTTGCTTTGCACGTCAGCCGGCACACCCAGGGCCTGGCCACCGGCAGCTTCAATTTCCCGCACCACCTCGTCAACGACGTCGGATCGCCGCGCGACCAGACCCACCCTGGCGCCGCGCCGCGCAATCTCGATCGCCAGCCCGCGCCCGATGCCGGACGAAGCGCCGGTGATCAGGACTACTCTGTCTTGAAAAGAATTCAAAGGAGATAACTGTTTAGAGTTGGGGCATTGCCCCAGCTCGGGTTGAACCGGCGGGCAATGCCCGCCTCTAAACGAACTTCCGCGTGATCTGCGGATTAAACTTGCAGAACGACCGGCATGATCACCGGCCGCGCTCCGGTAAGTTTCTGTATGAATCGCTTCAGCTCCACGCGCAGGTGCTCTTTCAAGAGGCCCTCGTCCTCAAGTGTTTGACGCGAGGCGCCGGCGATCGCGGCCGCGACAATCCGCCGTGCATCATTCAATAACCCGTTGGACGAATCAAAGCCGCGCACGCCGCGCGCGACGATCTCCGGCTCGCCCTGGATTTCGCCCGTCTCCGCGTCGACGGTGACTATGAGCGTTACCATACCTTCGTAGGCCATCTGTTTGCGCTGGCGCACGGTTTCGCCGGTTATCTCTTCAAACCCACTGTCGTCAATGAACGTTCGCGGTACTTCGCGCTTTTCGACTACGGCCGCACGTTCGCCGTCAAGCTCGAGCACGTCGCCGTTTTCGATCAGGATAATATTTTCTTCGGCGTAGCCAAGATGGTTCTTCACAAACTCTTTGTGACGAAAGAGCATGCGATACTCGCCATGAATCGGCACCACAAACTTCGGGCGGACCGCTTCGGTCATGATACGAATGTCTTCCTGCGACGCGTGTCCGCTGACGTGCACCAGGCGGCGCTTCTCTTCAATGATGTTAGCGCCGCGCTTATAAATCATCCCGATCATTCGTGAGATCAAACGCTCGTTACCGGGGATGATGCGCGCCGAAAGTACCACCGTGTCGCCTTCGTCAATCATCAAACCCTTGTAACTCTGCGTTGCCATCTGCGAAAGCGCCGCGCGCGCTTCACCCTGCGAGCCGGTCACGAGAAATACTATTTCGTGGTCGCGCTTCTGCTTCGCTTCGTTCAGCGGAATCAGCAAACCATCGGGAATATCCAGATAACCCAAACGATCGGCAATCTCGACGTTTTTCTGCATCGAGCGGCCCAGCACACAAACCTTGCGATTAAACTGCTGTGCGATGTCCAGCACGATCTGAAGCCGATGAATCGACGAGGCAAACGCCGCGACGAGAATGCGTCCGCGGGCCTCGCTGAAAATTTCCTCAAAGGCTGGTATTACCGCGCGTTCGGAGGGGGTTCGCCCCGGCACAGTCGCATTCGTCGAGTCCGATAGCAGCGCCAGCACGCCTTCCTGTCCGTAACGTCTGAACGAGCGCAGGTCAATCGGCTCGCCAATCACCGGCGTCTCGTCAACCTTGTAGTCGCCGGTGTGAATTATCGTTCCGACCGGCGTCCGGATCGCCAGCGAGAAACAATCGACGAGCGAGTGGGAAACACGAATGAACTCAACAGTGAAAACACCGATGTCTATCACGTCCCGAGGTTCGACGCGGTGGATCAGGGTATCGCCGAGCAAGTCATGTTCTTCCAGCTTGCTTTCGGCCAGTCCGGCGGTGAAGTGGGAACAGTAAACGGGAACGTTGAATTTCTTCAGGATGTAGGGCAACGCGCCGAGGTGATCTTCATGCCCATGAGTGAGAACCACGGCAGTGATGTTATCGCGATAGTCTTCGAGGAAATCGAAGTTTGGTATACAAACGTCAACCCCGTAAGCGGTCTCTTCTGGAAAACCCATGCCGGCATCGAGGATGAGCATCTCATCCTCGTAACGCACAGCCATGCAATTCATTCCAAACTCGCCGATGCCGCCGAGCGGAATGATCTCTAGGACACTACTCACCTTCGGTTATTACTCAACTCTCTGGGACGTTGGCCACGCTGAATTTTCATGCGGCGATTAGGACGCGAACAAGGAAAGCAGTATAGCATGCGCGGTCCAGACCGCAGACCGCCGAGACTACCTGGTTCTGATGGAGTTTGAGTTTAAGTCCTTTAGGCAGCCGATTCGCGACATAAGCTGAAAGCTTGAACTCCAGACTGCACAGTGCCAGCTGAGTTCATGCACGCGTAAGCTTCCTCCTACTCGATAACAAACTTCGCTCGTTGCGTGGCGCTAGACTTCGAGGCGTTGTCGGTAGCGGTTAACACCAGGGCGTATGAACCCGGGGAAAGAGCGCGCAAGGAAACCTCCGCGGCGTAAGGTATGCGACTGAGATCGGTGAGTCCCTCCGTCGCCACTTTTACTAACGGGCCGGTAAAAACCGCTCGATCGTCACGGATGATACGCAGTTGCACCGTAACGTCAGGCCTGGCGTTTCCGTCCTGACCGCGGGCGGCATTGTAAATGGAAGCAAAGAATCGCAGGCGCGAATCGGGTGCGAAGTGGTGATTGATGCTCAGCGGCACTTTTGAATCCGAGTCAGGCAATTGCCTTCTGTTCCCGATGAAGAGACTACTGAGCGCGATTCGCCGGGTTGCCAAATCGGGGACCATAATCCATTGCGAAGCACTGCCGATCACGCCACTCTTTTGATCGCGCGCGGCCACACGCACTTGATAAAGACCAGGCTTAACTTTCACCTCCGTGGTTTGGGAAATACTCTGGTTGGCAGCATTGCCGATCGGTTCCGCTTTCAGTTGACCTCTAAAACTGGCAACCGCTTTTCCCGAATCGTTAAGGACTATCCCAACCAGATCAATTCCTCGCGCCTGTCTGTCGTCGGGCGTTTTACGAAACAAGACTCCGGTTGAGATTTCCGTCGCCACCATTATCTGTGCGCCCAGATCTGGCACATCAGAGAACCGCACGTTGACTGAAGTTGGCAAGTCGGGCACTGGGTATAGCGTAGACAAGGCCGCAGTGATCTTGTCTTCTGCACCCTGCGCGCTCTCGGCTGTGGAATTGTTCGCAATTGCGACGGCAGGAGAGTTGGTAGCAGCAGCGGTTGAAGAGGTGTTGGTCTTCGGCGCGATATCGGCCGAGTTCTTGGGGGCCGAAGTCTCGTAGCTTTTGTGCACCCGCACGGTCAACTCCGGATGATCTTTGACGCTGACTTGAATTTGGCGGAAAGACTCCGAACGTTGCTGGTCAGTTTCCGGTCGCCACGCAAGCAGGTAATACTCGGAAGTCTCATTGAGCGCCTGCTTGATGCTCCCTTCCATAGAATTCGAATTGAACAGTGCGCGCCCGCCGGTATCAACCGCGAGTGTATAAAGCGGAGCTTGCAACGCGGAGTCTGAGTCCATGCGCGGCAGTTCCATTGGCATCCTAGGACCCTGCCTGAGATCAGCCTTAGCATCAGGGAACGAAGTCCCCAGGCCACTAGCCTGGATCGAGTAGATAACTGCACCGGCGCGAAGTGCCGCGCTGGTAATCTCATTCAGCTTCTGCGACTCGCCGGCCACTCCGCGATTCATATAAAAACCGTCGGAGATGACGAAAATCAACTTGCTGCCGGCGAGTTCAGTCGACGAGGCCATGAGATACCGGAGCGCCGCGAACGACGAGGCAGTGATAGCGCTGTATTGACTCAGAATGTTCCGAGATCGAGCCCTGATATGGTTCTCGGCAATGCGCCTGCCTGTTTCGCCTCTCTGCTGCGCCATCGCCGCATTGTTCGCATTGCCGGGCATTTGGGCAGGTCCCTTGTTCATATTTTGAACTATGTCCGCGAAATATAGCTCGACGTAATACTTTAGAACTTCGCTATCGTTGTGTTCGATCGATAGGGCCTGGAATGGGCCCATTGGCGGACGCTCGTCGTCCTGCGGAAGAAATTGTCTGACCCTCAACCTATCAGCGGCCGCGCGCAACACATCTTTGTTATCGGTGAGTTGCTGGAGGAATCCCAATTGACCGGTCCCCGTAGTTATCAGCACCCGATCGTTTTGTCCCATCGATTCATCGATAAACTTCAGCAGCGCCGCGCGCGTCCGATTGATGCTTTCAGGAGCGAGGTGCAGATCGTCCACGAAGAAGATTAGTGTGCGGCCATAGACTGAGCCCTTCGTCAGCGGCGCGAGCGGAGTGGCGACAGTTGTTCGGCCGGCGCGCGCCGCCTCAAACTTTAACGCTTCGTCTGGTGTTCCCGCGGTCACGCGATCGAAAAAAGTGATCGGCTGCGGACGACCGTCTACCTTCAACTCAAACTGTTCGCGCTGCAAGCCGTCAACGAAGTGTCCCTGCTTGTCGAAGACCATCACCGGAGACTGCACGAGTTCGGTGTTCACTCGCAATACTTCTACATCCTGCTTCTGCGCGGGCGCACTTTGGCCCTGGGCACAGATAACAGCCGCGCACGCCGCGAAACAGAACAAGCCGCAGATGAACCGAGTGCTTATGAGGATCTTGAATGATCGCGTTGACATGGTTGTACTCCTTCCGTCATGCGAACCACGAAATGATTCAATCGGCGGGGAGACGGCCGGAAATCATATCAATCTCGGATATGAAGCGAGCCTGTGCCGGTTATTTTACGCTTACCTCGGGACAATTGATACGGTTCTTTGTACCTTGTGCGGCGCAGACTGAAGCCGATAGTTCAGGCCCAGCCCCGGGGAACGCCGCAGCCCGCGTGGGGTGGTAGCATTTAGTCTGCGATCCGTAACCACGCAAGCTAAAGCCTGAACTCTAAACTCCGCCAGCGCGTGCGATGGCGTCAATCCAGGCGTGCCCTTTGCATGCAACCTTTTTTGGTTTATGTTTGCGGCCATGATCATGAAAATTCCCGCTCTAATGGTTGCTCAGGCACTGCTTCTCCTTTGCTCGGTTGCGGCCCTTGCGGCGCCGCAGACTATGCGGCTCGACTATTACCACACGGGCAATGCACGCCAGGAAATGTTTAGTATCGACCGCGTCGTAATCGAGCCACTTCCGTGGCCCGGTGACATGAACAAGACGATCGACGACACAAACCTCGGCAAATACTTTTTCGAGGTTCGCGATTCGAAGACGCAGCGCGTTCTTTACTCGCGTGGCTTCGCTTCCATCTTTGGCGAGTGGGAGACGACAGACGAAGCCGCGACGATGATGCGCACCTTTAGCGAATCGCTGCGCTTCCCCGCGCCCGACAGTCCCGTCGATATCCGCTTGAAGAAGCGCGACAAGAACAATGCCTGGACTGACGTCTGGTCCACTTCGCTCGATCCGAAAGACATGTTTGTCGATCGGTCCCGGCCACCGGCGCCCGCGCCGCTGATCGCGATACAAAAGATGGGCGATCCGGCGACGAAGGTTGATTTTGTGATCCTCGGTGACGGCTATACCGCGCGCGAGCAGAAAAAGTTTGCGGCCGACGCGCGCCGTCTAACCGAAGTCTTGTTCGCGACTTCGCCATTTAAGGAACACCGAAACGACTTCAACGTTTGGGCGTTGTGCCCACCCGCAGCCGAAAGTGGAATCTCGCGGCCGTCGACCGGCATTTATCGCGACTCGCCGCTGGGAGCGACTTACGACGCCTTCGGTTCCGAACGCTACGTTTTGACTTTTAACAATCACGCGCTTCGCAAGGTCGCCCAGTTTGCGCCTTACGAGTTCATCGAGATACTGGCAAACAATCGCACCTATGGCGGCGGCGGCATATTCAATCTCTACAGCACCGTGGCCGCGGATAACGCGTTCTCGAATTACGTTTTCGTACATGAGTTTGGCCACCACTTCGCAGGCCTCGCCGACGAGTACTACACCTCTTCGGTCGCGTACACGACTCCGCCCGAGCGCGTCGAGCCATGGGAACCAAACGCCACGGCGCTACTGGATCCGGCCAGACTCAAGTGGGCCGATCTGGTCACGCCGGGCACGCCGATCCCGACGCCATGGAACAAAGAGGCTTTTGAAAACTACTCGCGCGAGATTCAAAAGCGACGGGCAGACCTTCGCAAGGAGAAGCGTCCGGAGAGTGAGATGGAGGCGCTCTTTCGCGAGGAGCTGAAATTTGAGCAAGCGTTGTTTGCGCGGGAGAAATACCGAGGCCACGTCGGCGCGTTTGAAGGTGCTAATTACGAAGCGACGGGTTACTACCGCCCGGAAATAGACTGCATCATGTTTACGCGCACGGACCACTTCTGCGCGGTGTGCCGTCGCGCGATTGAGCGAATCATTAAGTTGTATTCCACCGGGTAATGTCAGAACCACCTGCGTGAGCAGGTGGCTTTGAAGGCCACTCGCTAACGCAGGTGTTCCGACCAAGCCAGGAGTCTTTCAACGTTGCGTCGACATCCGCCGCCACCAGATCTTATCAAGTTTCTTCAACCGTATGATCGGGCGATTCGGGATCTGGCGCTCAAGCTGCGCGCGCTCGTGCTCGAGGAGATGGCGCCCTGCTATGAAAATATTTACGACGCTTACAGCGCGGTGGCAATCGGCTATGGTTCGTCGGATCGTTTGCAGGACGGCGTCTTCCATATCGCTGTCTACGCGAAGGGTGTCAACCTCGGATTCAACGACGGCGCGACGCTCGACGACCCGCTTGGTATTCTGGAAGGCGCCGGTAAACGAATCCGCCACATTAAGATCAGGACTCCAGCTGATCTCGCGCGGCCGGAGCTTCGTGACTACGTGCGCCGCGCGCTGAAAATCGCAAAGGATGACGCACGCAAGCTTGGCGAGGCAAGACCTGAGAAAATCAAGGGCGTTGTGTCTACGGTGAAAGCGATCTATCCAAAGAAGCGCCGGCCAAGTTGAAGATTTGAGTTCTTCTCTGCGTAATCTCCGCGTTCTCGGCGTCTCGGCGGTTAACAATTGGTGCGAAGCGCTGATGCAGTTTAGAGTATAAACTTTAGTTTGCGTCCCGAAGCAGCAGCCTAAAGGCTGGACTCTGAACTTCCGGCCTCAAACTGCACCATCGAAGGGATTGTGATAATGCGTCGCTGGCATAAATTATTCTTAATTGTTGCCCTGCTTCTCGCCGCCATTCTAAGTGGTTCGGCCTTCGCTCAAAACGCGGATTCGCCTGCCGCCGCGCGGGAGTTGAAGTTTGGGTTCACTCCCGTTTTAAGCGAGCGTGAGATGCAGAATGAGTTTGAGCCGCTGATGACATATCTTTCCGATGCGCTCGGGCAGAGAGTTGTTCTTTACGTCGCGAAGGACTACGGCGATCTGCGCACGCAGATGGAGGCCGGGTTTGTGGATATTGGCAGCTTCTCTCCGTTTGCTTACGTTGACGCGGCCCGCGGCGGGAGGATTCGGATCATTGCGCAGTCGATTCTGGAGGGCTCCGCAACCTATCGCGGTATCATCGTGGTCCGCAAAGATAGCGGACTGAAAACTGTTGGCGACTTAAAAGGAAAACGTTTTGCTTTCGTCGATCCAAAGTCGGCTTCCGGATACCTCTACCCGCGCGCGATGTTGCTTGAAAAGGGCATCGAACCGAAGACGTACTTCAAATCCACGATCTTCGCGGGCAGCCACGACAAAGTGATCGCGGCTGTGCTGGCGGGTCGGACAGACGCAGGATCAATCTATGAGGGAGCGCTCGGGGTCGCCCTGCGTTCCGGCGTGCCGGTTGAGAATTTGGTAACCATCGTCAGCACCGAACCAATCCCCCACGACGCCATTGCTGTACGCCTGGACCTTGACGACGCGCTCGTGAAAAGAATTCAAACGGCGCTGATAAACCTGGACCAGTCTGAGGCCGGCCGCCGAGTCATTGCTCATAGTAAGAAAAAGCTGACAGGCCACGTGCCGGCGGAAGATAGCCTGTACGACGTGGTCCGACGTACTGCAAAACTCGCCGGCCTTTGAATAACCGCTTGGTTGTTGTCCTGGTAAGAGCCCATTCTTATTGACACCAGAAAACTCGCAGCACTTTAACCAAGTAGCCTTGCCCATGGAAACGTTTGAGTCTTAATATCGAACCATGTCCGCTCTTCTGTTCGACACGAACACGCTGATTGAGCTCTGTCGCGAAAACGACGTGGCGAAGCTCCGTGTGTTTGGGTCGAAGGCCCGCGGGGAAGCTAACGAGCAGAGCGATGTCGATTTGCTGGTTGAGTTCTCAAAGCGGAAGAGCCTGCTCGCGCTGGTGTCGCTTGAGAGAAAAATGTCCGCTGCCCTCGGACGAAAAGTGGATTTGCTCACCGAAGCCGAGGGAGTTGTCGTTGAGGATATTTCATAAGGAGTTCAGCATGCAATCTATTGACGATCTCGCTCGCAAAATTACTTCGCTTGATCCGGCTGAGCAACAAGCCCTCATAGACAAAGTGGCGCAACTCAATTTTCAGAAGGGGTTGCACGATCTAGCCGAGAAGTATCGGAGCAGATTAGCTTCCGAGGGCCGGCTGAATATTCCAGCAGAACAAGTCTGGGCTGAGCTACATCGTATTCGCCAAGAGATAGCCGCGCATGACTACCCAGCCTGAGCGTTGGCTGCTGGACACGAATGTTTGGGTGTTCGGCCTACGCCACGACGAGTCGATTCCGGATTGTGCGAACTTGCTGGAGCGCATCGGATCTTTCAGCGTTGTCATTCCTCTTCAGGTGCTCAAGGAACTCAACGTCAATCTAACAAAAGACGAGATCAGCAACTTCTACAACTTAATCAGTCAACAGCCTGAATGGATGGAACTAAGCTGGGCAGCCGCTCCGGCTGAGCGAGTCAGTTTTTACCAAGAACGTGGCTGCCGAAAAGGGGACGCGGTCATCGCGGCGCATGCTGAGGCTCTCGGAGTTAGAAGTATCGTCAGCGAAAACCGACAGTTTCTGCAAACAGTCAAGGACCTCCCATTAGAGATCGTTAGTGCGACCGATGCTCTGGCGCGATTGGCGCGACGACTATGACAACATGATTTGTTATTAGGTTGTCGGAGAGGGGTTATCGTGACAGCGATTGACGAATCAGCTTTGAAGGAACTGCTCAAAACGGCAGTGCTGGAGGCGCTCGACGAACATCGAGAACTACTGAAGGAAATCGTCGTGGAAGCTATGGAAGACATGGCCCTCATACGAGCTATAGACGAGGGGCTGTGCAGCGAGGCCGCTTCGCGCGAAGAAACACTCAAGATTGTGGGAGACGCTCGGTGACCGATCCCATGCCCGCCATCTTCTTCGGACACGGCAACCCGATGAATGCGTTGTTGAAGAACGCGTACACCGATGGCTGGGCGTCGATTGGTCATTCGATTCCGCGACCGCAGGCTGTGCTCTCGGTTTCGGCGCACTGGTATCTACCCGGCGCCGCGGTCACGGCGATGCCGCAGCCGCGCACGATTCACGATTTTGGCGGCTTTCCTCGAGAACTTTACGAGGTTGAATATCCCGCGCCGGGTAGTCCTGAACTTGCAAAACGCGTTCGAGACTTGCTGGCGCCGCTGCCAGTTGAACTCGATCAAAGTTGGGGACTCGATCACGGTACGTGGTCAGTGCTCTGTCACGTTTTCCCAAACGCGGATATCCCGGTCGTGCAACTCCGCATCGACGAAACGCGCGCGCCGGAGTTTCACTACCAAATCGGAAAGCTGCTCCAGCCGCTGCGCGATGAAGGCGTCCTGATTATTGGCAGCGGTAACATCGTTCACAACCTGCACACGTACGCGTGGGGCAAACATGAGGTCAAGCCTTTCGATTGGGCCGTGCGTTTCGAAAAACTCGCGCGCGAGTTTCTGCTGACGGGTAACGAAGCGCCGCTTGTGAATTATGAGTCGCTGGGACGTGACGCGCTGCTCTCTGCTCCCACGCCAGATCATTACCTGCCTCTGCTCTACGTGATCGCTTTGCGCCGCGAAGGCGAACCAGTGCGCTTCCCCGTCGAAGGATTTGACGGCGGCTCGATCTCAATGCTCACAGTCCAGATCGGATAGTCGTGACGAGGCGCTCTGCCTCCTGGTCGGGTTTCTGTCACCAGCCATCTTGCTAATCAAGGAACAGTCTTAGCCTTTGCAGAGTCTAAGGTTTTGTGTCGTGCAAAACCCGGCGGCCCGCTCTTGCCCAGGGACTGCTCCAAACCTTCCGAGCGCGTGCAAGGAGCGCAAGTTTCTTTGGGTCATCGCGTTCATGTGTCGCAGCTTGAGGCAGCCAACGATTTGAAAACAAGTGAGGTGGACTGAAACCATGAAGACTTTCTCCTTGATCGCGCTTGTCACAGTCACAACTTTCCTCCTGGCGCTGGTGGGTTTTGCGCAATGGCCAACCGGCAATATCCCACCGGTCGACGAAACCAGTTTCCAACCCGTCAAGAAAACGATGCGTCCATTCCGCTCGGATCAGGAGCTTGCAAGCTACCTGCACGAGCTCGCTGAAAAGCAAAAGTTGGTGCAGCGCCGGGCGCTGAACTATGAACTGTTGCAACAACCAACCTCCACGGCCGGCGTGGCAAAGGAGAGTGCAGCCTCGGACGCCAGAACAAGGATTGGTAGTGAAGAGTCAATCACGAACACACAGCACGCCGGGGTAGACGAAGGCGGCATCGTCAAACTACATGGCGATCATCTGGTTGTGCTGCGCCGCG